>Ga0164296_1000559_pt1 | contig 43417 bp, 45 predicted proteins | sample GEODES057metaG_FD_113533 | JGI IMG/M metagenome (GOLD analysis project Ga0164296, IMG submission 113533) | Dystrophic lake water microbial communities from Trout Bog Lake, Wisconsin, USA - GEODES057 metaG | ecosystem: Environmental > Aquatic > Freshwater > Lake | place: USA: Trout Bog Lake...
GTAATGCACCAGTATTAGTGATCGGCAACTCCTTAGGAGCAAATTACTCCATGTGGGACGATCAGATTGAAGTCTGGAAAAAGCACTTTTTAGTTTTGCGTTACAACTACCGTGGACATGGCGACACTCCTGCAATCGGCGCAGTTGCCTCAACAGAAGATTTAGCTAAAGACATTATTGAACTCGCTGACCAATTAAATATCCAGAAATTTCACTGGTTAGGTTTATCACTTGGCGCAATGTTGGGCTTATATATGGCAGCGCATTATTCTGATCGGGTATTGAGCCTGTCAGCAGCTTGCTTTAGACATTCACAAACAGATGAAACAAAAGCGCAGTGGTTAACACGTATTGCAACCGTAAATGAAAAAGGTATACAAGCAATTGTGGATGGTACTGCTGATCGTTGGTTAACAGAAGGTTATCGTGTGGCAAACCCTGCCGATGATCAAAAATTACGCAAAATGATTGCCACCACAAGTAATGATGGTTATATGGCATGTGGTACGGCTGTGATGACCTATGATGCGAGACCGTATGCTGCAAAAATTCAATGTCCAACATTACTAATTAGTGGCGAGTTTGATATGGGTGCACCGACAGCTGAAGTTGCTTCTTTGACAAATGTGATTCCAAAAAGTCAACATGTGATGTTGCCAGCTGCGCATATTGCTAACGTTGAATGTAAAAGAGAGTTTGAATCATTAGTCGTGAATTTTATTAATACTATTTCTGCATAGAACGAGATAAAAATGAATCCTGTAAATGTTGCTGTTATTGGTTATGGTTGGTGGGGGAAAATTATTACTGCCACTTTGCAAGCGAGTGAGTTTTTAAATGTAGTGATGGTCATTGAAAATGATCCAAATGTTGCTTCTCAAGCTACTGCTGACGGCCTAAAAATGGGCTTTGAAGTGGCTAGAGAATTTACGAATGCCATTGAAAATCCCAAAGTTGAAGCGATTGTTTTATGTACGCCACATCAATTCCATGCTCAGCAGATTCAATTAGCTGCCAAGGCTGGTAAGCATGTGTTTTGTGAAAAGCCACTTTGCCTTACTTTTGCGGATGCGCAAGCTGCGATTGAGGCTTGCAACAACGCTGGTGTCAAATTAGGTATCGGTCACGAGCGTCGTTTTGAGCCCGCAATCGTTGCCTTAAGAGAGGAGATTGCAAAAGGAACTTTAGGTACTATTTTACAAATCGAGGCAAATTTCTCCCAGGATAAATTCTTTGCATTACCAAAGGATAATTGGCGTCTGTCGAATAAGTTTGCTCCGGTTGGACCTTTAACTGCAACGGGAATTCATTTAGTGGATCTCGCGATTGCTATTTTTGGACCAGCTAAAGAAGTTTGGGCAAGACTAGCTACTCGTGGAAGTGATTTTGAAAATGGCGATACATTGGGCATCATGCTTGCCTTTGAAGGTGGTGCAAATGCTTTGATTAGTGCAATTTTAGCCACTCCATTTGATGGTCGGTTTTGTGTTTATGGATCGCATGGTTGGATTGAAATCAGAGATAACACCCATCCTGAAAACCCAACTGGATGGAATGTAACAACCCAATTACGCGGTCAAGAGAGAACTACTCATTTCATGCCGCCAGCTCCAACGGTTCGTTTTAATCTTGAGGCCTTTGCAAAAGGGATTCGAGGCGTTAGTGACTATCCAGTGATGCAAGCTGAAATGCTTGCAAACGTCGCTGCACTCGAAGCGATTATGCGTTCTGTGGAGACCAAGCAATTAGAAATAGTGAAGCATTAATTTCTGAATAAGTGAGTCTTGAATGATGAAGTCGAATGATCTTGTAGTCAACAAACCTATCAATTCTGCACCTCGCAAGCGGCTGAAACGTGAAGAGCGTGATCGTGAGATCGCTGCTGCTGCTGTGGCGTTTTTTGCAGAGGTTGGGTTTGATGGCGATACACGTGAGCTTGCTCGTCGCTTAGGAGTTACTCAATCCCTCATTTTTCGTTATTTCCCAAGTAAAGCAGCTTTAATCGAACGTGTCTATCAGGAAGTATATGTTGGTAGATGGAATCCTTACTGGGAAACCATTATTGCTGATCGCTCAGTACCTTTAAAAGATCGTCTTATTAGATTTTATAAAGACTACTCGAAAATTTCTCTAACCTATGACTGGGTTCGAATTTTCATGTTTTCGGGTTTAAAGGGTGAAGATATTAATACAAGGTATTTAAAGTTTTTGCGCAGCAGAATCCTCGAGCCGATCGCTATTGAGGTGAGAGCAGAACTTGGCTTGCCGACAATTCAAGAGATACCCCTTAAAGAAAGTGAAGTTGAATTGGCCTGGGGTATCAATTCACGGACTTTTTATTTAGGACAACGTCGGTGGATTTTTAATATTCCTTTATCTTTAGATATTGATGAGATTGTTGAACATACGATCATTACTTATTTGGCAGGAGCTAAAACAGTGGTGCCAATGTTGATTAAACAAGATTAAGTAATTGTTTTTATTGTGATTTTTATAATTTATTGATAGTTTTTTATAGTATCTTAATTTGTAAACATCCCCCTGAGTTAGGGTATTTACTGATTGAGTAGATCTTTTTTAAGTCTTATAAATGATCAAGTGATTACTTTGTTTTATAATTCATTAAATTAAATTGTTTTACAAACCACTTTATGCAGTTCAATTACAGATACGGACAAGCAAATGAAAATTAGTACCTTTATGATGCCGATTCACCCACCAGGAAGAAATTTGGTGGAGACTTTTAATGAAGATAGAGAAGCTGTCATCTTAGCTGATCAATTAGGTTACAGCGAAGCTTATGTTGGCGAGCACGTCACTGATGCTGCTGAAACCATTACCAATTCGATGATCTTTTTAGCGACCTTGATTCATGCGACAAAACAAATCAAATTAGGTACTGGAACGATTAACTTGCCGAACTCTCATCCAGCTGCCATCGCTGCTCAGGCTGCGATGATGGATCATATGTTAGAAGGTCGTTTCATTATGGGTATTAGTCCGGGTGGATTGATGTCTGATGCTGAAGTATTTGGTAACTTTAAATCAGATCGTAATGCAATGTTTGTAGAAAGCATTAATACGATTTTGAAAATTTGGGACGGCGAAGCACCTTACAACATTGAAGGTGAATATTGGAAAATCTCCACACAAAATACGATGATTCCAGAAATTGGTCAAGGTTACATCATGAAGCCTTTCCAAAAGCCTTATCCTTTGATCGTAGGTACTGCCGTAGCGCCATATTCTAAAGGTGTTACAGAAATGGCTAAGCGTGGCTGGCAACCAATTTCTGCAAACTTTTTAATGCCTGAGTGGGTTGCAACGCATTGGCCAAAGTATGTAGAAGGCCGTGAAGCTGTTGGTGCAGTAGCTCACCCCGATGAATGGCGTGTGGCAAAGAGTATTTTTGTGGCTGATGATGATGCTACTGCTCGTCGCTATGGTTTAGAAGAGGGTGGTCCTTATTACGCATACTTTAAATCGCTGAGTCGTAAATTAGTGAATGGTGGTCGTAGTAATTTGTTTAAAGTTGATCCAAACATGCCAGATTCTGAAGTGACTCCTGAGTTTGTGACGAATCGCTTAGTTCTCGCTGGAACTGTGAACTCTGTAGTTGATCAACTACTGAAGTTTAGAGAAGAAGTGGGTGATTTTGGTAACTTACTCTATGCATGTCACGACTGGATGGATCCAGCTCTTGCTAAGCGTTCGATGGAATTGATGGCAACTGAAGTGATGCCGCGAGTTAACGCTGCGATTGGTAAGTAAAACAGTTACTTGTTCATAACAAAAAGGCCGATAAATCATACGATTTATCGGCTTTTTCAATTTTGGCAATGATTCCTAATCATTTTTCAAGGTATTGCCTAGTTGAAATGCAATCTTAATGAAGATGTGGCTTTGCCATCAATTGGCTAAACGCTTGAGTATTGTTTGCCGTATTGGCTAGTTTTTGTAGACATGCTTCGGAGTCAATACAAGAGTTTGTTGGATTCGCTGTTTTAACCGAGCGATCATACACAATTTTGTCTTCCTTAATGGTTTTTAAGACTTTAATCTCTTCAATTTTTAGACGATCTATTGTGATGGGATTATCAGACAATATGGCAAAGTCAGCGAGTTTACCCACCTCAATGGATCCTTTGGATTTGCCTTCGTTGTATTGCATTGCAGGCCAAAGAGTAATTGCTTTAAGTCCAACGATAGGCTCTACACGTTGATTTGGGCCCAGAACTTGGCCGCTTCGCGTAACACGATTCACAGTTGCTGAGAGTACGCGCATCATATCAGGAAATGCCACGGGCGCATCATGATGAGAAGAAAAAGGTATACCTGCATCTTTTAGCCATTTGGTTGGAGAGATATTAGCAGCGCGCTCTGGACCTAGCACTGATTCACGGTGCCAATCACCCCAGTAGTAGGTGTGCATTGGAAAAACGGATGGGAAGATGCCTAACTTTTTAAGTTCTGGAATTTGATCAGCCCGCAGGGTTTGACCATGAATCATGACAGGTTTCATCTGTGAATTAGGGTATTTTTTTTCAGCTAAGGAAATCCCACGAATCAATTGATCGATGGCAGCGTCACCATTGGTGTGAGTAATGATTTGCCATTTTTTAGCATAAGCTTGTTTGATAAATAGATTAGCCATTTCATCAGTCATCGAAGGATAGCCATTGTAGTCATCTTTTTGACCTTCAGGAACTATAAAGTAAGGCTTTGATAACCAGGCTGTTTTACCCTGAGGTGAACCGTCGAGCACCAGTTTTACTCCACCAATCCGTAAGTGATTTTGATATTTTTTACCTACAAAAGGGCTTTCCATTCGTTTTTCAATACCTGGGAGCATGATGGGAGGATAGGCTACAACATCAATATCTAGCTTGTTATTTTTGGCAAGTTCGGTCAGGCCCAATAAAAACCCATCAATCGCTAAACCTTCTTGGGCGGTGGTATGTCCAAAACTTTTATATAACTCTTGTCCAGCTAAGGCTAAATTGACCATTTCTTCACTACCAACTTTAGGTAGGATTTTTGAATCCACTAACATCATTGCCGTTTCTTCAAAAACACCATTTGGTTCTTGGCTACCTTTTTTGCGCTGAATAATGCCACCAACAGGGCTCACAGTTTCGCTAGTAATTCCGGCTATTTCTAAGGCTTTACTGTTGTAGGAACGGATATGTCCACTTTGATGAAAACACATGATGGGGATGTCTTTTGAGACCTCATCTAGTTCTTCTTTCGTAGGATGACGTTGCTCTTTGAGTTGAGAGTCGTCATAACCAAAGCCAATAATCAGTCCATATTTTTTTGGAACTGGTGAGTTATCTACCCACTCTTTTAAGACTTTTTGCAAAGCGGGAATAGAGTCCACAGTACCGTCAGGAGGGGGAAGTAGGTTTGCTGAAATGGCTTGGAGGCCTACATTAACCATATGACCATGACCATCAATAAAACCAGGCACTAAAGTTTTTCCGTCCAAGGATACTTGTTTGGTTTTCATGCCCGTGAATTGTTTCATCGAATTCTCAGATCCAACCGCGATGATTTTGCCCTTTTTAACTGCTACAGCTTGGGCAGTTGGTTGCTTATCGTTCACCGTAACGATGGGACCATTGTAATAAATCGTATCGGCAGCTTTCGTGTCACTGACAAAAGTTGTTGCGAAGCTAGCTGAAGAAAACGTCATGACTAGAAGCGTTAAAGATGTTGCAATTTGGATACGCTTTGACATACTTACTCCCATCAAAATAAATTGTGATTTTTTAGTTTATTTACGAATTATGACAATTTGCTCTACTAGAAAATTTGAGAATTTAAACTTTTTGACAATTGTGCCGCCCAAATTGTGAAGCGCTTGTTTCTTGAGATTTACTAATCCTATCTTAGATAGTGATTTTCCCCGCTTGAATTACTTCTTTCCATCGCTCGGTATCTTCTTTAATCCATTTCATGGTTTCTTCAGGAGATTCACCGATGGGCTCAGCACCCATTTCAGCAAGTTTCTTTTGCATATCTGGTGTTTTTAAAATACTACCGATTGCAACGGAAATTTTATTGACGATACTTGATGGAGTTTTAGGTGGAGCGACCATGGCAAACCAAGTGGTTGCAATCATTCCTGGGATGAACTCATTGAGTGTGGGAGTGTTCGGAAATGATTTGTTTCTTTTTTGGGTTGTGAGAGCAATGAGTTTTAATTTGTCAGATTTGACATACTGCATTGTCGCGCCAATATTTCCAAACATAATATCGACGTGTCCAGCTAATAAATCAGTAATCGCTGGGGCGTCGCCTTTGTAGGGAACATGCAGCATTTTGAGACCAGTTTTAAGTTTAAAAAGTTCCGCAGTTAAATGCGCCGTTGAACCACTTCCTTGAGAGGCGTAAGTTAATTTATCCGGATTTGCTTTTAAATAATTTAAAAATTCAGGAACGGTATTAAATGGTAAAGATGGATGCACCATAAGGGCATTAGGTACTGCGGCCATCACGGTAATCGGGACAAATTGTGAAGCTTGATAATTTAACTTAGGATATAAATTAGCGTTAATTGAAAGGGCAGGTGGCGGAGAAGCAAATAGTGTGTAGCCATCAGCCTCAGCATTAAAAATGTATTCAGCGGCGATATTGCCAGCTGCTCCTGGTTTATTTTCAACAATAATGGATTGACCTAGAGCTTTGGATAGTGGCTCTGCAAGTAAACGCGGTAAGGCATCTGCCGTGCCACCAGCCGGGTTCGGAACTATTATCCGAATTGGCTTTTGTGGCCAATTGTTTTGAGAAAAAACAGATCCAGACATGACAAGGCCAGATAACGCCACCGACTGTTTAAGGAGAGTTCTGCGATCAATTTGTAGTTTTGACATAGGTTTTAAACTTCCTTAAATTGGAATAACAAGTAATGTTTCAATGGCTCTTGAGTCAAATACAAGATGTCTTCTTGTAAAAAGAATCGTTTGCTGATCAATCAATATTTCGTCTCTCGCTTGACCTGTGAAGATGATTTGAATTTGTCCATCTAATTCCATCGTTCTAATGATAGAAAAGTTTGACACTACTTCAAGAAGGTTATTTTCTTTCTTTAGTATTTGAATCCCCGAAATCATATGTCGATAGTGATGCGGTTCATAAATATTAGCGATACGCATGGATAAGATTCGATCTCTTAACTGCGCTGGGCTATGACAGTCAATGGAGCAATGCGGTAAGTTTCTATCAAGGTTGAAACGAGACTGTACTGTATATCGGCCATTGGGAACTAATAAATCAGCAATTTCTTCGACTCGATTTTCATCGATGCGACGGGCCCATTCAAAAATTAATTGTTCAACGAGACGGTAATCAGATTCGTTGGTATAAAAAGTATTCATGATTAAAATTCTTTGACTTAAAGGTTCATATCTTGGCGATAGTTATGCCAAAAATTACGAATTGCTCGTTCGGATAACTTACTAGATCCGCCGGAAGTCAAATCTGTCCCGCCCATTTCTATAAAGGAGTTACCGACCTGACCATCTGCAATGGCGCGGTAAGTCATTTCACATACCGCTGCATCCTCAACGGAAATCATGCCTGCCGAGCCGGCTAAGTTAATTTGGATTAGGCGTCTTTGGGTGGTTTGTTCATCGTCGTCGGCAAAACCAAAATACGTCCAAACTAAATCACATTGGTTTTGTCCTTTGGGCAGTAATTGTCTGGTGGCTAAGCTATTTGCGATTTGATGTAGCACGAAAGAAGGGTAAGCAGATAAAATTTGAACACTAACACCATCACCTATTTCATCGACCCACTTTAAGATGGAAGGATCTTCTAGCTTGAGTTGATCATTATGTGATCTTAACTCTGAGGTGGTATTTTGATAGTTGGCATCGTTCTTTTCTGTCCCCGCTTTAGTGTAGAAGCAAGAATGACGGCCCAACTTATCTAGCACCATCCCCGACTCTTGAGATTGTCTTGATAAGCCAAATGTCCCGTAAAAGGTATGCAAGATATTGGCATGATAGGAATCCCTGGGGTTTTCATGATAATTTTTCCAGTTCGATTTGATTCTCTGCGTGTCATAACCTAATATTTTTAAAGGGCGAGTTAGCAATCGTTTAATACCGTATGCAACATCACCAAGCCATTCTTCAAGGGGTTCAATTGTTTCGCTAAACGTAGCAAAAACTAGGCCACAAATAACCTCGGTCCGAAGTTGGGTAAGACCATGATTGGCTTTATCAAAATCTTTCGGTAAACCGCCTTCACCACGGATTCCTCGGCTAAAGGCAGCATTTTTTAAATTACCCTTAAGGTCATAGTTCCAAGCGTGGTAGACGCAGTAGAGAGATTCAGCTTTACCAAAAGCATCTCTGCAAACCATGTTGCCTCGGTGAGCACAGCGATTGACCATGCCGTTAATTGAACCATCCTCAGCCCTAACCATCAGAACAGAGGTATCGCCAATATAAGTGGTTTTGTAGTCGCCGGTCTCAGGAACCTCGGCATCGATTCCTAAATAATGCCACGCATTACCTCTGAAAATATTGGCTTGTTCTAACAAATAAATATCTGGGTCTGTATAAATCCAATAGGGAGCTCTGCTCACACCCTCAGTGGGCCAAGTTCTATTTGAGGTAGGCTGAGTCTTGGATTTTTGAAAATTCGAAATGGTTTGTGATGTCATTGTTAACTTTTTTAATTTTTACGTTTATTGTCAATCCTTCACTGCTCATAGTATAAACGACCGTATTTTCTTCTTTTAAGAAATCATATTTTGATTGAAAAGCAAGCACAAAAGCACCTCGTTAGCCTTATTTTCGAATCCAATTAATGTTGCTGTAACATAGGATAAAGTGGAATCGTTAGCCCAGGTAGGTTAGCAATTACAGTCGAACTCCATAGCGAAATATTGATTGTGAACCGTTCTTATTCAAGCCGTGATTCACTTCGCTAAAGAATCAAAGTTGTAAGGGAGTTCTTAACAAAATTGGAGTTGAATTCGTGAATACAATTAAATACAAAGGCTTTAAGGCAAGTTTGGAATTCGACCTTGAAGATAAAATTATTGTTGGAAGGGTTCTTGATATTTCTGACATCATCAGTTTTCATGCTCCTTCTATTCCTGAATTTGAGGAGGTTTTTCAACAGTCAATTGATTCTTATATTCGAGATTGTGAAGCTTTGAATCGAACTCCAGAAAAACCTGCATCAGGAAAATTAATACTTTCGTAAATCCCTCTATTCATGCCGCAGCATTGAAAGAAGCTAAACTTAATGGCGTGAGCCTAAACAAATAGGCTGTGTCTATTTTGAAAATAGCGGCACATGAATAATATCGATTATTTGTTCTTCCTTGGATTAGTGCAGAGTTTAAAAAAGTACTTTAAAGTTGTTTTTTTAGTCAGGATTTCAAGCTGATTTTGAATTGAAGTGAAGTAGCTTTAAAAGCGAGCTTACTTTAAATAAACTACCTAGTTACTTTAACTGACTTAAAATAAATGTTTTTAAAGTGCTTATAGCTTTAATTCAGGACATTTTAAAAAAAGAACAAAAAAGGTGGCAGTATTTATGCTTTTACATCTGATTTATACTTTTTATGACTATCAAAAATCAAATAAATTTTTGAAAACAAAAACATATTGATTCAAAGACAAAAAATATTAGCCGTAGCCCCTATGATGGATTGGACTGATCGGCATTGCCGCTCGTTTCATCGAATACTTTCTAAAAAAGCCATTCTTTACACGGAAATGATTAATACTGGGGCAATTATTTATGGTGATCGTCCTAAGCATTTAGATTTTGACAAAGATGAGCATCCTGTTGTGTTGCAATTAGGTGGAAGTGAGCCAGCAGACTTAGCGCAAGCAGCCAAAATTGCTCAAGAGTGGGGGTATGACCAGATTGATTTAAATTGCGGCTGTCCTTCAGAACGTGTTCAGAGGGGCTCCTTTGGCGCTTGTCTCATGGCTGAACCGGATTTAGTGGCGGACTGTGTTAAAGCCATGAAAGATGCGGTAGATATTCCGATCAGTGTCAAACATCGTTTGGGTTTAAACGAGATGGATCCCACACAAGAACAAGACTATCAATTTGTCCTTGATTTTATGCTGAAGGTCTGTGACGCTGGAGCTTCACAACTCACTATTCATGCTCGTAATGCCATCCTAAAAGGTTTGTCACCAAAAGAAAATAGAACGATTCCTCCTTTAAGATATGAAGTCGCAAAGCAGCTTCGGCTAGATGTGAAAAATCAGTTTGCCCATGTTAATGTTTTACTCAATGGGGGGCTAGAAACCAATCAGGATATTGCCAACCATTGGGATGATTTTGATGGTTTTATGATCGGGCGAGCGGCTTACCATACCCCAGCCCACTTATTAGCCTGGGATCAAATGATTGAGAGTTCAGGCAAAAATTATGGTTATTTTTTAAATGCCCAAACATGGAAGGTTATCGAAGAACAGTTAATTGATTACTCAATTCGTTGGTTTAGATACTGTCAACAAAGTCAGGGTAAATCTATTTTTAATATCGCGGCGATTACTCGTCATGTTTTAGGCTTTGCGCATGGTATTGGAGGCTCAAGATATTGGCGACAGATTCTCTCAAATCATCATCTTCTCAATGATGTTCAAAACGAATCTCAGATTCGAGACTTTTTTATTTCGGCTAGTCAGACTTTAAGAATCTTCTCTGATCTAGAAAAAGAGTTTTCTTTTCAGGACGATTAAATACTAAAAGTCTTTAAAAAGGATAAGGACTGTAATGCCTGAGTTCCCATGCATATCTAGGGTGATTCCTTTGGCAAGGGTTGGATGACTTCTTCGTAACTCTTCCAATCCTGATAAACCTGGTTTTAGGACCTCACCGTAATAAACCTCAGCTATTGCATTGGTCCACTTCCCATAATCCATTGCATCCCGAAAAGCCTTTTTAATTTTTCCAGTTTGTCCAGTTGATCCTTGACCATGAATGACCTTAATTAGTCGAATACCCGTATTTTGTAGGCGAGTCAGATAATGCTCAAACCTTAAAAATGCCTCATCGATTGTAGGAAGGCCAGACTCTAAGTTAATCGTAAACGCTTTAACTTGTGCATCCGCATCCGAGAGAAAATCAGTTTCTCCGCAATAGGGACATTCTTTGAGAGTAAATTGGCGGGGGTTCCCGCACATCGAGCAAATGATTTGATGACTGTTCATGGTTTTTTTTAGCTAGTCAAAAAAGCAATGACTATTAGAGCTCCATGTTACTCCTTCAATAGTAGAGTAGTGGTTTTTGTAAGGCCTATTAACTTTCAAACTTAAGATTTATTCTCGCCTTTTCTACGTTGCTCTCTAAAATCCCATGGTGCTGTAGGATTTTCTTGGATCCATAAACCTTTTTTGGTTTTTTTTGCATATTCTTGAGCCAGATCATAACGTTTTGCTTCTTCAGCGGGTTGATCTTTTGCGTAATGTTTGTAATGCCATGCAACACCCTCGTGAATAAGATATTCATTAATATCTTCATCACCTAATCGAACGATTCCCAAAGTCCGATCATAACGATCGATTCCTCTAATTTCTACCCTAACCACATTACCAAAGACTTTTTCACTGAGTAAGCGTTTTGCTCGATTACCAAAAGCCTGATTTTTTTCTGGACAATCAATCCCTGCTAGTCGAATTTTTAATTGAGTATTATCTTCATTGAGAAGGGTGATGGTGTCACCATCTGAAATACCAATCACCTTGGCAATAATGATTTGGTGTTTCTGATATTTAGGAGATTCTTTTGCGGAGTTTTCCGCTGGTAAAAATGTCAGCGAAACACTCAAAAATAAACCCAATAATGCATTGATGCGAAATTTTGATGTCATGACATTTCTCGTTTGTTAAATGATCTAATTAAATTAGTAACATTGCATTAATTACTTATTCTTAAATCGGTATTTTTATTTTATCTTAAATCTTTAACAAATTTATAAGTTACATCGATTCAAGAAGAATATTTTTGTAATCATCAAATGTGGCAATTCTTGGATTGGTAAAGTGGCAATGATCCTTTAAAGCCCCTTGAATAATCTTCTCAAAATGATGATCTTCAATCCCTAAGTCTTTTAAACCCGTTGGTAGTCCTAGTCTTTTGGAAAGATTCAACATAGCCTCGGGCACAATGCTTTCATCTGAGACACCAATTTTCGTAGCAATGGTTCGCATCTTTTTTTGCTCAATCACTGATTCTGCTTTAGCATTAAAGCGCAATACAGCTGGTAAGAACACCGCATTCAACGTGCCATGATGAAGATTTGGCAATAAACCGCCTAGACTATGGCTAAGACTATGGATGCAACCCAAGCCTTTTTGAAAGGCCATTGCACCATGCATCGATGCGGTCATCATTTGTAGTCTCGCTTCTTGATGTTGGCCATTTTGAGTCGCCAACTCGATATTCTGCCAAGCTCGTTCAAGGCCGTCTAAAGCAATAGCATCAGCAGTTGGGTTAAAGGGTACATTTAAAAAGGTCTCTATGCAATGTGCAATTGCATCCATTCCAGTAGCTGCAGTGAGGTAAAGGGGTAAGTTTAGGGTAAGGTCTGGATCACAAATAGCTGATTTAGGTAGGATATGCCATGAGTGAAATCCCACTTTACGTTGATCGTCCAAAATTAAGATGGCGCCTCTGGCTACTTCACTACCTGTGCCACTAGTCGTTGGCACTGCTATCAAGGGGGTAACTTGGGCAGTAATTTTGTTAGATCCACCTTCAATCGTTGCGTAGTTTTTTAGTGGTTCTTGGTGGGTGGTAAGGATTGAGATTACTTTTGCACAATCAATCGATGAGCCTCCTCCAAGCGCAATTAAGCCGTCACAGAAATTTTTTTCATAAAGTTCTTTACCTTTTTCAGCTGCATGCTGAGTCGGATTTGATGGGGTTTGATCGAACACCACAAAGTCCATCCCCTGCAAAACCACTTCAATTTTCGATAAAATTCCTGCAGATTTAATGCCTTGATCGGTAACAACCAAGGGTTTTTTGATATTTAGTCTGATACATTCTGATGGGAGTCGTTGAATGGCACCAGATTCGAGATAAATTTGAGTTAAATATTGAATATGTGACATTTAAATGGCCTCTTCAAAAGAATGTATTTCCATTGATTTTTACATAAATCACAAAGCTATTATTTTTTTTAGATGAACTCAGGCAAATCCCCCCATTTTTTAAAAAAGCGAAGTTAGGTCAAGCATGGGGATATTTCATCCCATAACGCCAAGTTGCTTTGCTAAGTGGTTTATTATTGTGTGCTTGAGACAAATTTTTTAAGGACGAATCATGAATTATGTGTTTAACCCAGAAGCCATTCCAAGTGTTCCTGTAAAAGGTACTGATGCTTCCTACGCAGTTTCTAGAATTTTTTGTGTTGGTCGTAATTATGCTGCGCATGCCAGAGAAATGGGCTTCGATCCAGATCGTGAACCACCTTTTTATTTTATGAAGCCTGCGAACGCTATTGTTTTGAGCCCAGCAACAACTCCTTATGCTCTGAGCACAAATAACTTACATTATGAAATGGAATTAGTAATTGCCATTGGTAAGCCTGCTTTTAGAGTGACAGTTGAGGATGCAGAAGATTGTGTTTATGGTTACGCTTGTGGCTTAGATATGACACGTCGTGACCTGCAAATTGCCAGCCGTGAAATGGGGCGTCCTTGGGATTTTGGTAAGGCTTTTGAAGACTCTGCAGTCATTACTGAAATTATTCCTAAATCGGTGACAGGGCCTCTGAATAACGGCAAAATTGAATTAACCGTAAATGGTCAAGTTAAGCAATCCTCTGATCTGAATGCCTTGATTTGGAGCGTTGCAGAAGTCATTTCTAACCTATCCCAGTTTTACCATCTTAAAGAGGGTGACTTAATTTATACAGGAACACCTGAAGGTGTTGGCAAAGTTGAGGTTGGTGATCATCTAGTTGGTACGATCGATCATTTACCAACCCTTGAACTTACTATTGGACCAAAACAATAAAAGATTTATATGATAAATAAAGTTTCAGTAGACATGGACCAGCTCTTTGCTGGTCTCAAAGATGGTGCGACCATTATGATTGGTGGTTTTGGTGGATCAGGTATCCCTCATGAATTGATTGAGGGTTTAGTTGGTCAAAATGCCAAAGACTTAGTCATTATTACCAATAATGCTGGTAGTGGTGAAACAGGTATCGCAGCTTTACTAAAGGCACGTCGAGTCAGAAAAATTATCTGTTCTTATCCACGCATGGCAGATTCTTACGTATTTGATAATCTTTTTAAAGCTAAACAAATTGAGCTGGAATTAACCCCACAAGGTAATTTAGCAGAGCGAATCAGAGCGCAGGGTGCTGGTTTAGGTGGATTTTTTACCCAAACTGCTTACGGCACTTTACTCGCAGAGGGTAAAGAAACTAGAGTAATTAATGGTAAAAACTATGTCTTCGAAACGCCTTTAAGTGCTGATTTTGCCTTAATTAAAGGAAACAAAGGCGATCGTTGGGGCAACCTAGTCTATCGTAAAGCGTCTAGAAACTTTGGTCCTATTATGGCGATGGCTGCAAAAAATACGCTAGCTCAGGTGAATGAAGTGGTAGAGCTTGGCGAGCTTGATCCTGAAACTGTTGTAACACCCGGTATTTTTGTTAAATACGTTGTGCCAATGGGCAATCAAGGAGCGAAATAATGACTCAACCAACAGAACTTTCTTCATTAAAGCCAGTTTCGCGTAATGAAGTTGCTGCCAAAATTGCTTCCTACATACCAGAGGGTGCGTATGTGAACTTAGGTATTGGGATGCCAACGATTGTTGCAAACTATTTACCTTCGGATAAAGAAATATTCTTACATTCTGAGAATGGTATTTTGGGGATGGGGCCAGCACCGGCAAAGGGTGATGAAGATTGGGATTTAATTAATGCGGGTAAACAACCAGTAACCTTGCTTACTGGTGGGTCTTATTTTCATCAGGCAGATTCCTTTGCAATTATGCGTGGCGGTCATTTAGATATTTGTGTATTAGGTGCTTATCAAGTTTCTGAGTCAGGGGATTTAGCTAATTGGCATACCGGTGATGCAGATGCTATTCCTGCTGTTGGCGGTGCAATGGATTTAGCCGTTGGCGCCAATAAGACCTTTGTGATGATGGATCACTTAACTAAAGAAGGTAGTAGTAAATTAGTCCAAAAATGTACCTATCCGCTTACAGGTGTTGCTTGTGTGGCGATGATTTTTACGGACTTAGGTGTTTTTGAAGTAGTCCCAGGGGGATTACTCGTCAAAGAAATTTTTAATGAGATGTCCTTTGAGTTGTTGCAATCGGTGACTGATGCAAAACTATTAAAGAATTAAGGGGAATTAAATTGTCAAATGAATTGAAACCAAATGTGGCTTATATCTGTGATGCGATTAGAACACCAATCGGCCGTTATGCCGGAGCATTATCGAATGTGAGAACTGATGATTTAGGTGCTGTACCAATTAAGGCCCTAATGCAACGTAATCCTCAAGTAGATTGGACCCAAGTGGATGAGGTTGTTTACGGAAATGCTAATCAGGCTGGTGAGGATAATCGCAATGTCGCCAGAATGAGTTCTTTATTGGCTGGTTTACCAATTGATGTCCCAGGCTCAACAGTAAATCGCTTATGTGGCTCGGGCATGGATGCTATCGGAGTTGTATCTCGCGGGATTATTTCTGGTCAAATCCATTTAGGTATCGCAGGCGGAGTGGAGAGTATGAGTCGGGCCCCATTTGTCATGCCTAAAGCCGATACGGCATTTTCTAGAAGCAATCAAGTATTTGATACAACAATTGGCTGGCGCTTTATTAATCCACTAATGAAGCAATTACACGGCGTTGATTCAATGCCTGAAACAGCAGAAAACGTTGCTGGCGACTTTAGTATTTCAAGAGCAGATCAAGATGCTTTTGCCTTAAGATCTCAGGCAAAGGCTTCGGAAGCGCAACAAAATGGTCGCTTTGCACTAGAAATTACTCCAGTAACGATTCCCTCAAAAAAAGGGGATCCGGTTATTGTTAGTCAAGATGAACATCCAAGAGCCACCACGATTGAGGCCTTACAAAAATTAAAGCCAATTGTCAAACCGGATGGTACGGTTACTGCAGGTAACGCATCTGGTGTCAATGATGGAGCTTGTGCCTTATTGATTGCCTCTGCTGATGCAGTCTCGCAATTTCAGTTAAAACCTAGAGCAAAGATTCTTGGTCTCGCCACAGCTGGTGTGCCTCCCCGTATTATGGGTATCGGTCCAGCGCCTGCAAGTAAAAAAGTATTGAAGATGTTAGGCCTTGATATTTCACAGATGGATGTGATTGAACTGAACGAAGCATTTGCTTCACAAGGTCTTGCAACTTTGAGAGATTTAGGAGTTGCTGATGATGATGCTCGCGTCAATCCTAATGGCGGGGCAATTGCTTTAGGTCATCCTTTAGGTATGAGTGGAGCCAGGTTAGTGACTACAGCTTTATATGAACTTGAACTTAAGGGCGGTAGATACGCGCTTTGCACAATGTGTATTGGTGTTGGTCAAGGTATCGCTATTGTGATTGAACGCGTTTAAGTAAAATTTTTATGATGGATACAGCCCAAGTAACCAAAGTAGTTGATGAGGTAATGCAGTTACGGCGTTCGGTAAGGGGCTTTTTACCGACGCCAGTTCCGCGTCAAATGATTGAGGATATTTTAAGAGTATCCGCTAAAGCTCCTTCCGGCTCCAATATTCAACCGTGGAAGGTTTATGTCCTAACCGGTAATAAAAAACAACAAATCACGAATGCTGTTTTAGAAATTTTTAATGATCCTGAAAAGAATCTATTACATCGCCCCGAATACATTTACTATCCTAAAAATTGGACAGAACCTTTTTTAAGTCGCAGACGGAAAGTGGGTTATGACCTTTATGCTCTGGCCGGTATTGCCAGAGGTGAGCACCAAAAAATGCATGAATTGCATGCTAAAAATTACGAATTTTTCGGCGCACCCGTTGCCTTGATGTTAACTATTCCTAGAGTGATGGAACAAGGGAGTTGGCTTGACTATGGGATGTTTGTGCAAAATATTCTGATAGCAGCAACTGCTAGAGGTCTTGCTAGCTGCCCACAAGCTGCATTTATTTCCTACCATCAAGTCATTTCTGATATTTTGGAAATTCCATCGGATGAGCAGTACGTGATGGCAATCAGCCTCGGATATGAAGATACCTCTGTAACTGTGAATCAACTTGTTACGGAGCGAGCTGAACTCGATGAATTTGTAAAATTTTGCGATGAGACTTAATTTTTTGAAATTAATTTTTCTCGTTGGCTTTGGCGTCAAGACTTTTTAAAAATTGCATCTTTTCCTGAATTTGTTTCTCGAGACCTCTGTCAGTAGGTTGATACCAATTGGGTGCAGCCATATTTTCAGGAAGGTAGTTTTCGCCGGCTGCATAAGCATTCGGCTCATCATGGGCATACCGATAGGCATGACCATAACCTAATTCCTTCATTAATTTGGTTGGTGCGTTACGAAGATGGATTGGCACCTCTTTAGTCTGATCATTTTTAACAAATGATTTGGCAGCGTTAAAAGCTTTATAACCAGCATTACTTTTTGCGGCCATAGACAAATAAATGACGGCTTGTCCCAAAGCTAGTTCCCCCTCAGGTGAACCTAACCTTTCAAATGTGCTAATGGCATCATTGGCGATTTGAATTGCTCTTGGATCAGCTAGTCCAATATCTTCCCAAGCCATTCTGACAATGCGTCTCGCTAAATAGAGGGGGTCTGCTCCACCATCAAGCATTCTACAAAACCAGTAAAGTGCCGCATCTGGATTTGATCCTCTGACTGATTTATGTAAGGCAGAAATTTGATCGTAAAAATATTCTCCACCATGATCAAATCGTCTACTTTTAGTACTGAGAAGATTTTCTGCAAAAGCTAAATTAATAACTTGTAGATTTTTAGTAACAGCTGCTTGGAGGATTTGTTCCAGAAGATTTAAAAAACGCCTAGCATCACCATCTGCAAAAGCGCTAATCATCGTCACGGCATCTTGATCCCATTCAATATTTTTATTGACGAAGGCTTTGACCTTTTCTAAAAGTTTTTGCAAATCGTCTTGATTTAGCGATTTTAAGACATAGGTTTGAGCACGAGAGAGTAGCGCAGAATTGACTTCAAAAGAAGGGTTTTCTGTTGTGGCTCCAATGAAAGTAATCAGACCTGACTCAACAAATGGTAGTAGGGCATCTTGCTGGCCTTTATTAAAGCGATGAATCTCGTCAACAAAAAGTAGGGTTCTAGTCCCGAATTGCGCTAGATTCTGTTCAGCCTGCTCAATCGCTTGACGAATTTCTTTTACCCCAGCCAGTACTGCTGATATCGAAATAAAGTCACAATCAAAAGATGCTGCCATTAACCTAGCGAGACTTGTTTTACCAACACCCGGAGGTCCCCATAAGATCATTGAGTGCGGTTGTCTGGATTCAAATGCAAGTTGGAGTGGCTTGCCTACACCGAGTAAATGTTCTTGTCCCACAACATCTGCGATTGATTTTGGACGAAGTGCCTCAGCAAGGGGAATTGCTGGCCATTGATTGGTTTGTGAGACGGCAGACTTCAGTATTTTAGACATGGGCTACTTAAAAAACCTTTGGATTTATAATACTAGAATATACGAACTTTTCTCCATTGTGAAAAGTAGGTGATTAGTAATGTCTTTAGACGTATTCAATGGTTTGATGGTCTTTTCTTTTTGTTTAAACTCTTTTAAAAATTCATGAATCAATCTACTTCAAATCTAACTTCTCAAAATTCCACATCCATTAGTGAAAATATTCATCATGCTGGCTATATCTTAACGATTTCCTGCCCTGATCGACCTGGAATTGTTCACGCAGTAAGTGAGTTTTTGCATTTGAAGGGTGCGAATATTCTGGACTCAGCCCAATTCAGTGATACTTTCACCGGACGTTTTTTTATGCGGGTTCATTTTATTGAAGCCGAACCGAGTGTTACCTTAGCTGGACTTGAGGAAGATTTTGCTGTTATTGCTAGACGTTTCTATATGGATAGTCATTTTTATGATGCGCAAAAAAAACCTAAAGTGCTCGTGATGGTATCGAAGTTTGGTCATTGTTTAAATGATTTATTGTTCAGAAGCAATAGCGGTAGTTTGCCAATTGATATTCAAGGAATCGGTTCTAATCACCATGACTTTGCAGATTTAGCAAAGTCCTACAAAGTTCCATTTCATTATTTTCCAATCAGCTCATCCCAAGACGAAAAAAAATCGGATCAAGAGGACCGTTTATTAGAGTTGATTGAACAAGAAAAATTTGATCTGGTTGTTTTAGCTAGGTATATGCAAATTTTGTCGACAAAATTATGTGAGAAATTAACTGGTAAAGTTATCAATATTCATCATTCATTTTTGCCCAGTTTCAAGGGTGCTAAGCCTTACTGGCAAGCTCACCAACGTGGGGTGAAATTAATCGGAGCGACAGCGCATTATGTTACTTCTGATTTAGACGAGGGGCCCATCATTGAACAGGAAGTGCAACGTGTCAATCATTCTATGGATCCGGACCAATTAGCTGCAGCAGGTCGTGATGCCGAATGTATGGCCTTAGCCAGAGCGGTAAGATGGCATGCCGAGCACCGAATTCTTCTGAATGGTAAAAGCACCATCATTTTTTAGAATTTACAATTAGCAAAAATGTGCTACCTTGGTAGTTGTAATACCCCCAACTTCATTATTTATAAAAAGTTTGGTATAAATTAACTATCTCCAAAATTTTAAAAATCATGCTTATAGTTCTATCACCTGCTAAAACTTTGGATTTCGAGTCGCCCATGCTCGATGTTCCCACAACATTACCTGGCTACATTGATCAGTCTGCTGTTTTGGTCAAGCAACTGAAAAAATTTTCACCGCTTGAAATCTCCAAGTTGATGGATATTTCAGATAAGCTCGCTACCTTAAATGCGGTGAGGTTCTCCTCTTGGCAAAAAAACTTTTCTAGTGAAAATAGTAGGCCTGCAATTTTTGCTTTTAATGGAGATGTGTATGAGGGTTTGAATGCAAGTTCTCTGAATAAAAAGCAACTTCAATTCGCTCAAGAGCACCTTAGGATCCTTTCAGGTTTGTATGGCATCCTAAAACCATTAGACTTAATGCAACCCTACCGATTAGAGATGGGTACTGCCCTTGTCAATAAAGCTGGAAAAGATTTATATGCCTTTTGGCGGAGCCAGTTAACTACTAATATGAAGAGTGAATTATCAGGCCATCAGCATCCTTTTTTAATTAATTTAGCATCTGAAGAATACTTTAAAGTGCTGGATATGAAAGAGTTAGGATATCCAGTTATTTCTCCTGTATTTCTAGATGAAAAAGACGGTAAATATAAGATTATTTCTTTTTATGCAAAAAAAGCCAGGGGTTTAATGGCTCGATTTATTATTGATCACCAAGTGAAGTCGCCAGCAAAGTTGATTGCCTTTGATTATGAGGGGTATCAATATTGTGAGTCAGAATCGACTCCGATACGTCCAGTTTTTAAGCGTAAAGCTACAGTCTAAGGGGCTAATGATGAGCACTTCAAGAATACGCACTAAAGCAAGAATTTCCCCAGAGGTTGAAAAGCTGGTTTCAGAGGTATTAGCTCTGGCATCATCCGGAAGCAAAGTAGAGGATATCTTTTGGGAGAGTAAGATTTTTGATAGGCTCTCAAGACTTCTTAAAGGACAGTATCAAAATGTAATTGATAGTGCGCTTGATATCACATTTAAAAGCCAAACAAGTGCTTTTGAAATCCTAGCGGATGCTGCCGAAACCGCTGCGGAGTCTTTTGTTTATGAGTTTGAAGGAAAGTCCTACGACGTTCTTTTAATCTCCCTACCGATTATTGCTCAAACCAAGTACAGTATCCCTTATGGGGCAATATCTACTTCAGTTGCAGCAACCATTGTTGATTGTTTAAATGAGTGTTTAATTGCAAATAATGTGAAGTTAAGTATTGCTCCATGGCTCTACAGTATTGATCAAATTCCACAATCACATTCCCAAACTCGTCAATTGCTTGAAAAAATGGCAACCTGCGCTGTCGAACAAACAGATTTATCTTATGACTTAAAGGAGATGCCAGATACTATTGCAGTATTGGCCGATCCACGCTTTATTTTATGCGCTATCGCCACCGAGAAAGGACAACCTTTCTTTGTCTGGCAGGAAGAAGAGGCGGAACGAAAAGAGCGCTCACAGAGCTTAAAGAGCCTCCAAGAAGCGATTCAACCAACACTGGTCAATTTACTCCCAGGCTGTGAATTTGAAGTGATGATACCAGATGCTTTTTATACCAATTGTCGCGATGCAGATAAGCGGGTAAGACCACTTAGTCTTAAAGCTGCAGTCAATTATTTAGAAACGACTTTAGGTTTAAAACCTTCAGAGTTGTCTTGTATAGTTGCCCCCTTTGGTTCTGAAATCGCAGATGAGTTCAGGATTTCATTTGCCATAAAAGGTCATCCAGACATTATTTATGGGGTTGTTTGGCCTTTATACGATCGCGAGTCGGTATCTAGTGAGGATATTGAAGCCGGTGGAGATCGAGATGTTACGATTCAACTGATTTCTTCTACCTTGGTTGAGGCTGGAGTAGGGGATGTGTTTAAACATGCAATGTTGTTTACACCTGAAATGTGTGAAGACTGTGGAGTACCCTTGTTCCCCAATCGATCAGCTGAAGTCGTACATGCTCAAATGCCGATTGACACTCCTGCTCAGCAAATATTATTTCACTAATTTACTTCATTAAATCTTCTTGATTTTGGTTCGGAGCCTGGGCAGCAAGTTCAGGAGTTTTGCAGTAATCAAGAACGCGCTGACCAAGTTTGAAGTTAAACAGCATGGCCTTATCAGGTATTTCAATCCAGTTGAGATGGAAGGTATCATTGGTGTAACGTTGAACACCTTTTAAAGCGTCAATCTTGTTCATGATATAGAGTTTGTTATTCCAAAGCATCAAATAACCCTGAGAAGATTCTGCTGTTTTAACGATAATATTGTTTTCACATCGCCAAATACTGGCATCAACCAATTTCAGTTCATCAAACTTATTGGCATCTGTTTTGACAAGCCCAGAATTATTTTTAAGAGGTTTCTTTTCGGCAGCTTGAGAGCTGCTATTAAAAATAAAAACCACACAAGTAACTAATATTAAAGTAAATAAAAGTTGAAAACTTTTTGATTTGCTAATGAATCGTTGTGAAACGTGCAATGTTGCTAAGTTCATTCAAACCATCCTAGATGTTCAATTGCGGTTAATTTTTTAATATCTGTCTGATGTGCTTTTTGTAAAATCATCCAATAATAACGAAAGCTTGCACGATCATGTAAGCGACCTTCATATTGAATTGGGCCCCACTTTGCATCAACTGCGCGAGTCAAAATATGAATGGCTTCAGAAATTTGTTCATCACTAGGGCTAAAAGCTTGGACAATGAGAGGAATCTGCATTGGATGAATACTCCACTTTCGAGTATATCCATAATGATTTTTGGCTTGTAAACTATCACTGGTTACTACATCAGCCGAGTGAATATTCGTACATACATTGTGAGATGGAATTTTTCCGTAGGTATGGCAGGCTGCTGAGATTTCACACATTGCCCTTTTTACTAAAGGGTGGTCAAACTGATCCTGTGCCATCGCACTACTTGGTATAGCGCCATAATGCCCTGACACAAAATCCATTAAGCCAAAACTTAAACATTCCACTTGCGGAATTGCGGCAATGTTGAAAACATCGGCGAGGGCTAAGTTTGTTTCGATCAAAACATGGATAGGGATTTTTTTACCAGACTCAAGATGTTGCGCATACTCGTTAATTTTTTCAATCAAATCAATTGTTTGATTGGCTGAATCAATTTTGGGTATAACGATGTAAGCTACTTTACTGCCCACGGCGTTGACAATCGTTTTTACATCATTAATAAAGTGTGGACTTTTTGGATCATGAACCCGTACACCGATTCGGTTGAATTGGTTTGCAGGGCTAGCAATTAATTGACAGACTAGGTTGGCATGTTCAGACTCCTGCCCAATTGGAGCCCCATCCTCTAAATCAAAAGTAATATCAAAGCAAGGTCCCATGTCATTCTGTAGTGTCATTGCCTTTTTCATGCGTAATTCAGTACCGCAGTAATGATCACAAACGGGAATTGTCTTTGGGACAATGCCGTCAAATAACACTTCAGAAGGAGTCATGGGGAACCTTTAATTAATTACAGTAAATCTTGAACGCCAGCTTTTTCTTCTAACAACTCATTTAAGGTGAAATCCATTCTTTCACGGGAGTATGCATCAATCTCGAGACCTTGAATCAATTGGTACTCGCCGTTTTCGCAAGTAACTGGCACGCCGTAGATAATACCTTCAGGAATACCGTATGAACCATCTGAAGGAATACCCATTGTGACCCATTTGCCATTTGTACCAACGTGCCAATCATGAATATGATCAATCGCCGCATTGGCCGCAGAAGCAGCTGAAGATAGACCACGAGCTTCAATAATGGCACCACCACGCTTACCAACAGTAGGTAAAAAGACAGTCTTGTTCCATTCTTCGTCGTTGATCATTTCTTTAATGGACTTACCTGCAACATTCGCAAAACGGTAATCTGGATACATTGTTGGGCTGTGGTTACCCCAAACTACTAATTTTTCAATATCTGCAACTGCAATTTTTGCTTTCGCTGCTAATTGAGATAGAGCTCTGTTATGGTCTAAACGTAACATTGCAGTAAAGTTTTTTGCTGGTAGGTCTGGCGCAGACTTCATGGCAATATAGGCGTTGGTATTGGCAGGATTACCAACAACCAAGGTTTTTACGGTTCTTTTCGCTACGGCATTCAAAGCTTTACCTTGAGCTGTAAAGATTTTTGCATTTGCTTGTAAAAGGTCTTTACGTTCCATTCCTGGACCGCGTGGACGTGCGCCGACGAGCACTGCGTAATCAATATCTTTAAATGCGGTCATCGCATCACCATGAGCACTCATGCTATTCAAGAGGGGGAATGCACAATCATCCAACTCCATCATGACACCTTTTAGTGCATTTTGAGCCTTTTCATCTGGAATTTCCAATAACTGAAGATTAACTGGTTGATCCTTACCTAGCATATCGCCATTGGCAATACGAAATAATAAAGAATATCCGATTTGACCGGCGGCTCCGGTGATTGCAACGTTTAAAGGTGCTTTTGCCATGAAATTAACTCCGTGTTGTCGATAAAAAAATTGTAATTCGTTCAATTATAGAGTTTTAAAAAAATTCTATAACCATTGATGATAAGCAATGTAACAAGACATGATTAAACTTTTTAATTTGTACATCATCATTTGGACAATTTATTTAGAAAAATGCCCCAAAAACTGCATTTTTATGAAAGAAAAGTCTTGAACTTCATACATTGGTAATAGTTTTTTTGATTTATTCAATCAATTTTCTGAATGAAATGTAATTTTATTTGCTATTTTGCTTTACATCGAGATGTCAGCCAGATTTACATCTGTATTAGGTTTACCTGTTGAAATAGGAACGGTTTTTAAGTGGTTTTTTTGATAGGCAAATGCGCTAATCTTTTTTGAATCTTCAAGACAGATTTTTCAAATCATTGATTTATTTAGATTATTTTTTTTTATTTGATTGAATTCCAAAAAATCAAAAGAGTATGACAAAATAGAGCCTAACAGTTCTTGATGATCAAATGATTTTTTAATTGGTATGTCAAAAAACTGCAATGTAATTAAATATTTACACCCCATGCTTAACACATAAGGTTATTTAATGTCTGAAAATATCAACTCTAGCGACCGTAAGTCGCGTCCCCAATTTAAGAATATTGGCTATGGACAAATTCTGACTTCTTACAAATTACCATGGTCTGGAAAAGTATCGATTTTGCACCGTGTAAGTGGTGCATTATTGTTTTTATCACTCCCTTTTATTTTGTATCTTTTTGATAAAAGCATTACCTCAGAGATTAGTTTCATCACTTTTTCAGAGATGGTGGCAAATCCGCTTATTAAGCTCTTTATCTTGGCGCTGATTTGGGGTTTTTTACATCACTTTTGTGCCGGTATTCGTTTCTTAATGCTTGACACACATCGTGGCATAGAAAAACATCAGATTCAAAAGTCGGCAATTACAGTTTTGGTTATTAGTCTGGCCTTAACACTAGTTCTTGGCGCTAAATTATTTAATTTGTTTTAAGGAAAATCATGGCTAATAACAACATTGGTTCTAAGCGCTTAGTAGTGGGTGCTCATTATGGATTGACTGAATGGCTACTACAAAGAGTAACTGCAGTCATCATGATTATTTTCACAGTGGTTCTGCTCGCGGTATATCTTATTTACGGGAATGCCAGCTATGAAGGTTGGGCATCATTATTTGCTAATCAATTAATGAAAATCCTGACCTTTTTAACCCTTACATCATTGTTTTACCATGCTTGGGTAGGTATCCGTGATATCTGGATGGACTATATTGGTTCCGCAGGTCTGCGCTTAACTTTACAAACACTTACTGTTTTGTGGTTAGTTGGTTGTACTGCATACGCGGCTCAAATTCTTTGGAGGGTTTAAATGGGTACGATAAATTCGGCAATTCCACGCCGTCGTTTTGATGTTGTTATTGTTGGTGCAGGTGGCGCAGGTATGCGTGCCTCTTTACAGTTAGCTGAAGCTGGATTGAACGTAGCGGTTCTCTCAAAAGTGTTCCCAACTCGTTCACATACGGTTGCTGCGCAGGGTGGTATTGGTGCTTCTTTAGGAAACATGAGTGAGGATAACTGGCATTATCACTTTTATGACACGATTAAAGGTTCTGATTGGTTAGGTGATCAAGATGCGATTGAATTTATGTGTCGTGAAGCGCCTAAGGTGGTTTATGAGTTAGAACATTTTGGTATGCCATTTGACCGTAACGCTGACGGCACTATTTATCAGCGTCCATTTGGTGGGCATACTGCAAATTATGGTGAAAAGCCAGTTCAACGCGCCTGTGCTGCTGCTGATAGAACAGGTCATGCAATGTTGCACACTTTATATCAAAGAAACGTTCGTGCTAAGACACAATTTTTTGTTGAGTGGATGGCACTTGATTTGATTCGTGATGCTGACGGCGATGTCGTTGGTGTGACTGCCATGGAAATGGAAACGGGTGAAATTCATATTTTAGAAGCAAAAATTACCATGTTTGCTACTGGCGGAGCTGGTCGTATTTGGCAAGCTTCCACCAATGCTTTCATTAACACTGGCGACGGTATGGGGATGACTGCCCGTGCTGGAATACCGCTCGAAGATATGGAGTTTTGGCAATTCCACCCAACTGGCGTAGCTGGGGCGGGAGTTTTGCTGACCGAAGGGTGTCGTGGTGAAGGTGGTATTTTAAGAAACAAAGATGGTGAGCGTTTTATGGAGCGTTATGCTCCAACCTTGAAAGATTTAGCGCCTAGAGATTTCGTATCTCGTTGTATGGATCAAGAAATCAAAGAAGGTCGTGGTTGTGGTCCTAATGGTGACTACGTAGTACTTGACTTAACGCATATTGGAGCCGAAACAATTCATAAGCGTCTACCATCAGTGTATGAAATTGGCATTAACTTTGCGAACGTTGACGTAACGAAAGAACCAATTCCTGTAGTACCAACGATTCATTATCAAATGGGTGGTATTCCGACGAATATTTATGGACAAGTCGTGGCGCCGAAGAACGGTAATCCAAATGAAGTTGTGAATGGCTTTTACGCTGTAGGTGAATGTTCGTGTGTTTCAGTTCATGGCGCTAATCGCCTAGGAACGAATTCACTTTTAGACTTATTAGTATTCGGTCGTGCAGCAGGTAATCATATTGTTGCTTCTGACATTAAGAAGAAAGAACATAAGCCGTTACCAGAAAATGCCGCTGATTACTCATTAGCTAGAGTCGCTAAACTCGATGATTCTTCATCTGGTGAATACACTCAAGATGTTGCTAATGAGATTCGTAACGCGATGCAAAAACACTGTGGTGTGTTTAGAACTCAAGCAATCATGGATGAAGGTGTTGCATTGATGGCTGAGCTGACAGAGCGCGCAAATAAGATTCATTTAAAAGATAAATCTAAGACATTTAACACGGCAAGAGTCGAAGCGTTAGAACTAGCAAATTTAGTTGAAGCAGCTAACTCCACGATGATTTCTGCAGCTGCTCGTAAAGAAAGCCGTGGTGCTCATGCCCATGATGACTGCCCAGAGCGTGATGATGTTAACTGGCTCAAACATACCTTATGGTTTAAGGATAACAATCGCCTTGAATACAAGCCAGTAAATCTGAAGCCTTTGACTGCTGAGTCTATTCCACCAAAAGTTAGAACATTCTAAGAGGAATTATTATGAGTGAAATTCGTATATTTGAAGTATATCGTTATGACCCAGATAAGGATGCGGCTCCACGCATGCAAACTTATGAATTAGAGTTAGATGGTAGTGAGAGAATGTTGCTAGATGCACTCATGAAGCTCAAGAAGTTAGATGAGACATTATCTTTCCGTCGCTCATGCCGTGAGGGTGTATGTGGCTCTGATGCGATGAACATCAACGGTAAGAATGGTTTAGCTTGCTTAACCAATATGCTTACTTTGCCAAAGAAGATTACCTTGCGCCCATTGCCTGGATTGCCAGTCGTGCGTGACATGATTGTCGATATGACTAATTTCTTCAAGCAATACCATTCAATCCGTCCTTACTTGGTTAATGAAACTCAACCTCCAGAAAAAGAGCGCTTACAGTCTCCTGAAGAAAGAGATGAGTTGAACGGTTTGTATGAGTGTATTTTATGTGCGTCTTGCTCAACTGCCTGTCCATCCTTCTGGTGGAATCCAGATAAGTTTGTCGGACCTGCAGGTTTATTGCAAGCGTATCGCTTTATTGCAGATAGTCGTGATGAAGTAACGAGTGAGCGCTTAGATAATTTAGAAGACCCATATCGATTATTCCGCTGCCATACCATTATGAATTGCGTTGATGTTTGTCCAAAAGGACTAAACCCGACTAAAGCAATTGGTAAAATTAAAGAGTTAATGGTTCGTCGCGCAATATGACGATTGATTCGGGTATTCTTTCAAGACTTCGATGGAGTGCTCGGCGGGGCTTGTTGGAAAACGATTTAATTATTGAAAGATTTTTTAATCGTTTTGCACAAGAATTGACCATGGATGATGTGTATTCCCTCGATCAACTATTTGATTTGAGTGATAATGATTTGTTGGATTTATTTTTGAGTCGTAAAGAACCGACAGGTCATCTAAATCAACCAAATGTATTAAAAGTATTGAAACAAATGCGTCAAGTGTAAAGATTCACGTTTAGGATAGAGATTTATATTTTTAAATCTATCTTCAACTAAAATAAACAAAATTCAACGTAAGGACAAAACAATGACACCCTCTGATATTAAAGCCACCTTATCTTTTTCTGATGGTTCCCCAGCCATTGAGATGCCAATATACAAAGGTACCGTAGGTCCAGATGTAATTGACATTCGTAAGTTATATGGTCAAACCGGTAAATTTACTTATGATCCTGGTTTTATGTCTACTGCTTCTTGTAATTCGAAGATTACATTTATTGATGGTGACAAGGGTGAGTTGCTTTACAGAGGTTATCCAATTGAAGATCTTGCGGTAAATTGCGACTTCTTGGAAACTTGTTATTTGCTCATTAATGGTGATTTGCCTTCTAAAGAGGTAAAAAAGGAATTTGATGATTTAGTGATGCATCACACCATGGTTCACGAGCAAATGCAGTTTTTCTTGAGAGGCTTCCGTCGTGATGCACATCCTATGGCTGTGCTTACTGGCTTGGTTGGTGCCATGGCTGCTTTCTACCATGATGGTTTAGATTATTCAGAGCCTCGGATTCGTGAAATTGCGCAGATTCGTCTGATTGCTAAAATGCCTACCTTGGTTGCCATGTCTTATAAATATTCAATTGGTCAACCATTCATTTATCCAAAAAATGATTTGTCTTACACGGCTAACTTTATGCGCATGTTGTTTGCAACGCCATGTGAAGATTATGTCGTGAATGAAGTTTTAGTTAGAGCACTAGATAGAATTTTTATTTTGCATGCTGATCACGAGCAAAATGCTTCAACTTCAACAGTTCGTTTAGCTGGTTCTTCTGGTGCAAATCCATTTGCAGCAATTGCTGCTGGGGTTGCTTGTTTGTGGGGTCCTGCACATGGTGGTGCAAATGAAGCCTGCTTACAGATGCTTGAAGACATTCAAAAAAATGGTGGCGTTGAGAAAATTGGTGAGTTCATTGCTAAAGTGAAGGACAAGGACTCTGGAGTTCGTTTAATGGGCTTTGGACACCGTGTTTATAAGAACTTTGATCCAAGAGCAAAACTAATGCGTGAAACTTGCTATGAAGTGTTGAATGAACTTGGATTAGGTGATGATCCTCTCTTCAAATTAGCGATGACTTTAGAAAAAATTGCTCTAGAAGATGAGTATTTTGTAAGCCGTAAACTGTATCCAAACGTTGATTTTTACTCTGGTATTGTCCAACGTGCACTAGGTATTCCGACTGACATGTTTACTTGCGTATTTGCTTTAGCTAGAACAGTTGGTTGGATTGCGCAGTGGGAAGAAATGATTACAGATCCTGAATATAAAATTGGCCGTCCGCGTCAATTATTCAACGGTTATACTACTCGGACTATTGAAACTAAATAATTTTAAACAGGAGAATACATGGCACGGACCTTATACGATAAACTTTGGGACGACCATGTGGTGCATACAGAAGAGGATGGCACAGCCATCCTCTACATTGATCGCCATTTATTACATGAAGTAACGAGCCCTCAAGCATTTGAAGGACTTCAAATAGCGCATCGTCCTCTTTGGCGTAATTCCGCCAATTTGGCTGTATCTGACCATAATGTCCCTACAACCGATCGTTCCAACGGCATTACTGATGCTGTTTCTAAACTTCAAGTTGACACCCTAGACTCTAATTGTGACCGTTTAGGTATTACTCAATACAAGATGAATGACTTGCGTCAGGGTATTGTTCATGTGATTGGTCCTGAACAAGGTGCGGTTTTACCCGGAATGACCGTAGTTTGTGGCGACTCTCATACCAGTACTCACGGGGCATTTGGTGCTTTGGCATTTGGTATTGGTACTTCAGAAGTTGAGCATACATTAGCTACGCAAACGATTCTGATGAAGAAGAGTAAAAATATGCTGGTAAAGGTAGATGGTAAATTACCTTTAGGTTGTTCTGCTAAAGATATAGTTTTGGCGATTATTGGCAAGATTGGCACTGCAGGTGCAACGGGACACACTATTGAATTTGCTGGAGAAGCGATTTCTCAGCTATCAATGGAAGGTCGCATGACACTTTGCAATATGGCCATCGAAGCGGGGGCTAGAGCTGGTTTGGTGGCTGTAGATGAAAAGACGATTGAATATGTGCAAAATCGTCCTTATTCTCCAAATGGACAGGCTTGGAATCTTGCTATTCAATATTGGCGTAATTTACATACTGATGCTGGCGCAACTTTTGATCAGGTTGTGACTTTACGAGCTGAAGAAATTAAACCGCAGGTGACTTGGGGTACCTCTCCGGAGATGGTTTTAGCCATTGATGATCGTATTCCGGATCCTGATAAAGAAAAAGATGCGAATAAGAGATCTGCCATCGAGCGGGCACTTCTTTATATGGGGCTCCAACCGAATATGCCGATTGAGTCGATTCAAATTGACAAAGTCTTTATTGGATCATGTACTAACAGTCGTATAGAAGATATCAGAAGTGCAGCGAAAGTAGTTGAACGCATTGGTAAAAAAGTTGCTTCTAATGTCAAACTAGCCTTGGTTGTTCCTGGTTCAGGATTAGTCAAAGCGCAAGCTGAAAAAGAAGGTTTAGACAAAGTATTTAAAGCCGCAGGTTTTGAGTGGCGCGAACCAGGATGCTCGATGTGTTTGGCGATGAATGCCGACCGCTTAGAACCAGGAGAGCGTTGTGCCTCAACTTCAAATCGTAATTTTGAAGGACGTCAAGGTGCCGGTGGTCGTAGCCATTTAGTAAGTCCTGCAATGGCTGCAGCTGCGGCGATTGAAGGCCATTTTGTTGATGTTAGAAAAATTTCTTGATGATTCAAGATTTGGAAGGGATACATGAGAATTAATAATTTGCTACTGAAAATTTTAGGTCTTCAATTGGTATTTTCTTTCGCTTCCTGCTCAACCGTTGAAGGGCTTGGTAAAGATTTACAAGGGCTTGGTCGTGTATTTGAAAAATCCTCTTCATCAGCTACCGATAAAAAATCAACAACTCCTGTATCACCTTCAGAGAATAACCAGCCAGCATCTAACGGTGCTGTGGTTACACCTATTCGATAAGATAGAAAGATTTTTATGCAAGCTTTTACAGTTCATCAAGGTATTGTGATTCCCCTAGATCGGGAGAATGTAGATACAGACGCTATTATTCCGAAGCAATTTCTCAAATCGATAGCCAGAACTGGCTTCGGTCAAAACTTATTTGATGAATGGCGTTATCTTGACCAAGGTGAGCCAGGTCAAGATTGTTCAGCTCGTCCCATCAATCCTGATTTTGTATTAAATCAGCCTAGATATAAACAAGGCAGTATTCTGTTAGCTAAAAAAAACTTTGGCTGCGGTAGTTCGCGCGAGCATGCTCCTTGGGCTCTTGGACAATATGGTATTCGTGCTTTGATTGCGCCAAGTTTTGCAGACATTTTTATGAACAATTGTTTTAAAAATGGTATTTTGCCAATTGTTTTGGGAGATTCTGTAGTAGATCGTTTATTTAACGAAACCTTTGCTTTCAATGGTTTTCAATTGACGATTGACCTTGAAAAACAGTTAGTGATTGTGGGCGACGGTACCAGCTACCCATTTGACGTGACACCATTTAGAAAATATTGTTTACTCAATGGATTTGATGATATCGGACTTACGCTACGTCATTCCGAAAAGATCAAGTCTTATGAATCCGAGCGCATTTTAAAGATGCCATGGTTAGACACTAAATTACCATAAACATTGGTTTAGAGTACCTTTAAAAGTTTTAGAGAAAGTTGATATGAAAATTGCAGTGCTACCTGGTGATGGTATTGGTCCCGAAATTATTGCTGAGGCAAAGTTAGTATTAAATGCTTTAGGTGAGTCCTTTGAAATCGAAGAAGCGCCGGTTGGTGGTGCGGGTTACAAAGCTTCTGGTCATCCATTACCTGAAGCTACATTGCAACTAGCTAAAGATGCTGATGCAATTTTATTTGGATCTGTGGGTGATTTTCAATATGATAATTTACCAAGAGAATTAAGACCTGAGCAAGCAATTTTAGGTTTGCGTAAACACTTGTCATTATTTGCTAATCTGCGTCCTGCGATTTGTTATAAAGAATTAACTGCGGCATCATCATTAAAACCTGAGATTGTTGCTGGTTTAGATATTTTGATCGTTCGAGAGTTAAATGGGGATGTCTATTTTGGTTCACCAAAAGGGCTTAGAACTTCTACTGATGGCTTGTTTCCTGGCACGAGAGAAGGTTTTGATACCATGCGATATAGTGAGCCTGAGGTCATTCGGATTGGTCATGTGGCTTTTAATGCAGCCAGAAAACGTCAACGTCGTCTATGCAGCGTTGATAAGTCCAACGTCCTAGAGACTTCACAATTGTGGCGTGATGTCATGACTGAGTTGGGTAAAGAATATCCAGATGTTGAACTAACCCATATGTATGTTGATAATGCTGCTATGCAACTTGTCAGAGCGCCAAAAGCTTTTGATGTGGTTGTTACTGGTAATTTGTTTGGAGATATCTTATCTGACGAAGCATCGATGTTAACTGGTTCGATTGGGATGTTACCTTCAGCTTCATTAGATGCGAACAATAAAGGTTTATATGAGCCAAGCCATGGTTCTGCTCCAGATATTGCTGGAAAAGGGATTGCTAATCCTTTAGCTACTATTTTATCTGCTGCCATGATGCTCAGGTATACCTTAGGCCTTGAAGAACAAGCTGCTCGAATTGAAAATGCTGTTCAAAAGGTGTTGGCCCAAGGTTATCGGACTGGTGATATTTATACAGAGGGTACCAAAAAGGTGGGTACAAGAGAAATGGGGCAAGCCGTTCTCGATGCGCTCGCAAATTAATCTGGGTTTAAACTTTTTAAGTACTTTGTAAGATCTAAATGTCCTAAATTGATCTATTTAGGACATCTCCCTTTAGTCTGTTCTATGACAAATTGGGTTAATTCATAGCGAATTTGTCGTTTTAATCTCTATTTACTTGGGGCAATTGTGTCTCAGGCGTTAAAATAGAAATTCTTTTTTCATTTTTTTAAGGACTGTTGTTGTATGTCGATTCCATTATTAGGTCTTGTTGGTTGGCGCGGTATGGTTGGAAGCGTCCTCATGGAACGTATGATTGCTGAGAAGGACTTTGACCATGTCGAACCTATTTTCTTTAGCACGAGTAACGTTGGTGGAGATGTGCCATTAATTAATGGCCAAATCCTTACCAAAAATGAAAAAAAACTTAAAGATGCTTACGATATTTCAGCATTGAAACAATGTGATTACATCATCTCTTGCCAAGGTGGCGACTACACTAAAGAAGTTTTTGGTCAACTCAGAACTGCTGGTTGGCAAGGGCATTGGATTGACGCGGCGAGCACTTTACGCATGGTTGATGATGCTGTGATTGTTTTAGATCCGGTAAACCGCTCTGTAATTAATCAAGCAATCAAAGATGGTCGTAATAACTGGATTGGTGGCAATTGTACAGTGAGCTTGATGTTGATGGGCTTGGGTGGCTTATTTAATGCCAATTTAGTGGAGTGGGTCTCCGCCATGACTTATCAAGCTGCATCGGGTGCTGGTGCACAAAATATGCGTGAGTTATTAAATCAAATGGGAGCTTTATATCAGAGCGTTCAAGAAGATTTAAGTACACCGAGTTCCGCTATTTTAGAGATTGATCGTAAAGTTACCCAAACGATGCGTTCTGACTCTTTCCCTAAATCGAATTTTAGAAATACCGCTCTAGCCGGTAGCTTAATTCCGTGGATTGATGTTCCGGTTGAACATGGTCAAAGTAAGGAAGAGTGGAAAGGTGGGGCCGAGTGCAACAAGATTTTAGGCATGCCACCTTTTAGACAGCCAGGAAGTATTCCAATCGATGGCTTATGTGTTCGAGTTGGTGCAATGCGTTGCCATTCACAAGGCTTGACAATTAAGTTAAAAAAGCATGTCGCGATTCAAGATGTTGAACAGATTATTGCTTCGGCCAATGATTGGGTTCAAGTTGTGCCAAATGATCGTGAGCAATCTGAGAAATTTCTCACCCCTGCAGCCGTAAGCGGTACGATGCAAATACCTGTTGGTAGAATTCATCACCTTGCAATGGGACCAGAGTTTATTGGGGCATTCACTGTTGGTGATCAACTCCTTTGGGGCGCTGCTGAACCTCTTCGCAGAATTTTACGTATTTTGATAGAGGCTTAAATTGCATACTAAAACACAATGGTTCACTAGACTCATCCTTTTGCTAGGGATTTGTTTTAGCTCCAGTGTTTGGTCTTTAACTTTGGGTAATATCCAGGTTTTATCGAATGGTTCAGACCCATTTAAAGCAAAAATCGCGATTTTAGGAAATGAGCAAGAGTTGAGACAGTTATCTCAACTCAAAGTGAATTTCCCGGCTAAAGAAGTGTATGAGCAATATGGTTTAAAACAACCCATTGATATAGATAACTTTTCTTTATCAATCGAAAGAAACTCAAATCAACTGCCCACCGTCATTACAGTGAAAACGGCAAACCCTATTCCATTAGAAGAGTTATTCAATGAAATACTGATAGAACTCAGTTGGACGGGAGGGAAACTTGTGAGAGTTTATACAATTTTAAACTCGAATAAAACACCAGTTACTGTTAATCCAGGTGATAACCTTTCAAGAATAACCCAGTCTCTGATGCCGGAGTTGCCGCAGGCCTCTTTTGATCAAGCCTTGACTGCCATCTTCCGGTTGAATCCCAAAGCCTTTATTGCGGGTAATATCCATCGACTTAAAGTTGGTGCGCAATTAGAAATTCCAAGTCAATCCATGGTTGAATCCATTCCGATTAATGAAGCAAAAACTTTTAGTTCGAATATTCAGGAAAATTTCCAACTCAAATTGTGGCAGGAGCCCTCCGAAAAAATGCTGGACTCTGCCTCGATAAGCAAAGATAGATTATTGTTAAGTTCATCGGAAACCGTTTCTGATCAAACTTTACTAGAAACGAAGTTAGAAGAAGAATTGATCGCTCAGAAGAAGGTCATTGAACAAGCCCAAGCAAGAATTAATGAAATTAAAAAAAATATCGCTGATCTCAAAAAGCAATCGAATCAATCATCAACTTGGGATGAAATACTCGCCTTTTTTAATTCTCATATTAATTCAGCCTGGGAGTTCTTAGCAGTTTTCGGCTTATTCCTCGTATTTGTTTATGGTAATTTTTTCCACTATCGTAATTCAGGATTAAAAGGGCAATCTTCATTCAGTATTTCTTCCCAAGAAGTACCTGGCTTTGCTAAGAATATTTTTGCAACGCTCGATTTGAACTTAGATTCGCCTTCTTCATTATCAACTTCTACAACTGCCAATCTTTTAAAAAACGAAGATCATGGCATTGCAATTAATAATGCCAGGCCTCATAGAAATATCCCGAGTGTTTCAGACCAAAAATTACGCTTGAACCTTGCTAAATCCTATATAAAAATTCATGACTATCCAACTGCAAAAATTCTATTACAAGAGATAGTTGGTTTAGGGGCGGATGGTAGTTCTGATGTTCTTCGTGAAGCAAAAAAATATTTGCTTCAAATTGCCTAAGCTGTTGAAGTTCGGATGGAAGAACATCTATATCGCATTGCCCTAGGCATTCAATATGACGGGACTGGTTTTTTGGGTTGGCAAAGTCAAACTCACAAAAATACCGTTCAGGATGTTCTGCAATCAGCAATTAGTAAATTTTTAGGTGGGAAGCTAGATGAGTCATTTCGAGTCACGGTTGCAGGTCGCACGGATTCTGGGGTGCACGCGTTGGGGCAAGTCGTGCACTTCGACACTTCCATTAATCGCCCAATGTGGTCGTGGATCAGAGGTATTAATACTTATTTGCCATCTACGGTAACCATAGAGTGGGCTAAAGAAGTACCATTCGAATTCCATGCTAGGTTCAGCGCTTATGAGAGATCTTATGCCTACCTTTTAATTTCCTCTGCAGTCAAGACACCCTTATTAAATAAAAAAGCAGGCTATGTCATGTTACCTTATGGCAAAAGTTTAGATGTACAAGCGATGCGTGAGGGTGCTCAGTATTTAATTGGTGAACAAGATTTTAGTTGCTTTAGGTCATCGGAATGTCAGAGTAAAACGCCAATAAAAACCATGTATCAAGTAAATATTGTAGAAGAGGATAAAAGGATCTATTTTTTTCTAAGAGCTAATGCATTTTTACATCATATGGTCAGAAATATCGTAGGTAGTTTGATTGAAGTAGGTAAAGGTAAGCAATCGCCAGAGTGGATTGCTTTTTTAATAGAGCAACGTAGTCGCAAGATTGCAGCCCCCACTTTTTCTGCAGATGGGCTATATTTAGTAAAAGTGCAGTATCCTAATGACTTTGAAATACCAGCACCGAATTTCGGCTACAGTGTGATTCCGCCACACTTGTTGGAACAAGCATTTTCAAGCCGTTTTGATGATCCAAATCTAGAATAGAGAGCGTATTAGTGGGACTACTTCAACGTCAAAATGGTTATACCAATATCAAGATATGTGGCTTAAGTAAGCCACAGGATGTGATGACTGCCAACACTCTTACCATTGAGGCGGTTGGCTTGGTTTTTTTTCCACCCAGTCCCCGGTACGTCACACCTCAACAAGCATTACAATTAACTTCTATATTGAATGATCAAATAGAAGTTGTTGCACTCGTGGTAGATCCGAGTGATGAGCTGGTTGCAGAGATTCGTTCTCAGGTACGGGTTGATATTTGGCAATTTCATGGCAATGAATCAGCAAAGCGTTGTGCTGAGATTGCTCAATCTACGCCATGGATGAAAGCTGCGAGAATTGATCATCAGTTTTCATTGCAAGATTTTTGCCTTGAATATAATGAATGTGCTGCCTGGATTCTCGATGCTGTAGTTGAGGGATATGGCGGCGGTGGACAAACCTTTAATTGGCAGTTAATACCAGAAATATGGATAAAAGAAAACGCGCATCGGGTCGTTTTGAGTGGTGGGTTGAACTCTCACAATGTAGCTGAGGCTATTGCTTATTTTCAACCCTTAGGTGTTGATATTTCGAGTGGTGTGGAAATCACCCGTGGAAATAAAGATCCTAATTTGATGCAGCAATTCGTAGATGCAGTTCGTTTAACAGATCAATTCAATTCATTTAAAGGCAGTTAATATGTACGATTTTCCAGATCAACGTGGTCATTTCGGTCCTTACGGTGGAGTATTTGTCTCCGAAACCTTGATGTTTGCCTTAGAAGAGTTAAAACAAACTTATGCAAAATATCAACATGACCCTGAGTTTGTTGCAGAGTTTAATAGTGAGCTGAAGCATTTTGTTGGCAGACCTAGTCCAATTTATCATGCCAAAAGATGGAGTGATGAAATTGGTGGTGCCCAAATTTATTTCAAAAGAGAAGATCTAAATCACACTGGCGCTCATAAAATCAATAATGTGATTGGTCAAGCCTTACTTGCCAAGCGGATGGGTAAGCCAAGAATTATTGCTGAAACAGGTGCAGGTCAACACGGGGTTGCAACTGCTACTATTTGTGCTCGTTTTGGTTTGGAATGTATTATTTATATGGGTAGTGTGGACGTTGAGCGGCAAGCACAAAATATTTATAGAATGCGTTTGTTAGGTGCAACCGTAGTGCCTGTAGAATCCGGTTCTAAAACCCTAAAAGATGCTTTAAATGAAGCAATGCGTGACTGGGTAACGAATGTAGAAAATACTTTCTATATCATCGGCACTGTTGCAGGGCCACATCCTTATCCTATGATGGTTCGAGATTTTCAAAGCGTTATTGGTACAGAGTGCATTACACAAATGCCTGAAATGACGGGTAGACAACCTGATTATGTTTTAGCCTGCGTGGGTGGTGGATCGAATGCAATGGGTATTTTTTACCCCTATATTAACTACCCTGAAGTGCAATTAATTGGTGTTGAAGCTGCCGGTGATGGTATTGCTACTGGTCGTCATGCTGCCGCGCTATGTGCTGGAACTCCTGGCGTATTGCATGGTAATCGTACCTATTTAATTCAAGATCAAAATGGTCAAATTATGGAAACACATTCTGTTTCTGCTGGCCTTGATTATCCTGGGGTGGGTCCTGAACATGCTTGGTTAAAAGACATTAATCGTGCTCAATATACTGCCGTAAGTGACGATGATGCTCTTGAAGCCTTTCATCAATGCTGTCGCATTGAAGGTATTATTCCAGCCTTGGAAACAAGTCATGCGATTGCCTATGCCTGTCAATTAGCCAAAACTTTGCCTAAAGATAAAACAATCTTAGTAAATCTTTCTGGGCGTGGTGATAAAGATATGCATACTGTCGCTCAACATACCAAAGTAAAACTGTAATTAATAAAAACGGAAATTGAAGTCCATGTCGAGAATAAAACAAGTTTTTGAAGATTTAGCAAAAAATAAAAAAAAGGGATTAATCCCATTCATAACGGCGGGCGATCCTGATCCAGGTCATACCGTTGAAATGATGCATGTTTTAGTTGATGCTGGGGCGGATGTAATAGAACTTGGTGTTCCATTCTCAGATCCAATGGCCGATGGTCCCGTTATCCAAAGAGCTTCTGAACGAGCTTTAGTAAAAGGTGTCAATCTAGAAAAATGTATTGGGATGGTCAAAGAGTTTCGTCTAAAAAACCATCACACGCCAGTTGTTTTAATGGGCTACGCTAATCCGATTGAAAGAATGGGGTGGGCTCATTTTGCAGATATAGCTTCTAAAGCTGGCGTCGATGGCGTTTTAATTGTCGACTATCCACCAGAGGAGTGTGTTGAATTTGCAGATGAACTGAAGAAAGTAGGGATTGATCCGATTTTCTTATTAGCTCCGACATCAAGTATGGGACGCATTGAACAGGTTGCGCAGGCTGCCCATGGCTATATTTATTATGTCTCCTTAAAAGGTGTTACAGGAGCGGCTAATTTAAATACAACGAGTATTACTTCCATTATTGGTGATATACGGGCAAAAACAAATACCCCTATAGCAGTTGGTTTTGGAATTCGTGATGCAGTAACGGCCAAAGCGGTTAGTCAAACGGCTGACGCAGTAGTAATTGGTAGTGCAATTGTGCAATTATTAGAGTCTGCTCCCCCTGAAACAGGGTTAAAATTACTCAAACAATTTCTAACAGAAATTCGTGTTGCGCTTGATGCATAACTTTATTTTAGGATGACCCAATGAGTTGGATCGATAAATTACTCCCACCCCAAATCCAACCAAGCAATCCTGCTAATCGGAAATCTGTGCCTGAAGGATTGTGGGTTAAATGTCCATCCTGTGAGGCTGTTTTATATAGAACTGATTTAGAGTCCAACCTGTCTGTTTGTCCTAAATGTAGTCATCACATGCGCATTAAAGCACGTGCACGGTTAGATTTTTTACTGGATCCTGAAGGCCGTTATGAAATTGGTCAAGAAATTTTGCCAGTAGATTCTTTAAAATTTAAAGATACCAAAAAATACCCTGATCGCCTCAAAGAAGCGATGGAAGCTAGTGGTGAAACCGATGCAATGGTGGTATTTGGTGGGACTATGCAAGGTTTGCCGGTTGTAATTGCCTGTTTTGAATTTGAGTTTATGGGTGGTTCAATGGGGTCAGTAGTCGGAGAGCGTTTTGCTCGAGGCGTTCAAATGGCAATTGAACAGAAGGTGCCATTTATTTGTGTATCTTCTACAGGTGGTGCCAGAATGCAGGAAAGCCTTTTGTCGTTGATGCAAATGGCTAAAACCAATTCCATGTTAACTTTATTATCAAAAGCAAAGCTACCTTATATTAGCGTTTTAACCGATCCTACGATGGGCGGTATTTCTGCTAGTTTTGCTTTTATGGGAGACGTTGTAATGGCTGAGCCGAAAGCTTTAATCGGTTTTGCTGGCCCACGAGTGATTGAACAAACTGTCCGCGAAAAGTTACCTGAAGGGTTTCAAAGAGCTGAATTTTTGTTACAAAAAGGTGGGATTGACATGATTGTTGACAGAAGAGAAATGCGGACAGAAATCGTTCAGCTTTTAGCACTTTTGCTTAAACAACCCCAAGAATTGATCGCATAAAGCACAATTTAAAATATAAATTGTCCTTAAATCTTTTATGAATGCTGTGACCCCGATGTACTTTGACGATTTAGATGCATGGCTCTCCTATTTGGAGTCAGCTCACCCAGTGGGGATTGATATGGGGCTTTCTCGTATTAATCAAGTAAAAGAAAAGTTAGACCTTCAATTTAAGATACCAGTGATTATTGTTGGTGGTACAAATGGCAAAGGCTCAACTTGTGCTTTTCTAGAAGCTATTTTTGCGAATGCTGGCTACAAGGTTGCCTGTCATACTTCGCCACATTTATCGGTATTTAATGAGCGTGCAAGAATCAATCTCGAAAATGTGAGTTCAGAGACTTTACTAAAGTATTTTCAGCTAGTAGAGCAAGCACGGGCAAGTATTGCACCCGAAGTAACGCTAACTTATTTTGAATTTACTACATTAGCTATCATGTTGTGCTTTTCCATGGCCCCAGTTGATGTGGTGATTTTAGAGGTTGGCCTTGGTGGTCGTTTGGATGCAGTCAATATTATTGATGCTGACTGTTCGATTGTGACCAGTATTGATATTGATCATCAACAATTTCTTGGCAATACCCGTGAAGAAATTGGCTTTGAAAAAGCCGGAATTTTCAGAACTGGCAAACCAGCCATTTGTGCTGATCCGATGCCTCCCAAAAGTTTAATTGAATATGCAAAATCGATTGGTGCTGACTTCTGGCAACCCGGCGTTGACTTTAATTTTCAGGGCGATCAGCAACAGTGGGCCTGGAATGGTCGTGGTAAAAGATTTTCAGGGCTTGGATATCCTGCGTTAAGAGGTGCAAACCAGCTTCTAAATGCTTCTGGGGTTTTAGCTGCCCTGTGTGCGTTACGAGATAAACTACCTGTCAGCGTTCAGTCCATTCGTAATGGGTTTGCAATGGTTGAGCTTCCTGGTAGATTTCAGATCATTCCCGGTCAGCCTACGATAGTTTTAGATGTTGCCCATAACCCACATGCGAGCGCAACGCTTTCGAAGAGTTTGGATAAGATGGGGTATTTCCCCTATACCTACGCAATCTTCGGGATGATGCAAGACAAAGACATTAATGCGGTGATTAAACCCATGCTAGAAATAGTGGATTTTTGGTATTGTGTTGATTTGCCAACCCCTCGGGCCGCTTCAGCAGACTATTTATCTCAGCGTTTGAGAGACCTTGGTGTGAAAGATAGTGATATTTCAGGAGTAGAAGTATTTAACTCACCTGCAACAGCATACGAAAAAAGCCTTATTCAGGTCAGTCAAAATGATAGAATTGTAGTGTTCGGATCTTTCTTCACTGTATCAGGTGTTCTAGAGTTCCGAAAGAATAAAAAACATTAATTTACTAATAAGCTTTCAAATGAAGCTCTCTAAATAGGTATTGGAAAATTTTGTTAATCAATAAAAAACTTTGTGTTTGCCACAGTAAATACGATTATTTAACTGCATGATTTCACTGCCATCTTTTTTCAAAAAGAATCCCCCAGAGCCAGTGCAGGCAAAAATTGAGCCTGGTTTTCGGGCTCGTCAATCCAAAGTAGAGCTGGAAAAAGAAGATATTTTGACGGAAAATCCAGAAGTCCAAAGAGCGAGACATCGTCTGATTGGTGCTGGTTTTTTATTGTTAATAGCCGTAATTGGCCTGCCAAAATTGTTTGATGCCGAGCCTAAAAAAATTAACAATGATGTTGTTATTAAGGTGGTTCAGTCTGTTACAAATAGCCCCAACAGTTCGGATACCCAACAGGATGAGGGGAAGGTGGTCTCTAAAAATACGAACGACACAAATCCTCAAGATAATTCAACTAAGCAGAGTCCAGTTGATCCAGTCAATGAAAAAGCATTGGCTCAAAAAAAATCTACTGAGGATAAGCCTGATACAAACTCCATTACTGCTTCCCAGGAAAAGTTGAAACCAACAAATGATGGTTACGAATCATCCAAAGCTGTTTCTAAAAAAGGTAGCCTTCAAACTGATCCGGGTGAGGTGATTGTCAATTCACCGACTCCTGCCGCGAAGGTAGATAACAAAAGTGCTAAATTTATCCTTCGCGTTGCTGCGTTATCGAGTAATGATCGTGTTAAAGAGGTGACGGCGAAAATTAAAGAGTTGAATATATCAACTAAAGTGGTTGAGAAAAAAAGAGAAGCGCCTGATTCTGGAGTGCTGTATTTTATTCAAGCTGGTCCCTTTGCTTCCAAAGAAGAAGCCGTTAGTGCTGAGAAAAAAATTAGTGCTCTAGCAGGCTTGAAGCTTTCCCCAACAATTGTTGAAATCAATAAATAAAGACTATGAGTAACATTGCCTTCACAACCATTGATTTTTTTGTAATTGGAATCGTACTTTTGTCAATTCTAGTAGGCTTGGTTCGTGGCCTTATTCAAGAAGCGCTCTCTTTAGTTTTCTATGTGATTGCAATTTATGTGGCAGGAACTTATTACCAACTAGCGATTGATCATTTACTCAATACTTTAGCAATTAGCCATATGATTAAGGTTGTTTTGGCATATCTATTGGTGTTTTTAGGAGCCTTGATTTTAGGGAAAATGCTGACTGGCTTTATTGGAAGATTAATCTCTTCAGTTGGTCTATCGTTATTTGATCGTTTGTTGGGAGGTGTTTTTGGTGCCTTTAGAGGTGTTTTAATCGTGGTTGTCATTTCAACTTTAGTTGCTTTAACTGAACTTCCAAAAACAATTGAATGGCAAGATGCTATAACCAGACCAGCAATTGAAACGCTTGTCGGAGTTTTTCATAGTTGGCTTCCCGAGGATTGGGCTAGTCAATTATTAAAAGCTACCGATATTCGAAAATCCAAATAAATCTGAAAGTTAATTATGTGTGGAATTGTCGGTTTTGTTGCAAATGAACCAGTTAACCAATTAATCTATGATGCTTTATTACTATTACAGCATCGTGGGCA
>Ga0164296_1000562_pt1 | contig 43371 bp, 42 predicted proteins | sample GEODES057metaG_FD_113533 | JGI IMG/M metagenome (GOLD analysis project Ga0164296, IMG submission 113533) | Dystrophic lake water microbial communities from Trout Bog Lake, Wisconsin, USA - GEODES057 metaG | ecosystem: Environmental > Aquatic > Freshwater > Lake | place: USA: Trout Bog Lake...
CGGTTGAACTTCGGTCCCGCCAAAATGTTCTCGGCAATGGATTTTGTTGGGAATGGATTCGGGCGCTGGAACACCATCCCGATTGCGCGACGAATCGCGACAGGATCGGCTGAGCGATCGTAGATATTGGTGTCACGTAGGAACACCCCACCAGAGGTCCGGGCATCCGGAATGAGTTCATGCATGCGGTTGAGCGAGCGCAAGTACGTGCTCTTGCCGCACCCCGATGGGCCAATCAGTGCAGTGACATTGTTGCGCTGAAATTTGAGCGATACGGAGTCAACGGCGTGATGCTTGCCATAGAAGCAACTCAGCTCGTCGGTCCACAGCGAGATCTCAGACGACCCAACTGGATCGGGTGTCGTTGTGGGGTTGTCTGTTGCAGCTGGTTGGTCAGATGGGGTCGACATGGTGGACTCCGTGGACGATGTATGACTCATTATGACTCCGACGGACGTATGAGACGCGACAAAAGACGAGTCCCGAGGTTCAAAATAAGGATCATTGTGACCAAGACCAGCGTCACCCCCCACGCAAACTGGACCGATTGAGGGGTTCGGACCGAAATCGTCAAGTTATAGATCGTCTCCGGAAGCGCAGCAATTGGGCGGTTGATGTTGGTGGAGATGAACTGGTTCGCCCCAGCGGTGAATAGCAGCGGCGCCGTCTCTCCCGCCGCGCGCGCAACCGCAAGCACAATGCCGGTCAGGATCCCAGGAAGCGCCGTGGGAAGCACAACCGAGAACGCGGCGCGCCACCGCGGAGCGCCGAGCGCGAGCGCCCCTTCGGTCTGCGCGTTGGAGACCAGCCGGATGACTTCATGACTTGAGCGCACGATGATCGGGAACATGATGATCGCAAGTGCGATTCCACCAGCAAGCGCACTGAAGCTCTGGGTGGCGATCACCACGCCCAGATAGACGATCAAGCCCACGACGATTGATGGTGCGCCGACCAACAGGTCGATGATAACGCCCACGACGTGCGCCACTTTCCTGCGCCACGAGTTCGAGCGTTCCGCCTCAAATATGAAGAGCGCGGTCAAGAGGCCAAATGGCGCAGCGATGGCTGTCGCCAGCCCAGTGACGATCAACGTCCCGATCAACGCATTTGCGATTCCCGCACCTGCAGTGTTCGACGGATCGAGCGGGGGAAGCTTGGTAAAGAAGTCCAGATTGAGCACCTGGACCCCTTGAATGACAATTTCGGCCAAGATCAGGACAAGCGGGAGCAACCCGACGCCGACCGCGAGGCTAATCGCGGTCATGCCTGCGCGTGAGCTCACGCGGCGGTAGGTCGAAATGGTTGACGAGAACCGATCGGAAATCGCCACATGAACCTCGGTCGATGTCGAGGTTGCACCATCTCGGTCGGGTGTGTCGGTGCGGACGCGCGTGGGTCTTGGCAGTCGCCCGAGGAGCGCATGCATCGAGAATCGTCGGGCATGAGGACGAGATGCGCGTGACACCACGAACCGTGCAAGCAGATTCACGATGAGTGAGACCACAAGCAAGACAAGCCCCAAGGCGGTGAGAGACGACAGCTGAAGCCCGCTCGCTTCTCCGAGTTCGTTGGCCAGTTTCGTGGCGATGGTTGCACCGGGGAGAAACAGGGATCCCCCGATATTCGGGGAGTTCCCCAAGAGCAATGCAAGGGCAATCGTTTCACCGACTGCACGACCAAAACCCAGGGTTGACGCGCCGACAATTCCAGAGCGCGACCACGGCAGCATCGACGAGCAAATCATTTCCCATCGAGTCGCGCCGAGTGCGTAGGCCGCCTCGCGCTGATCTTGGGGCACGGTGAGGAAGATGACGCGGATGATTGAGGTCATGATCGGGAGGATCATGATTGCCAAAATCAGTCCAGCAGCCATGTAGGAACCGGAAATGGGAGGTCCGGCGAGAAGCGTGAATGAGTGGCCGATGACCCCAGTGATCGAAAGGAGAAAGACAGCGATGAGAAACACCGCGCTCGCCCCAGTAAGTGCGCGGAGTGTTCCCGGCGGGACTCCATAGGCGATACCAGCCAGCACAAGTGCGACCACAAAAATGGTGATCAATTGGTGCTGAGACATCGAACTAAAGACGGGGTTGACGACCGGAAGAAGGACGACGATTCCCCAGAAACCGTAGACAACCGACGGAACCGCAGCGAGAAGATCGACCATGACGGCGATCGGGCCCCGTAGCTTGCGCGGCAGGATCATTGAGGTTGCCAGGGCGATTCCAATCGCAAGCGGCGCCGCAATGATAAGGGCAATGAACGCCGTCAACAGGGTTCCATAAATCATTGGCAATGCCCCGAAAATGGGTGCGCCACCATTTGCGGGAGAAGGGTTCCACACTCTCCCAGTGATGAAGCCCCACACGCCGAAGGCATGCCAGGTTGGCCCGGTTTGCAACGCGGCCTTCCAAATCCAATATCCGATCACTCCGATCGCGGTCACAGTTGCAGCTGCGACGAGACCCACATACAGCTGATCTGGCAGTCGATTGATACGCGGGCGCCTGAGAGGGGCGTGGCGCACATCATCTCCGGACGGCTCTAACGGGCCAAGGGGTACTTCACTCTTTGTGGTCACGCGGCGATTCTCGCTGGTTCGGAGTCGACGGTTGTGCTCGGCAGCACTTACCTCTGCGCCAACGCTAGCAACGCGGATGCAGTAAAAGGTGAAGCGATTGTGAAACCGCACCAGTGCGATATAGATCCCGGACAGACAACAACGCCCCCGCCGAAACATCGACGAGGGCGTTGTACCAACAGCTCCAATGCGTGGGTGGCACGCTGGAAATGTTGCCTCTACTTAATCGCGTTGGCGACGGCCTTCTCTCGGGCGAGTGCTGCCGCAGGAAGTGGTGCCAAGTAGTAGTTGTGCAGGAGTGCTTGGCCTTGACGGCTCAATCCGAACTGCACAAACCTCTGGAACTCATTCTTCATTGCGGCCTGGTCATGCGAGAGGCCTGCGTAGTTTGAGAACCCGATTGCGAAGCTGGTCATTGCGATTGGATACGCATTCTTGACCGGCACATTCAGCAATGACAACTGCAATGCCTCAGGGGCACCACCCACAACGATCCGGCTTGCCGCAACGCCGATAGTGTTGCGGCTGGGCAGGACGAATTGCAGCTTTGTCTTCCTGCCGACCTTGTAGGTGCTCGAAATGGCCGCGAAGTTTGTGTAGCCGATGTTCTCAGCGTTCACGAGATCGACATAGCCGATTGAGTACGGGGTCGACGCAATTGTTGATGCGACGCTCGGCCCACCACTCACTGCGAGCAAGTTCGAGTTGTTCGATCCTCCCAGGCCTTGCAACGCTGTCCCGAAGGTCTTTGCCGGCGTCGTCCCGAAAATGCGACCGAACGCGGTACTCGACTTGATCAGGTAGTTCTCAAAGTTATAGCTCGTTCCCGAGGAGTCCGAACGAACAACACGGACAATTGTTGCGGAAGGAAGCGTCACGCCCGGGTTGAGTTTCTTGATCGCCGTCGCATTCCACTGGGTGATCGTGTTGTCGAAAATGCCCGCAAGCACTGGGCCGCTGAGCTTGATCGCCTTGCTCACGCCAAGCACGTGGACCGGAACCGAGATGCCGCCGACAAACGACGAGACATACAACGGGTTCTCGCCCGGGTATGCGGTGTGGAATGAAGTGATGTTGGCCGCCGAGAACGGGGCATCAGAGCCAGCCCAATCAAGGGTACCGGCAATCATGTTCGTGATTCCGGTGCCCGATCCCAGGGTGCCGTTGTAGGTTTGATTCGTCTGTTGCGCCCAAGCGCCGAAAATACCGGCGTCAAAGGTGCTGCCGCCGCCGCCCTGGGTCCCATTTTGCGATGCAAGTGCGACACCTGCGGAGATCAGGACGACTCCCGCAGCGGCACTGGCAATCGCGCGAGTGCGCAGTGATGATTTCACTCTGTTCATCCTTGTTTCGTGTGAGCAGCATGCGGGCGTGAGGCGTGGCCCCAGTCAGATGTCCCGTCGCCGCAGAATTAGTCACGCGTCAAAAGCTCTTTACGAGCGGAATGACAACACCATTGCAACAGACGCCGTCAGAAAGAAAGTGACCTTTGTGGTATCTCGATGTGAAGATCTTGTGTTCCTGCACTTTGGAATGTGAATAACTGTAACAATTGACTTTTCGATGAGAAACATTTCCGAAGTCACAGACCTCATGACCAAGAAAATCCCTTGAAGTAGAGATTTCGTGACTCTCTAAGGTGATACAAGAATCGAAATATCTACAGCTTCACAATCTGTTCACTGATTTGTCACAAAACTGACGACAGTGCGAAAGGCTGAGGTTCTATAGTTTTGAACCGAGATGAATGAACTCGCCTTACCACGCGTCTTAATTATCGAAGATGACGCGACAATCGCCGAGACGGTTGCATTCCATCTCGGGCGTGCCGGGTTCTCGCCGAGTATCGAGAGCGATGGGCTCGCTGGGTTGCAGGCCTTAAAAAGTGGACTCCCCGACGTCCTCGTACTTGATCTGATGTTGCCCCACATCGATGGGTGGCATTTGATTCGTGAGGTGCGTGAATGGGCACCAAATTTGCCGATTCTGGTGATGACTGCACGTACCAATGAGCATGACCGTATTGAGGTGCTTGCCCTCGGCGCAGATGACGTGGTCTCAAAACCATTTTCGATGCGTGAATTTGTCGCACGCGTGTCGGTTGCTGCACGACGGGCGGCCCTGTTGCAGTCCGATGATGGACGCAGTGCGGTGGCAGAAGGGGACATGGTGGTCGATCCAGATCGGCTGCTGGTCACGATTGCCGATGTGCCGATCGATCTGACACCGCTTGAATTCAAGTTACTATGGACACTCGTTGGGCACCGTGAACGTGCGATTTCTCGCGATGTCATCTACCACGAGGTATGGGGTGCAGATCGCGGCCATGGTGATCGATCGGTTGACGTTCTTGTGCGACGTCTGCGTCGCAAGGTCGATGAGATCCCAGGAGTCTTCACCTATATCCAAACCCAACACGGAATTGGGTACCGATTTCTCGCGACGCGCCGACAGATGCCCGCGGCACATCGCGGCGCTGGCTCTGACGATGCCAACTCGCTTCTGAACGGCCATACGAAATCCTCGACTGACTGGGCCTCAGGGCGAGTCGTGTGAGCCGTTGAGGCGCTGCGCCTCAGGCAGCTGCTTGAGCTTTCTCAGCGTGTTGTTTTCAATCTGACGAATCCGCTCACGCGTGACCCCGAATGCGCGCCCAACCTCTTCGAGGGTGCGTGGTTGATCACCCGTGAGTCCAAAACGCATCTCGAGCACCTGACGCTCACGCTCGGGCAGGGTATCAAGGGCGCGACGAATATCGGCCTCGCGCAGGACTCGTGAGACCTCGTCAAATGGCGAAGGTGCGCTTTCATCCTCAACAAAATCACCAAGTGACGAGTCCTCCTCCTCGCCGACAGGTCGCTCGAGACTGATCGGTTGCTGAGCGAGCCTGAGCATTTCTCGCACCTCGGCGACCTCCATACGTAGCTCCGCCGCGAGTTCTTCAGGCCGTGGTTCACGTCCCAGGTTTTGCGTCATCTGACGTTCCATCTGGATCACGCGGTTGAGTTTCTCCACCATGTGTACCGGGATCCGAATGGTGCGTGCTTTGTCGGCAATCGCGCGGGTAACCGCCTGGCGAATCCACCACGTGGCGTAGGTCGAGAATTTGTACCCGCGGCGGTAGTCGAATTTTTCCACCGCCCGGATGAGCCCGAGGCTGCCCTCTTGGATCAGGTCGAGAAATGACAAGCCGCGGCCCAAATAGCCCTTGGCGATACTCACAACCAATCGCAGATTGGCCTCGATCATTTCGTCTTTTGCATGCGGGTCGCCGCGCTCGATACGCTTGGCCAGGGAGATCTCCTGGCCCGCGGTCAGCAGGGGAACGCGGCCGATTTCTCGCAGGTACATGCGCAGCGAGTCAAGGCTCGGATCGACAGTGAGATCGATATTGCGTGCCTCGGTCTCCACCGCTGGGGCATCAACCTCAAGGATCTCAATACCGCGTTCGGTGAGGTCATTGAGAAACTGCTCAAGTTGCGCCGGCGAGACATCGTGGTCCTCAAAGGCCAGGATGATGTCGTCGTAGCTGAGCGCCCCCTTTTCACGACCATCCCGAAGGAGGGTTTTCATGATTGCGGTCACTGCCGAACTCGCGGGGGGCGCCTGAGTCATCACATGCTCCTTGGCACGGTTTCGCAACACCGTTCACCACGAAGTCTAGTGGGTTGTGCAAATGTTCCGAACTCCACCCCACGGTGGAGAAAAAGTGCGATTCTTACCGGCGTAGATGGATGCACCGTGCGGGCGTTACCCGTCAATCCTCTGCACTTGGACCGATCGAAAGGCATTCCAATGACCAGCAGGGCGATCCTGCCGCTTGAGGACCTCCAACAAAGCCAACCGCCTGCTCCCTTGAGTTTGAGCAAAGCGGGGGTGACACGTTCCGCGAAATCCATTCGGATTCGGTACGAGGGCGTCGAGCAACTGTTTCAGGCCGAGATTTCGTGCTTTGCGGATTTGAATCCGCAGCAAAAGGGTGTGCACATGTCGCGCTTCGAAGAGGGCATCAACGAAGCGATCGATGAGGTCATCCTGGGCGAAGCATTGGTAATCGAGGCACTTGCACAGCACATTGCTGAACGCGTCGTCACGGCACAGGGCGCGCTTCGCAGTGAGGTCAAGATCGTTGCCAGCTACCCCAAGGTGCGTCTGACCCCGGTATCGCAGATCCAGAGCCAGGAAATGTATGAGCTCATTGGTATTGCCTGCGCAACTCCGAACAAGGTGCGCCGTCTGGTCGGGGTGTCCGCCCAGGGGATGAATGCCTGCCCATGCGCCCAAGGTTTGATTCGCGCTCAGGCAGAGGTCGCGTTGGCCAATGATGGCTTTACCAGCGATCAGATCGCACGCATTGTGACCCACGTGCCAATCGCGACCCACAACCAGCGCGCGCGCGGCACGCTCTATGTCGGTACCACCGATAACTCGATGGAAATCCCCGCCGACACATTGATCGAGATTGTCGAGGAGGGTATGTCCTCGGAGATTTACGAATTGCTCAAGCGCACCGACGAGCAGTACATCGTCGATCGTGCACACCGTCGTCCCCGTTTCGTGGAGGACAGCGTGCGTGAGATGGTGCGCGGCGTGGCAGAGCAATTCCCCAAGTTGCCCGATGACGCCTTCATCTGGGCGCACCAGGCAAACTTCGAGACGATTCACACCCACGATGTCGAGGCCGAGCGGTTCGGCACCCTCGGAGAGGTGCGTCAAGAACTTCACGGTGGACTCCATGCGACACATCACACCGATGTGCACGAGTGGCTCCACGGTGGCCGCTAGCAGCAGATAGGCACCGTTGGGTCGAGATCGCGTCTGCGATCCCGACCCAACGACGTGCGCCCCTCGGGCGGGTACGGCACGTACGCATCAACAGCGTAGTGCGATCTTGAGTGCACGCACGATGTGCACAACGCACTCACGGGGCGTGGAATCAACGGTGCCGTGCATCGTGCCGCGGTACGTCATTGGTTGCGCGCTCATCGATCGGTGGGAATTGTGTATATTCCATAATTCCAACAACCTTTGAGGAGATTTAGGGTGTCGACAGTTGTGAATGAGGTGTTGACTGCGAATGAGCAGTACGTCGCCGGTTTTGGTGACAAGGGCGCACTTGCGCTTCCCCCAGCACGCGGCTTTGCCATTTTGACCTGCATGGATGCCCGGCTTGATCCTGCCAAGTACGCGGGTTTGTCGGAGGGCGACGCGCATGTCATCCGCAATGCCGGTGGTCGTGCGAGCGATGATGCGATCCGCTCGCTCGTGATCTCCTACAAGCTGCTCGGCACCAAGGAGTGGTTTGTGATCCACCACACTGACTGTGGCATGGAATTTTTCACCGACACCGTGATGCGCGGATTGCTCGAGAACAGCCTTGAGACCGCCGCCCTGGGTGCAGATGGCTTCCACGATGTTGGCACCACCCCTGGATCAACCGAGGGTAACTACATCGATTGGCTGACGATTTCCCATAAGGAACAGTCGGTGGTTGAGGATGTCCGTCGCATTCGTCAGCATCCGCTGGTTCCAGGTCGGATTCCTGTCTACGGCTACATCTACGACGTGCGTTCAGGCCGTCTGGTTGAGGTCCCCGACGCAACTCGTGAGGGCGCTGCGCGCTAGAGATTGGCGTGACGTTATGCACGTCCTGCCGGCGAAGGGTCGTCCCCCGATCGCCGGCAGGAGGATGCTGTATCGACGTGCGACCACGTGTTGCGCGCACCGCATGATTGGCACCCGACGCTCGGCGGGTGCCTCGTGTGGGTCTATGAGCCCCGGCGCCGTGAGAAGTCCAGGCGTAACTCTTCATGGTGAATGAGCCGCGTGATGTTCGCGCGATGACGGACAACTAACATGATCGACGCACCCGTGGCGAAGATCACTACCGGCCACGATGCGCCGACGAAAAGGACAAGAAACGGAAAGACCGCAGCAGCGGCAATGCTGCCAACTGAGACGTAACGAGTTGCCGCGACCACTATCACCCAGATCACAATGACGATGAGGGCGGCAAGCGGAACAAGCCCGATCATGGCGCCGCCCGCGACAGCGACTCCTTTGCCTCCCCGAAAGCCCAACCACACCGGAAAGACATGGCCGAGAATCGCTGCCGCCGCGGCAATGAGTGGCCAGGGGCTCGTGGTGGTGGCGTTGGCGAGTTCGACCGCGATGACGCCTTTGGCGATATCGAGCGCCATGACGGCAATACCAATCGTGCGACCGAGGGTACGAAAGACATTTGTCGCGCCAACATTCTTGCTTCCGACGGTGCGCAGATCGATGCCGCGCGAGCGCCCCGCGAGGTAGGCAAATGAAATCGACCCCAGAAGATAGGCCGCGCAGATGACAAGAAATTGCGTCACTGGCCTGCCCCTGTCGATGCGTTGGCGGCGTGCATTTCAAAGAGGCGCCGCCGCGCCATGATGAAGTAGTAGGCCCCAGAGAGCACGGTGAGTACCAGTGCGAGATCTAGAAGTGGAGTGTTGATCCACGCCCATTGATGCGGCGCGATCAATGCGAAGAGCGCGAGATTCTGGCTCAGCGTTTTCGCCTTCCCGAGTCGCCCTGCGGGAATGACAAGGCGTTCGTTGACCGCAACCAAGCGAAGGCCGGTCACCGCAAATTCACGCGTAATAATGATCATCGCTGCCCATGCGGAGACATTGCCAAGTTGTATGAGACACAACAATGCCGCGCTCACGAGCAATTTATCGGCAAGGGGATCCAAGAACGCACCCGCAATCGTCACCTGCCCTCGCGACCGCGCGAGCCAGCCATCGAGTGAGTCCGTGGCGGCGGCAAGCGCATAGAGCCCCGCCGCCCACCAGCGCGCATCGTGGCTATTGACGAGCAGGAGCGCCATCACCACCGGGATCATGGTGATACGCGTTGCAGTAACCCATAAGGCGGCGTTCACAGCCGCAATGCTACGTCGCTTCGCGGCGTCGCGTCATGAATCGGCGAGGAAACGACATTGGCGTGGGAAATACCAATGCAGTTGGCCCGTTGAAATCACAACCTGTACCGTGGCGACATGCATGATGTCATCGTTACCTCCGTCGGCGCTGACCGCCCCGGAATTGTCGCCTCACTGACGCGCGTCGTTCGTGAACTCGGTGGCAACCTCGAGGATTGTCGGGCGTCGCATTTGTGTGGCGCCTTCGCGGTGGCGCTGCTGTTGAATGTGCCGGATGAGGTCTCTGCGGCCGATGTGAAATCGGCGCTCGCACCTGTTGCCGCCGAGCTTGAGATGTCGCTCTCGGTCGGGCCCGTGGAGCATGAAGACGACCACGATGCGCATGATCGATGCATGATTTCGGTCTACGGGCCAGACCAGCCGGGCATTGTTTCGGCGATGACCACAGCGATTTCGGCGCAGGGTGCCAACATCGTTGAATTGTCGTCGCGTGCCCTCGGGAACCCTGCAATTTATGTCTTAGGCATTGAAGTTGAATTGCCGGATGGCCTCACCGCCAAAGCGCTGCAGTCGCGGCTGACCCCAGTTGCGTTGCAGTATGAGGTCGAGCTCGCGGTGATCTCCGATGATGTCGGCCCAGATGATTCGATGGTGCTTTTTGCGCCTGAGCCGCGCCCGCTACTGACGCCCGAGGTCGTGCTCTATCCCGATTTTCGGCTCAAGTCCCCGACGCTACCGATTGGGGAAATTGATCCTGAGGTGGTGCAAATGGCGGCAGCGCTTGAACGTATTGCCGGGGTGTATCCACGTACCGTTGGCCTCGCTGCTCCGCAGCTCGGCATCATGCACCGAATGATTTTTGTGAATTGTGCGGGGCACAAGTTGGTGCCCTCACCGCGTAGCCCCAAAATTTTGATCAACCCAGTGGTGACTGCAGCCGACGGATCAGAGATCGGCCGCGAGGGATGTTTGTCGCTTCCCGACATCACCGCCAATGTGCGGCGCGCCCGTGAGATTGAGGTTGCCGCACGTGATCTTGAAGGGCGCGAGGTACATCTTGAGCTCGAGGGCTTTGAGGCCCGCGTCGTGCTCCACGAAATCGATCACCTTGACGGAATTCTGATCCTCGATCGCGTTGCGTCGCCGGCAACCGATCTCTTTGCCCGAAAGGTGCGGTCCTCGGGCTAGGCGCTGAGGGGGGCCCTGTGCCTCAGCCTGAGTAGACGTCGTCTCCATCGCTTTTGCGCACCGCATGAACCGGATTGCCGGCGGCATCCCATTGATAGTACGAACAGGCGGGGCCGAGCCCGACTTCGTAGACCTGGACACGTGGATTGCGACCGATATCGCGTGCGGCAGCGCAATGGCGCAGCAAGCTTGGATCATCGTTTTCCGGCCAGACGATGATCAGATGTGCTGCCGTGAGATGTAGTGCGACAAACGTGCATCCCGGGGCCGGACAGGGCCATGGATCGGTCCGGACGCAGTACCACCCGGTGTAATCCTCACCTGAATCATCGATCCAGAGTTCGTCCTCCATATCCATATCTGGTTCCGCGATCATCGGATCTTCGATCGTGATCGGGCTCATCGGTGCGCCGGGGTACCCAGGGAGCTGCGGCATGGTGGACCTCAATTGTGGTGGATGGCGCGATGTGCGTGCATTCATGATGCCATCGCGCACGTGGAGTGCGAACTGCCCACTGTTGAACGAGCTTCCTACAGCACACACCGTGGGAGCGTCGCAATCGACGATAGATCACGGGCACGACGCATCCTCTTCACACAGATCATATTGCGTCTGTGGCGCACATCAACGATCCGGGGTACAGGCTGATTGCAGCCGCCCGCACGATGCCCATTGAAGTCCGTTTTGGTAGCCTTGACAACCGGTGCGTTGGGGGCGTTTTGTTGCACAGAACGGTCACGGGCGAGCAGATGAGCAGTCGCTGCGGTCTGCCGTGATCGGCGTCGTCGGGTCTGCGTGATCGCGGTATGGAGGGGTTATGTCAGTTGAGGGAAAGCGGTACGAGCTCGCCGCGTTGCGGGCGCAGGCACTCGGCGAGGGCCGCGAAGATGCCATCGCCCGTCAACACGCACGTGGCAAGCTGACTGCCCGGGAGCGGATCGATCTCCTACTTGATCCCGGGTCCTTTACCGAGCTCGACATGTTTATGCGCCATCGTGCCCACGGATTTGGGCTTGAAGACAATCGCCCGTGGGGAGACGGCGTGGTGACCGGCCACGGCACGATCGACGGCCGCACGGTGTATGTCTTCAGCCAAGATTTCACCGTCTTTGGCGGAAGTCTCGGCGAGGTCTTTGCCGAGAAGATCGTCAAGGTGATGGACCTTGCGGTCAAAATGGGATGTCCACTCATCGGCTTGAATGATTCCGGTGGCGCGCGCATCCAAGAGGGCGTGGTATCGCTTGCCGGCTATGCGGATATCTTTCACCGCAATGTCCGCGCCAGCGGGGTGATCCCCCAAATCTCGGTCGTGCTTGGGCCATGTGCAGGTGGCGCCGTCTATAGCCCGGCGATCACCGACTTTATTTTCATGGTGCGCGAGACCAGTCACATGTTCATCACTGGGCCAGATGTGATTAAGACCGTTACCGGTGAAGAGGTGACGATGGAGGAGCTGGGCGGTGCCCAATCGCATGCCACGCGCTCCGGGGTCTGCCATTTCGCGACAGATTCAGAGGAAGAGTGCATCGCGATGGTGCGCGAGCTGATGACATTTCTCCCGCAAAACAATCTTGATCTCGCCCCATACGTGGCGACCGACGATCCGCGCGATCGCATGGCACCCGAGCTTGCGACGATCATCCCTGACCAAGCGACAAAACCCTATGACATCACGCGCGTCATCGAGCTTGTGGTCGACGATGAAGACTTCTTCGAGGTTGCACCGCTCTATGCGCAGAACCTGGTGATTGGGTTTGCCCGACTCGCTGGACACGCCGTGGGAATTGTCGGCAATCAACCCAAGGCTCTGGCAGGGGTACTGGACATTGACGCATCGGTGAAGGGTGCACGATTTGTGCGTTTTTGCGATGCCTTCAATATCCCCTTGGTGAGCTTCGTCGATGTCCCGGGCTTTCTGCCGGGTACCCAACAGGAGTACGGCGGAATCATTCTCCACGGCGCAAAGCTGCTGTATGCCTATGCCGAGGCCACCGTCCCCAAGCTCACCGTCATCACTCGTAAGGCCTATGGCGGCGCCTATGACGTGATGAGCAGCAAGCACATTGGTGCCGATTTCAATGCGGCCTGGCCAACTGGTGAGATCGCAGTAATGGGTGCAGATGGGGCCGTCAATATTGTCTTTCGGCGCGAGATCGAGACGGCGATTGCCCAAGGCATTGACCCCGCAGTACGCCGCGCGGAGTTGGTTGAGGAGTACAAGGAGCGCTTTGCCAATCCGTATCAGGCCGCGGAGCGCGGATATGTCGACGATGTGATCGCGCCCGAGGAAACCCGGCCGTGGTTGATTCGTGCACTCGAGGCATCGCTGACCAAGCGCGAACAAGGCCCCGCGCGTAAGCACGGAAACATTCCGCTATGAGCATTGCAATCACCGGCGGGCCACGTCGCGAGATCACTGCGGCGATTGTTGCGTCGATCGAACAGCTGTTGGCGCGTCCGACGGCCTCGCCGATTGCGGCGCCATCGGCGTGGCAGCGAGCCGCAGTGACAGGAAATGTTGCACCAACCGGTTGGCCTGCAGGCCCCGGTGGCTGGGCGCGTGCAGCGCGCGAGACTTCATCATTCGGTGTGTAAGACCAGGAGACCCCGCAGACGTGTTTGAAAAAGTTCTTGTCGCAAATCGTGGTGAAATCGCGATCCGGATCTTTCGCACATTGCGCGAGCTCGGTATCGGATCGGTGGGGGTCTACAGCGAGGTCGATCGCACCGCCCCCTTTGTCGATTTTGCAGACGAGGCCTATCTGATTGGCCCTGGTCCGGCGACAGAGAGTTATCTCAAGGGTGATGTGATCATCGAGACCGCGTTGCGCGCGGGCGCCCAGGCAATTCATCCGGGCTACGGGTTTCTTGCCGAGAACGCCGGGTTCGCACGGGCCTGTGCCGATGCGGGCATCGTGTTTATTGGACCATCGCCGTCGGCGATTGATGCGATGGGATCCAAGATTGAAGCGCGTGCACTGATGCACACCGCCGGTGTGCCGATTGTCCCGGGTGTCACCGAGCCGGTCGACACGGTGGACGACGCCCGACGGATTGCCGAGCAGATCGGTTACCCGGTTGCGGTCAAGGCGGCTGCGGGCGGCGGCGGCAAGGGCTTCCGGGTGGCCTTGACCGAAGATGAATTGGCAGATGCATTCGAGGGCGCGCGCCGTGAGTCGGAAAAGTTTTTTGCCGATTCAGTGGTGTATCTGGAACGCTACTTGCCCCATCCACGTCACGTGGAAATCCAAATTCTCGCCGACACACACGGCAATTGCATTTGGCTTGGTGAGCGCGATTGTTCCGTGCAGCGTCGCCATCAAAAACTGGTTGAGGAGACGCCAAGTCCAGTGGTCTCGGATGCCCTGCGAGCACGAATGGGCGAGGCATCGGTGCGTGCTGCGCGCGCAGTGGACTATGTCTCTGCGGGGACACTTGAGTACTTGGTCTCCGGTGAGGAGTTTTTCTTTCTGGAAATGAACACTCGGATTCAGGTGGAGCACACCGTCACCGAAATGGTCGTTGGAATCGATCTGATCCGTGAGCAGATTTGTATTGCTGCAGGTGCACCGATGTCGCTGTCACAAGATCAGGTACAGCCCCGCGGACATGCCTTCGAATGCCGCATCAATGCTGAGGATGCAACCAAGCGTTTTCTTCCATCACCTGCGTTGATCACCGCGTACCGTGAACCCACCGGACCCGGTATTCGGGTGGACTCTGGAGTGCGTGCGGGTACCCAGATCGCAGAGATCTATGACCCGATGGTGGCGAAATTAATCGTTTGGGATGTGGACCGTGAATCGGCGCGCCGGCGTATGTTGCGTGCGCTTGATGAGTATGTGGTCGAAGGCCCGGCAACGCTGATCCCATTCCACACGTGGCTCTTTGAGAGTGAGGAATTCATCGCCGGCGGGGCATGTCACGACGCGCTCGCGGTCTTTGCGGAGACGCCGACCCCGCTGCCGCTGTCAACGCGCACGGTCTTGGGTGGTGCTGCACCCGTGGTACCTGCATCAGATGACCAGGTCGTGCGTGAGTTTGTGGCCGAGGTCGATGGCCGTCGCTTTGGTGTGCGCCTGCATGTGCCTGCCGATCAAATCGGCATCGCTTCCGGGCCGGTGCAGAAGAAAAAGAGCACCAAGAAATCGGGATCGGGAACCCATGCGCGCACACAGGGTCAACCGACCGAAGCCGTCTCGACGCCAATGCAGGGGACCGTTCTGCGGGTGCTGGTGACCGAAGGCCAAGAGGTCGCAGCCGGAGACGTGCTCTGCATCGTTGAGGCAATGAAGATGGAAAACGAGGTGACTGCCCATCGGCCCGGAGTGGTGAAAGAGCTCTCCGTGGTCGAGGGGCAGTCGGTCGATGCCGATCAGGTGATCGCCATCGTCGTCTAAGCGGCCTCGCGAAATCCATCGAGTGCGGGATTGCGTGCGAGGTGCTTGAGCGCACGCGCCTCGGTACGGCGCACAGCATCCGGTGACAGTTTGAGAATGCGACCGGTATCTGCGCCGGAGTGGGAGGTTTCGCCGCAGAGTCCATACCGGAGTGCAATCACGCGCTGATCGCGCGTGGGAAGGTGCGCGAGGGCATCCTCGATGGCCTCGGCGCATTGCGCAGCGGCAAGCCCCTCAAATGCCGTTGGCTCGTTGTCGGTGATGTCGAGCACCTCACCGAGCGAGGTGTCCTGATCTTCGCCGATCGGGCGATCGAGGCTGGCAACGACACGTGCACTTTGCCGGACGGCAGCCACCCAGGACTCAGGTATGCCCGCCTCGGCAGAAATGTCGGCATCGCTTGCGCGGTGACCTGTGCGTTGTGCGAATTCATGTTCGACCCGCAGCACCGCCCGCTCCCGTTCGACCGCATGGATGGGGAGACGAATGGTTCTGCCTGCATCGGCGAGCCCGCGTTGCACGGCTTGGCGGATCCACCATGTTGCGTAGGTCGAGAACTTGTAGCCCCGGCGCCAGTCAAAGCGTTCAACGGCACGAATGAGGCCGATCACACCCTCTTGGATGAGATCGAGAAATGGCATACCTTGGCCCTGATAGGGCTTTGCGATCGCAACCACGAGACGCACGTTACTCTGGATCATGCGCTCCTTTGCCTGAGCGTCACCGGTCTCGATCCGCTTGGCAAGCGCGATTTCCTCCGCGGCACTGAGCAGCGGGATTGACCGCATTTGGCTCAAAAACAACTGGAGCGGATCGATTCCTGGGCTGTCGTCTTCATCGGCGAATGCCGCACGATCGACGGTCTCATCGCTGATGGGCACTCGTGCGTGTGTCGCAACAGCAGGCGGTGGCGTGGTGGTGGGTGACGGGATCGGGCGCGACTGCACCCGACGCTGTGGGCGAAGGGGTGTCGTGTCGAGTGTCGAGATCCACGAGCCATCGCGTGGGGTTGGTGCCAATGGAAGTGGTGGAGGTGCGATTGTTGCCATCATGTTCCCCTTCGAGCCTGCATCACCATCACAGACGGTGTGTGGTGTGCGTGTTATGCGGGTGGTGCGGTTCCGGGTCGGACCAGATGCACATCACAAGGGGCGTGATAGGCGACATAGGTCGCGAATGACCCAAGGAGTGCGCGGTCAAAGTGGCCTCGATGAGAGGCGGCAATGATCAAATCGACATGTGACCTCTTGGCCCAGTCGGTAATGCTGATACCGGGGTGACCCTCCAGGAGCACCCCATCGACCGTTGCCGAGATACCCGCAGCAGTGATTGCGTGTTGGGCGTCGTTGACGGCATCGCCCATCCATGTCTTGGCGGCGTCAAACATGTCGGTCATATCCGGGGCAGGAGTCGCCATCATGGTGATTGGTTGGGTGATTGCGTGGACCAGCGACATGGTGCCGCCGGTCTCGGCGAGCAGGCGTATCCCCGCCGCAATGACTGCCTCTTGGGCGGGTGATCCTTCGATGCAGCACGCGATATGTGTGAATCCGGGTCCCATATCCGATCCCTTCAATGTGGGGAGGATCGAATACAGATTGGCGGGGGCGGCTCTGCACGTCATCGGTGAACGACCACCGACTGCCCTCAGGGGTCTACCGGATGCCTGGGTGGGCGATGTGGTTGCGGCATCCCAATAAACAGACGCCCATCATGATGGGCGGGCGGTGAGGGCAGCCGAATTCTGCGAGCTGTCATAGCGCCCTCGCGTGGGGGCGCTATGACAGATCCCGAATCGCTTAGGCGGCTGCCCCTCGGTGCGTCAGACCGTCAGGGCGCACGAGATGGACATCGCATGGTGCGTTGTATGCGACATATGAGGCGAATGATCCCAAGAGTGCTCGGTCGACCTTGCCGCGATGGGCGGCCGCAACAATCAGTTCGACTGAAGCATCCTCGGCCCAACCCACAACACTCCGTGCCGGAGGTCCTTCGAGCAGGACGCTTTGCACGGTTGCCCTGATACCTGCGGCATCAACTGCCGCTTGCGTTGCGCGGACGGTTTCTGCGAGCCACTCTTCGGTGGAGTCGTAGTGCTCACTGATGTCGGGAACCGCAGGGGCGAGCATCGCCGCTGAATTCGTGATCGCATGCACCAAGGAAAGGGTTCCCCCTTCGGGTGCGAGCATGCGAATGCCAGTGTCGAGAATCATTGGCTGCGCACGAGATCCCTCGATGCAGCACGCAACATGCGATGCGCCAAATGCCATGGGGTGTCCTCACGGGTAGGTGGACCGGGCGACACCATTCTAAACGGAATGCGACAACCAATGCACCGCGCATTCAGGTGATGCCTCGTCCGTCCGCAGATCAACGACCGCACCCCCAGACCAAATGATGATCCAGGGGTGCGTCACTGCAATCGGTGCGGCGTTGCCTGTGTGTGTGGAACTAGAGTGCGGCGAGCGCCTCTTGGGCCAGTTGGGCAACCTCAGTTGGGTTGGTCCCGACACGCACACCCTTGGCTTCGAGGGCCTCCTTCTTGCCTTGGGCAGTCCCCGACGAGCCGGTAATGATGGCGCCAGCGTGACCCATCTGCTTGCCCGGAGGTGCCTGGAACCCTGCGATGTAGCTGACCACGGGGGTCGTCACATGTGCAGCGATAAATTCGGCAGCCTTCTCTTCCTCGTTACCGCCAATTTCACCGACCATCACAATCAGATCGGTGTCAGGGTCGGCATCGAAGCGCGAGACGATGTCGATGAAGGATGAACCGACGACAGGGTCACCACCGATCCCCACCACTGAGCTCTGCCCAATTCCTAAAAGCGCGAGCTCCTTGGAGATCTGGTAGGTCAGGGTGCCGGAGCGCGAGACAAGCCCGACGCGACCGGGGTTGAAGACCTGGGTCGGCATGATGCCCACCGAGGCTTCCCCTGGGCTGATAATGCCTGGGCAGTTCGGGCCGATCAGGGTCTGATTACCGCGACGCAGATGGGTATAGACACCCATCATGTCGTGTGCGGGGATCCCTTCGGTGATGCAGATGATCAACTCAACGCCGCTCTCAATTGCTTCGTACAAGGCGTCGGTCGCAAACCGCGGCGGCACGAAGACCATTGCGGTATTCGCACCTGTCTCCTCCACCGCATCCCGCACGGTGTTGAAGACCGGAATGCCTTCGACATCTTGGCCGGCCTTACCTGGAGTGACACCGGCAACCACATTGGTGCCGTAGGCCTTGTTGCGAGTGGCGTGAAATGCGCCTTCGCGGCCGGTAATACCTTGGACGACCAGCTTGGTGTTCTTGTCGACAAGGATGCTCATATTCAGACCCCCTTCGCCAGCTCGACCGCGCGCTGGGCGGCGGAGAGCATGGTTGGCTCGACAACAACATTTGCAGGCGCCTGCTCGGAGATGATCCGACGACCCTCGTCCTCGTTGGTTCCGTCAAGACGGACCACAATCGGAAGCGTTGCATTGAGCTTGTCAAGTGCGGTCAATAGGCCATTTGCGACCTCATCACAGCGGGTGATCCCACCGAAGATATTGATCAGTAGGACCTTGACCTTCGGGTCAGAAAGCAAGACCTCAAGGGCAGCCACAACCTCATCGGCCTTGGAGCCACCACCGGCGTCCAGGAAGTTCGCCGGACGTCCACCCGCTAGGGCGACGACATCGAGGGTACTCATGACAAGCCCTGCGCCGTTGCCGAGGATGCCGACATCGCCGTCGAGCTTGACGTAGGTGACGCCCTTTTCTTGCGCCATGCGCTCCTGCGGGTCATCGGTGACCGAGGTCTGCAATGCGAGCAGGTCGGGGTGGCGGTAGAGCGCGTTGTTGTCGATGGTCACCTTGGCATCAAGGGCAACAACGTCGCCGGATGCGGTCCAGATCAACGGGTTGATCTCCATCAACATGCTGTCCAGATCGGTGAAGGCTGCGTAGAGCTGCTGCAAGATGTTGACAACACCTGCGCGTGCACCCTCGTCGATTCCGGCGTGGAAGACCAACCACCGTGCGTGGTGGGCCTGGAATCCCGTCAACGGATCGACATGCAAGGTTGCAAGCGCCGATGGATTGGTGCGTGCGACCTCTTCAATGTCCATGCCACCCTCTGCCGACAACATGACCAGCGGCTTCTTCTCGCTGCGGTCAAATGTGACGGAGGCGTAGTACTCCTTGACGATCTCAGATGCAGCTTCGATCCACACCGAGTGAACGATGTGATCTTTGATATTCATTCCGAGGATGTTGCGCGCGTGTACTTCTGCTTCGTCGGGGGTCTTTGCCAGCTGAATACCGCCGGCCTTCCCACGCCCTCCGACCTGCACCTGCGCTTTGACGACAACCGTGCCACCGATACGCTCGGCAGCCGCACGTGCAGCCTCCGGTGTATCGACAATCTCGCCGCTCGGGACAGGGATCCCGTGGCGTGCGAATAATTGCTTGCCCTGATACTCAAAAAGGTCCAAGCGACGCCCCTGTGTGATGTTGACCAAGCGATGGGCACCGTCAGAACGCGATGCCATCGGCCATCCTAGCGATCTTCGAGTGCATGCGGATCGGTGCTGTTGGTCACGAGTGCGTTGGTATCGATTCCGACAAAGCCTGCTGGGTGCACGAGATGGGTGCGCGACCGCTAAAATCGCCAACGTGCCTGATGCCATTTCATTCGCCCGGGGTGCCCCATGCCCCGAAGCCCTGTCTGGCGACCTCATTGCGACAGTCACCGCGGCGGCGCTTTCACACGACGCCACGCGGATCCTGTCGTACGGGACCGGTCAGGGGTACCCGCCACTGCGCGAGGTACTTGCTCATGAACATGGGGTTCACCCGGACCAGGTGTTTGTCACCAACGGTTCATTGCAGGGGTATGTGTTCATGTTGGAAAACCTGTTGTCACCTGGCGATTTGGTTGCAGTGGAGTCACCGACCTATGACCGCGCCTTGCTGCAATTGCAGTTGCATGGGATGGAGGTATTGCCGCTGGGGATGCAGTCCGACGGCTTTGACGTCGACGCACTGGCAGCTGCATGTGCTGCCGGTCGGGTTCCCAAGCTCCTCTACACGATCCCGAACTTCCAAAATCCGTCGGGCGCCACGCTGTCGCACGAAAAGCGGCTGGCGCTGTTGGAGTTGGTCGACAGGTACGGCTTCTGGGTACTTGAGGATGACCCCTACGGGAAACTGCGCTTTGAGGGTGACCACATTCCCGGAATCTTCGCCACGCATACCGGCGACAAGGTGATGTTTACATCATCATTTTCCAAGACAGTGGCGCCGGGTCTGCGGGTGGGCTACATCGTTGCGCCAAAAGAGGCCGCTGCGAAGCTCGCCGCCGCTGCATCGCGCACGTACATTTCACCGTCACTTTTGAGTGAGGCTGCAATTGCCCAATTGGTCAGTGACGGTCACCTTGAGGCCAACATTGCACATGTGACCCAGCTGATGCGCGAACGGCGCGATGCAATGGTCGCAGGGTTGGTGCACATGCCGGAAGGAACGGTTTGCACGCCACCCCAGGGTGGGTTCTTTATGTGGGCCGAGCTCCCTGAAGGCATCTCTGCTGATGCGTTGTTTGCCCCGGCAGCAGCAGCAGGCATTGCCTACGTCAAAGGGAGTGACTGCTTTTTGGAGGGCGGCGAGCGAACCTTGCGCCTTGCCTACAGCGGTGTGAGCCCTCGCGAGATCGCGGAGGGCATGGAACGCCTCGGCGCAGTCTTTTCGGCGCCACTCGCGTCGTAATTGCGCGGCGGGTTGCCTGCATGAGCAGGCATCCCGCCGCGATTCGTTCCTGGGCAATCTCACTGCGATGGTCGATATGACGCGCGCTGCGACTCCGGCGGTCCTCATTGATCGGGCACATCACGAGAGAGGGTGTGGTGACACACACACGTCCCTCTCGGTGTGGGATTTTCGGCGCGTGACCGGTCTGGGTGGGCATGTACATCAGGATTTCTGATGCCACACCCGCAGTTAGGTTGCTGCAGATATCCACCGATGCACGGCATCGGCAGCGGCGTCTTCAACGCCGTCAAAGGTGTGATTGGCACCGGGGATGGATTCGAGATGCACCTGGGGGCATGATCCCTCGCGTGCGAGTTGTGCGAGCCGCACACCCTCCTCGGGGCGAATCAATGGATCCTCTGCCGCCTGGATGATTGCCAACGGAACGGTGACATCGCCGACCCATCGCAGCGATTGGCCGGCGTGCGCATCTGGCCCTCGCGAATGTAGCCAGGTACGGTAGGTCCAAATTTCTGCATCTTCGGGTCCAGCTGAGGGGCCAGTTGCCCGCTGCACAATGACGATGCGGTCGCGCTCGGGGTCGTCGGTCCCCTCAAGTTGCGCCTGGGCCATCGCGCACATCTCGTCATAGCTCGGGCTGCTCCCGAAGCGTTCCCAACGTCTGCGAAGCGATCTCGAAAGCGACTCCGGGTGTGCGACCGTGCAGACCCCAATGACCTGCGGCGGCGCATGCACTGCCTGATAGTGGGTCACCATCGTGGCACCCATGCTGTAGCCAAGCAGCACAATCCGTTGAAATCCGCGCTCACGAAGCGCCCGGACCGCTGCCGCGACATCGAGCTGCGCCAATTCGAGCAGGCCCGTGCCAAAAAACACACCGTAATTGGCCATGCGGGTGTTCGCAGTCAGCGTGGCGATCCCGCGCTGAGCCAAGTGAAATGCCATGCGGCGTGGCATTCCCGAGAGATAGTGGCCGACTGAGCCATGGATGATCAGCACCGCCAGTCGGGAGTCCACTGCGCCCTGCCGGGGGCGAAACAGCATCCCATCCCATTTGTGATCATCCTCGGTTGGAATCACGATCAAATCGGTCACGAGCGACGCATCGTCGGTGCCGAAGTGCGGCTGTCGGCGTACTACTGGTGCGCGCACTCCTGTGCGGCGTGCAAACGGGTTTTCTTGGGTCGTCATGCGTGTTTACGAAGCCATCGGATGACGGTCTCGGTCGTGACAAATTCACGGCCAGCAAAAAAATGATCTGCGCCCTCGATGATGGCAACGTCCACCTGCTCGTTCCCGGCGGCGCGGGCGACCTCGGCCAGATCATTCGCCTCGTGCGGGGCAACAACCTGATCATCAGTTCCTTGCACCAAAAGCATCGGATGCGTGATGTTGCCGATCTGTAGATGGGTTTTGGCGGGGGTCGCCTCGGGCCCACGTGAATGCCACCAGGTCAGATAGGTATAGACCTCTGCGTGCGCCGGCTGGGTACCTGGCCCACGGCTATGCTCAATCACAAAGAGGCGATCCGCGGCGATCGGGTCTGGGGATGCCATGATCGCGCTGGCGGTCGCGTAGAGCTCGTCGTAATTCGGGGACGCCCCCCAGCGCGCGGCGCGCGCCTCCATCGACTCGGGAAGTCCCCATGGGGTACCGAGTAATGCCATTCCCCGAAGCCATGGAATTTTCGTTGTTGCCGCCCACCGCACCGCGAGGGCCGCGCCGCTTGAATATCCCATCGAGATCAAATGGTCCCAATCGTGCTCGTGCAACCAATTTGCTCCTGCGGTGAGATCTTGGCGGGCAAGATCGAATATCCCCGGGCCAACCAATTGACCGATATTGCCCATACGGGTCTCAACCACGAGTACCGGGAAGCCTTCGCGAGCCAATGGCGCCGCAAGAAAGCGCAAGGTGCCAACGAGAAAGTTGCCCATGATGCCGTGGACATGCATCGCAGCGGTGCGACGCCCGGTCATTCGCTCGCGTCGGCGCGCGGCACGCCCATCGATCACGAGCAGCGCATCGTGTTCGTGTGTGTCGGCAGCGGTCAGAGTGACAAGTCGGTATTCAACAGGCATCCGGGCGCCTTCGATGGTGCGCACATGGGCGTTCGCGCACAGCACGACCAACAATGTGCACGGTGGGTGCAGGGCTAGTGTAGTCGCGGGCCCACTCGCGAGGGCTGGCTGTTGCAGCCGTGAGATGCAGCGCGCACCGATCGTGCAACGGGGTAGGCTTGGATCAAGATCGTCCCAGGGAGGCACATCATGATGAGCGCGACGTCATTGCAATCCGTCTTTCCACAAGACACGAATTCGCAAGGCAACTTATTCGCGGGAACACTTGTCGGGTGGATGGATCGTTGCGCAGCCTATGCCGCGATGCGGCAAGCGCGCGGTAACGTGGTCACCGCAGCGATGGACGAAATCACCTTCCGCGTGCCGATCGTGCAGGGCGACCTCGTGGAGATTCAGGCGGTCGTTGAAAGCGTTGGGACAACCTCGGTGCGGGTCAAGATTGATGTCTGGCGTGAGCGCATCGAGGACGGCGCCCGTGAGCTCTGCGTCGTCGGGCACTTCACATTGGTCGCAGTCGGTCGCGACGGTCGCCCCGTCGCGGTTCCGCCGCCCAACTAATCACTCACACATGCGATCCACCATGACCAGCGTTCCCAGGAATTCCCCGGGAACGCTGGTGAGTGCGGTGTCGTCTTAGAGGAGCTCCGCCACGGTCTCGCGCTCGCCGACCAACTCATCGTTGGATGCGTTGATCTTCGACTGCGCAAACTCGTCGTGCGCAACACCCTTGACGATTTCGTATGCACCCGGTGCAGTGGTCTTGACCGGCACCGAGGCCCAAATACCCTCGGCAAAGCCGTACGAGCCATCTGACTGCACGGCGATGGAGTGCACCTTGTCGCTCGGGGTGAAGAGCGCCTTCACGTGATCCACAAGGGCATTGGCTGCTGATGCAGCACTCGAGAGCCCACGTGCCTCGATGATCTCAGCGCCACGCTTGCCGACTTTCGGCAAAAAGTCTTCGCGCAGCCAGTTGTGATCAGAGATCACATCAGTTGCGGGGCGTCCACCGATCGTCGCGTGCAGGAAGTCGGCGAACATTGTCGGCGAGTGGTTGCCGTAAATGATCACGTTTTCCACCTCGGTGACCTGGACACCAGCCTTTTGGGCCAACTGCGTCGCTGCGCGGTTCTGGTCCAAACGGGTCATCGCGGTCACGCGCGTTGGCGAGAGACGCTTGAACCGACTTGCGGCGATCATTGCATTGGTGTTGCACGGGTTGCCAACAACAGCAACCGATGCGCCGTCTGCAGCGACCTCGTCAATCACGTCACCTTGACCAATGAAGATGCGACCGTTGTCTTTCAACAGGTCGGCGCGCTCCATGCCAGGGCCACGTGGCTTCGAGCCCACCAAAAGCACCCAATCTGCGTCACCAAATGCAACGCGTGGGTCATCGGTGGGAGTGATCGTGGTCAGGAGCGGAAATGCACAGTCATCCAACTCCATGACGACGCCGAGCAAGGCCTTTTGGACCTGCTCGACGGGAATCTCCAACAGACGAAGGTCAATCTGTTGGTCCTTGCCGAACATCTCGCCTGACGCGATGCGCGGCAGAAGCGAGTATCCGATTTGACCGGCGGCACCGGTCACGGCAACACGTATCGCCCCCATTACGCGCCCAACTCCTTCATGCGCGCAATGATGGCGGTGGCTACCTCTGCGGTGCCGAGTGCCGTCGGATCATTACGGTCGTCCTTCATGTCATAGGTCACAGATTTTCCTTCACGGATGATGTCGGCAATCGCGCCCTCCATCAGGTCGGCTGCCTCCTGCTCCTTGAGGTACTTGAGCATCATGACCCCAGAGAGCATCATCGCCATCGGGTTCACCTTGTTCTGACCCGCGTACTTCGGTGCAGAACCGTGAGTGGGCTCGAACAATGCTGCCTCGCTGCCGATGTTTGCGCCTGGCGCAACACCCAAGCCGCCGACAAGTCCAGCGCCCAAGTCGCTCAGCACATCGCCGTAGAGGTTCGGAAGCACGATGACGTCGTACAACTCAGGCTTCTGCACCAACTGCATGCACATGTTGTCGACGATGCGCTCTTCAAACTCGATGTCCGGGTAGTCCTTGGCGACGTCAGTTGCCGTTGCCAAAAAGAGGCCATCGGTGAACTTCATGATGTTGGCCTTGTGGACTGCGGTGACCTTCTTGCGGCCGTTGTCACGGGCGTAATCGAACGCGTAGCGCACGATCCGCTCGGTACCCTCGACCGAAATCGGCTTGATCGAAATACCGCAGTGCTTACCGAAGGTTGCCTCTGGGTTGGTCTCCTTCAGGAAATCGATCAACCGCAAGTTGTCTGGCGTGTCCGCCTCAAACTCGATACCGGCGTACAGGTCTTCCGTGTTCTCACGTACGAACACGATGTCGATGTCGCGGTAGAGGGTGCGCACACCGTCGTAGTACTTGCAGGGACGCACGCAGGAGTACAGGTTACAAATCTTGCGAAGCGCAACATTCACGCTGCGGAATCCAGTACCCACGGGTGTCGTGATCGGACCTTTGATGCCGATCTTGTTCTCAAGAATCGAATCAATCGTGGATTGCGGGAGCGGTGTCCCGACTTCCTTCATGATGTCGACGCCAGCTTCTTGCACGTCCCAGTCGAAATCGACGCCAGTTGCATCCAATACTCGCTTGGTTGCTTCGGCGATTTCTGGACCGGTTCCGTCACCGGGAATAAACGTGACGCGATAAGCCACTGAAACCTGCTCCTTGTGTGGCGGTTGTGAGGGCGTCGGGGGAAGTTGTGCACACGGCACGGTCCCGAATCGCCACGTAAAACAGCGGGAGTATACGCTTAGCGCTCGCACTCGGAGGGATGTACCGGATGAATCTGTGATCCGATCCCCGAAATGTGTGGTTTTTGGGGGAGTTTGACGAGGAAATTCACCCATTTGCGAGAAGGTCGGTTGTCACACGCCTGACGCAGAGAATTCCGGTAGATTCCGTGCTCATTACCTTGATCACGCTGTCCACCACGAGAGGACCCGAGGGGGGGCGGAAGTTTGCACAGCCATGACGTTATTGTCGTCGGAGCTGGCTTAGCAGGAATGCGTGCCGCAATCGCTGCACACGAGGCCGGTGTCGATGTCGCGTTAGTAACCAAAGTGCACCCAGTGCGCAGCCACTCTGGTGCAGCCCAGGGTGGGATTAATGCCGCGCTTGGTAACGCGACCGACGACTCGACTGACAACCACACCTTCGACACCGTAAAGGGCTCGGACTACCTGGGAGACCAGGACGCGATCGAGATTCTGTGTGGTGACGCACCGGGTGAAATTATTCAGCTTGAGCACTGGGGGGCGGTGTTCTCTCGTCACGAAACGACCGGAAAGATCGCCCAGCGGCCATTCGGTGGAGCCGGGTTCCCGCGCACCTGTTATGCCGCCGACCTCACCGGGCTGGTGATTCTTCACACCCTCTACACCGTCTGTGTGAAATACGACATCCCGTGCTACGAGGAATACTTCGTCACGGAGCTGATCAAGGATGATCACGGCGGATGCGCTGGAGTGGTCGCCTACGACATGGTCCATGGAACCGTGGAAGCGATTGGGGCGAAGGCAGTTGTCCTTGCGACCGGCGGTGCAGGCCGGGTGTACGCGCCATCCACCAACTCGCACAGCTCGACCGGTGACGGTATGTCACTTGCATTGCACGCCGGCGTGCCGCTCAAGGACATGGAGTTCATGCAATTCCACCCGACGACCCTGAATCCCAGCGGTGTGCTGGTGACCGAGGGTGCCCGCGGTGAGGGTGGCATCTTGCTCAATAAGGACGGCGAGCGGTTCATGACCAAGTACGCGCCGAACAAGCTTGAGCTTGCATCGCGTGATGTTGTCTCCCGTGCCGAGGCCACCGAGATTATGGAAGGTCGCGGCATCGACGGCTCAGTGTTGCTCGATCTGCGCCACCTGGGTCGTGACAAGATCATGGAGCGGTTGCCACAGATTCGTGAACTCGCAATGGCATTTGCCGGCGTGGATCCGATCGACGCACCGATTCCGATTCGCCCAGGCGCCCACTACCACATGGGTGGTGTGCATGTGGACTCGTGGGGCGCTGCCCCGCACATGCCCGGCCTCTTTGCCGCAGGCGAATGCGCCTGCGTGTCGGTGCATGGCGCGAACCGCTTGGGTGGGAACTCCCTCCTCGAGGCGGTGGTCTTCGGTGCCCGCACCGGTTCGGCCGCTGCTGGCTTCGCGCAAGACTTCAACGGTCGCGGCATTCAGGCCCGGCCTGAGCACGGCTATGCATACGAAGCAAAGCTGCGCGCACTGCTTGAGCGCGCCGACGGCCCGCGTCAGCATGTGTTGCGCGATGAGCTTGCCAACACGATGCAAGAAAAGGTCGGCGTCTTCCGTACTGGCGAAGAACTTGAAGAGGCCAAGGTGATCCTCGATCGCCTGCGTGATCAGTTCAAGGGCGTCGTGGTCGACGACAAGGGCAAGACCTTTAACCAGTCATTGATCCACGTGATCGAGACCGGATACCTTCTCGATCTGGCCGACACGATGGTGTGTGGCGCAATCGCACGCGAAGAGAGTCGTGGGGCACACTCGCGTACCGACTTCACCGAGCGCGATGATGAGAATTGGATGAAGCACACGCTTGCGTATCAAGAAGACGATGAAATTCGTCTCGAATACTCTGAAGTCACCTTTACCAAGTTCGAGCCGCAGGTGAGGTCCTACTAATGCCGCAGACTACCTTTGATGTCTTTCGCTATCAGCCAGACACCAGCGATGAGGCCTACCGCCAAAAATACGAGCTGGAACATGGGACCGACCTGACCTTGCTCGACGCGATCCTGCGTCTGCAAAATGAGCAGGACGGCACACTTGCGGTCCGGTATTCGTGTCGCTCGGCGATTTGTGGGTCCTGCGCCTGCCGCGCCGATGGAAAAACAGTGCTCGCATGTATGACCCAGGTTGAGGACTTGAAGGAGCAAAACGGCGGCCAGCCCGTGCATGTCGACCCGATCGGCAACTTCAAGCCGATCAAGGATTTGGTGGTCGACATGGAGCCCTTTTGGAACAAGTTCAAGTCGGTCAAGCCCTACTTGATCCCCGATGGCGACGCACCCGAGCGCGAGCGGATTGTCTCCAAAGAGGCCATGCAAAAGATCTATAACGAGAGCAAGTGCGTCCTGTGCGCCGCCTGCTACTCCGAGTGCAACTCGCTCGCAGCTGACCCCGAGTTCGTCGGGCCCGCGGCGTTTGCATGGGGATTCCGTTTTGCCGGTGATGAGCGCGATGGTCAGCGCAGCCAGCGCGCCAAGCTCTACTCAGGTGAGCACGGCATTTGGGACTGCACCCGTTGCATGTACTGCAACGAGCGCTGCCCGAAGGGCGTCGACCCACGGGACGCCATTGAAAAGCTCGGTGGCATCGCCTTCCAAGAGGGCATTGCCCTGCGCGACGCCGGTGGTCGCCACGCCAAGGCGTTCCTGATTTCCCTGCGCACCGGCGGAAAGCTCAATGAGACCCTTCTGGTGCCATTGACACAGCCGATCAAGTCGCAGTTCGACATTCCATTTGCCCTCAAGATGATTTCCAAGGGTAAGGCCCCCTCGCCAATTCCACACAAAGTCAAGAAGTTGGACGAGGTCAAGAAGATTATTAAGAGCGTGAAGGAGACGATCTAGTTGGCACGCAAGTTTGCGTACTACCCAGGGTGCGTGGCCGAGTTCAGTTCGAAAGAGCTCAACTCCACGACCAAAGCACTCGCTCCAATGCTGGACATCGATCTTCTTCCGATGCCTGCGGCGACCTGCTGTGGTGCCGGTGATGTCGCGGAGGCGAAGCCGAACCTCTATCTGACGCTGAATGTGCGCATCTTGTCGCAGGCGGAGGAGATGGGTGTCGACATCATGACCATCTGCAATGTCTGCACATTGAATCTGCGCCGGGCCAACAAGCTCGTCAAGGAAGACCCCCGTTTGCTCGAAAGTGTGAACGAGGAACTCGTCAAGGCGGGCGCCCGTCCCTACGAGGGCACCAAAGAGGTCACCCACCTGTTGTGGTACATCGCCACTGAAGAGGGGCTTTCAATGTTGGAGCGCCAGGGTCCCAAGGGGCTTAATGGACTCCGGGTTGCGCCATACTACGGCTGCCAGTTGTTGCGGCCATCCTCGGTGATGGGTTTTGAAGACCCTGACCAGCCGCAGTCGTTGGAGCGGTTGATCGTGGCGCTCGGCGGCGAGGTTGCCGACTACGAGGCCAAGAGTAAGTGCTGCGGGTTCCCGATTCTGCTCGCGCGTGAGAACACCGCACTCAAGGAGTCACACGCTGCGCTCTCGCAGGCGCGTGACGCAGGTGCAGACTGCATGGTGACCCCATGCCCACTCTGCCACTTGGCGATGGACGCGTACCAGCGTAAGGCCGAAGCGGCAAATGGTGAGGTCTACAACATGCCGGTGTTGCACTTGCCGCAGTTGCTTGGCTTGGCATTGGGTCTCGATCACAAGGTGATGGACTTCAAGCGGCACATGGTGTCGATGGATCCCGTGCTCTCAGTGGTTGGCGGCGAGCCAGCATTGGCGGGTCGCGCCTAGGTTTCCACCAGGCATGGGTGTGGGATGAACACAGGGCGTCGGCATTCGTGCCGGCGCCCTTTGTTGTGACGAATAGCTCTCGACGAGGTGGGTACCGGTGAGTGGGTCTGGCATGATCGATGATGTGAATCAGATCCTTGTCGTCACCGACGCCGTCGCAGATAAATTGCCCGCCTGTTGTGCGGACTGCGTGTTTTGGCAGCGCCCGCATCGCCAGACGAACGGGCGCGTGAAACGCCGGTGGGGCAAGGTCGCAGAACGTCGCTTCGGTCCCTGGGGGCGCGTTCTGCACGAAAATGGCGTATTCCGCGGAATGATCCAATATGGCCCGCGATCCATTTTTCCACGTACCCGGGTGATGCCTGCCGGTCCGGCCTCTCGAGATGCGGCGGTTGTGACGTGTGTGTATTTGGGCACCGACGATCCTGCGGGGATGTGTGAACGTCTCTTTCTTGAGGCGCTCGCCGATGTGCAGTCCCGGGGGTACCTCGCTGTCGAAGCATTCGGTTTGCATTACCCGGAGGATGTCCCGCATGCCGATCGCTTCGGATCCCATCACACCCTGTTCGACCGTGACTTTTTAGATGGGCTTGGATTTGTCGCGATTCGCTCGGCCGGCCAGGTCTCGCTGATGCGCCTTGAGATCGTGGATTTCCCGGTACCGAGCCCGAGCCGTGTGGTGGCGCTGCGTCACCGTGTTGTTGGTGGCATCTCCCGCCGCCGCATGCGTTCCGCCTCGGCGTGATCATGCGGGCGGGTCTGCGGCTTCCACAGATGATGTCTCGAGCGGTGGTGGTGTGTGTGGTCGGCGCCCTTGCGATGATGAATGGGGCGCCTGCATTCGCGGCAACATCTCCATCACATGGGGTTGTCGCGATCCTGCGGACACACGCAAGTTATGTCGATCCACAGATCTACAGCGCCGCAGTTGTGCGCCAAGTGCGTGCGGATGCCGCCGAGCTCATCGCGCGGGGCGAGAAGATCAAACTTGCCGCGGTCGCGCCGCTTGGCAGCCAGGACATTTTTGCCGCCGCCAGCCAAATCCGCGACGCACTCAAGTATTCAGGAACCCTCGTGATCACGGAGCCAAGTGGGGTCGTGGGTGCTGCGGGCCCGCGCGCGGAATTATCGATGCGGAATGCAATTGCCGCTGTTGGTGCGACAGCGATCACCGATCCCGCGGCACGGCTCTTGATTGTGGGCGAGGTTGCGACTCCGCCGCCCACTGATAACGGTGCGGCGCTCAGAGACCTGGTGCTACTGGTCGGTCTTGCGCTCTGTGGGGCCGCGGCGGCGATTGGGTGGGGAATTCGTCGTGAGCAACATGCTGCGCATCGGCGCGCCATGGAAGTGCGAGGGGTCTTGCGCGTCTACGCCGACGCACTCGGTGCGCGTATCGCCCAACTCAACGGCTGTGGCGACGGGCGAGAGGCACTTGCCCTGATTGAGGCTGCCGACGCAAATCATTTGGCTGCCGGGGTGCTGATTACTCGAGCAACTACCCCGAAGGACCTGGTCCAGGCCGCACAATCACTCACCCATGGTTTCGGGGATGCTGCGCGCGCGGGAGAGTTGATTGGTATTGCGATGCCCGCCGATCAGCCCTTTGCGGGCTTGTGTCTCAATGATCCCGCGCATGGGGCGGCGGTGCTCGACGCCGACGAGCGCGAGGGGCTCTGTGCGGCATGCGCCGACGCACATGCGCGGGGTGAGCACATCTCGTCGCGTCGCGTCACCGTTGCCGGGCAGCCCGTCGGCTATCGCATTGCCCCTGTCCCACAAGGCGTGCTCGTTCCGCCAGAGGCGGCGACGCAGACCCCGGTGACCGAGGCTTAGAGCCAGCCTCGCGTGACCAGGGATTCTGCGATTTGGACCGCGTTGGTCGCCGCGCCCTTCCGCAAATTGTCGCTCGAGATCCACATCGCAAGTCCGCGCGGATGTGAAAGGTCATTGCGGATGCGCCCGACCATTACTTCATCGCGGCCGGTGGCCAGACGAGGAAGGGGGTAGATCGCCAATTGCGGTTCGTCGGCGAGGATGAGCCCGGGGGCTGCCATCAACAGATTGCGGGCAGCAATGGCATCAAGCGCGTCAGTTGTCTCAATTTGCACGGAGATGGAATGTCCATGGAAGACGGGAACCCGCACACAGGTCGCAGATACGGCAAGATCTGCCAGTCCGAGCATCTTGCGCGTTTCGGCGATGACCTTCCGCTCTTCGCCGGTGTAGCCGGTCTCATCGAAGGTGTCGATATGCGGAAGGACATTGAACGCGATGGGGTGTGGATACACCGCTGGTTCGGGTTCATCGCCTGCGAGATAGCCCTGGGTGAGGCGCATCAATTCATTGACACCCTGCTGGCCGGTACCTGAGACCGCCTGATAACTGGAGATGATGACCCGCTCGAGGCCGACGGCATCGGCGATGGGCTTGAGGGCCACCACCAGAGGCGCTGCGACACAGTTGGGATTCGCGATGATCCCACGGTGATTGGCGATCTCTGCCTCATTGACCTCCGGCACGACGAGTGGAACATCGTCGTGCATGCGAAATGCCGATGAGTTGTCGATCACGACTGCGCCCGCCTCAACGGCAGCAGGGGCAAAATCACGCGAACGGTCCCCTCCCGCGGAGAAAAGCGCGATCTGAATTCCCTCGAAGCTCTCCTCGGTGAGTTCTTGCACCACAAATGGCTTGCCGAGGTATTCCACAATACGACCGGCACTTCGCGCGCTTGCCAAGGGCCGTAATTCGGTGACGGGGAAGCCGCGTTCCTCGAGGACGCGCAGCATCATGGTACCCACGGCGCCGGTGGCGCCCACGATTGCAACGTTAAACATTGACGCGACTCGCTGCCTGAACCTCAAGTGCGAAGGCATCGTGCAGGGCTTGCACCGCGCGCGCAACATCATCGCGATGAATGACGACGGTAATACGAATGGTGGAGGTGTCGATCATCAAGATGTTGATGCCATTCTCAGAAAGCACTCGGAACATCTTGGCGGCGATTCCTGGGTTTGATTTCATCCCCGCGCCCACCAGAGTGACCTTGCCGATCTGATCATCGGCGGTCAGGGATGAGAATTTGAGTTGGTCCTGAATGGTGGCAAGCGCATCCTGGGCGCGACCCAATTCATCCAAAGGCAGGGTGAACGACAGATCTGCACGCCCATCGATTCCCATGTTCTGGATGATGGTGTCGACATTAATCAGTGCATCTGCGAGCACGGTAAAGATCGTTGCCGCGACACCTGGCTGGTCGGCGACCCCCGTGATCGTGATCTTGGCCTCGTCGCTCTTGTGCGCGATGCCGGACACGATCGCCTGTTCCATCTCGGGTGTCTCCTTGGTAATCCAGGTCCCTTCGTCGAGAACAAACGACGAGCGCACGTGCAATGGGACGTCATAGTTACGTGCGAATTCAACTGATCGTAGCGCGAGGACCTTCGAGCCCATCGCAGCCATTTCCAACATTTCCTCGTGGCTGATGCGGTTCAGCTTGACGGCACCGGGCACGATCCGCGGATCTGCGGTGAAGACCCCGGTGACGTCGGTATAGATCTCACAGACATCTGCGTTGACCGCTGCCGCCAGCGCAACCGCAGTGGTGTCACTGCCACCGCGCCCCAAGGTCGTGACATTCTTTTCATCGAGCGACATGCCCTGAAAGCCCGCGACGAGGACGATATGACCTTCGGTAATCGCATCGTGCAGTCGCTCCGCACGAATTTCCACGATTCGTGCCTTGGTGTGAGCGCTATCGGTGAAGATGCCCGCCTGAGAACCGGTAAATGACACCGCTTGATGGCCAAGGTCATGGAGCGCCATTGCGACTAAGGCGCAGGAGATGCGCTCACCTGTCGAGAGCAGCATGTCCATCTCGCGCGGATCGGGTCGATCGCTGATTTCATGGGCGAGTTGGACGAGGCCATCGGTGGTCTTGCCACGGGCCGAGACCACCGCCACGACATCGTCACCGAGTTCGCGGGCAGCGGCAATCCGTTGCGCAACATTACGAATTTTGTCTGCATCGGCGACCGAACTGCCGCCAAATTTCATGACCCGTAAACCGATGAGAAGTCTCCTTGATGGCATCGCCGCGAGGCGCCGACGTCGGATTCTAGCGTTCGGTGCATGTGGGGCGTCCAAGAGATGCCCCCATGCAAAAAAAGGTGATCCCGCTACTCGAGCACTCGTCGGCCCAGAAGCGCCCGCCCGAGGGTGAGCTCGTCGGCGTATTCCAGATCTGCTCCTACTGGAAGGCCGCTCGCAAGACGAGTGAGCTGTACTTTGCCACGCAAGAGATCGCCCAAATAGAGTGCTGTCGCCTCGCCGGTCATGGTGGGGTTGGTGGCGACGATGAGCTCGGTCACGCCTTCGGCATCCACTCTGCGCACCAACTCATCGATCCGCAGATCGCCTGGATCGATGCCATCGATCGGCGAGAGTGCCCCGCCGAGCACGTGGTAATAGCCGCGGTATTCATGGGTACGCTCAATGGGCAGAATCGACGATGGCTCCTCGACCACGCAGAGCAATGTCCGATCTCGTCGTTGGTCCTGACAGATGGGACACAACTCGTCTTCGGCGAAACTAAAACATCTACTGCAGGGGCGCAGGCGTTCGGACATCTGGGTCAGGGCGCCGGCAAGTGCGAGCGTCCGTTCATTGGGGGCTTTCAGCAGATGGAATGCCAATCGCTGGGCGCTGCGCGGACCGACCCCCGGAAGCCGGGACAGCTCGGCAATCAATCGTTCGAGTGAGGGGGTCAGCATTCGGGTGGTCAGTGGCTAAAGGCCGGGGATTCCCAGGCCGGAAAGCCCTCCACTGATTTCGCCGATACGCCGCTGCGCGTGCTCTTGTGCCTGGCGCATTGCTTCGTTGACCGCGGCAACGATTGTGTCAGAGAGCAGCTCAACGTCCTCGGGATCCACAATCTTGGGGTCGATGATGATCGATTGGACTTCAAGCCCGCCGCTCACCGTTGCGGTGACGACGCCCCCGCCTGCGGTTGCGCTCGAATATTCGCTTTGCAGCTCGATCTGGACGCGTTCCATATCGGCTTGCATCTTTTGCATCTGCTTGAGCATTTTCTGCGGGTTCATACCTGAGGACACGCGGCGGGCTCCTAACGTTGTGTGCAGTTGGGGTGGTCGGTTAGTGCGGCTCTTCGATTGCGTCAAAGGTCGCGATCAGCTCTTGGCGCAATGTGTCGAGTGTGAGTGGTGTCGATGGGGTATCCGGCGCTGCTGCGACGGGCTGCTCGCCCACGGCGACCTGCACCGTAATTCGTTGGCCAAAGACCCCAAGCAGCACCATTTCCAGAGCGACTCGATGGTCGGTTTTCGCGAGCATGCTGGCGCCGACCGAACTTGCCAAGGTCAGCTCGAGGACGTTGCCTTCGGCCGCGGTAGGACGACCTTCTTCGATAAATGTGTAGAGCGGCGGGTGCGCAGCCTGTAGCTCAGCGAGCACGCGTGGCCACATGCGCTCAACATGTGGCAAATCAAAGACTGCCGATGCCACTGGGTCGGCTGCGATGGCCGGGGCGACCGGATCCTCGTCAATCTCATCGTCGGGAACATCAATGTCATTGATCGGCGGGCGTTCATCATCTGCGACGGCAGTAACCGGTGGCGCGAGAGGAGGCGCGTCCTGCGTCACAGGAGTCGGCGGTGCAGGTGGAGTGGGCGGTGAGGGTGGGGGGACATCGCTCGGCACTGCACGTTGTGCAGACGGTGCAACGGGCGCAGGTGGCGTCGGCACTGGTGCTGGGCCGGCGGGCGCGATGACGACCGACACCGGCGGTGGTGTGATTCCGCGCTCGAGTTGCTCAAGCCGAGGAATGATGCCCTCGACATCACCATCGAGGGATGGGCGCGCCAGTTTCGCCGCGACGATTTCTAATTGCAGGCGCGGATCTGCGCCACCGTGACGAATACGTACCTGTGCGTCGGCGAGCAGATCGAGCGCACGCACCACCTGACGCGCAGAGAGCTGATTCGCCTGTCCCGCCAGGCGAGACAGCTCATCGCCAGAAAATGCCCACTCATCACGTGCGCCGGCGCCTTGTTGCAACAGGCAGACGCAGCGCAGTTGGGCAATCAGCCCGCGCATCAGCTGCTCAGGGTCACTCCCCGAATCAAGAATGTCTTCAAGCAAGAGAAATGCGCCGGCGGCGTCGCCGCTCGCAAGGAGATCCACGAGCTCAAAAAGTGTCTCGCGCGCAACTGAGCCAAGCAGCTCGAGCACGTCGTTGAGCGCGACGGTGCCACCGGAATAGGCAGTGATTTGGTCAAGTAGACCAAGCGCATCGCGGTACGAGCCATCGGCTGCCCGCGCGAGTGCATCGAGGGCGGTCTCGGTGGTCGGGATGCCCTCATTATGGGCAACCCGTTCGAGTACTCGCACAAGTGACGGGATACCGGGCTTGCGCAAGACGTAGTGCTGCACCCGTGAGCGAATCGTCGGCAGGATGTCCCAGGGGTGGGTCGTGCACAAGATCACCACCAAGTGCGGCGGGGGTTCTTCGAGGGTCTTTAAAAGGGCGCTCGCCGCACCCTCCTGAATTTGGTGCGCCTCATCCATGATGGTGATGCGGTAGCGACCGACGACCGGGGCATAGCGCACAGTCTCGAGCCAGTCGCGCATTTCATCGATGCGCCGCGCGCTTGAGGCGGCGTCAACCTCGACGACATCGAGCCAATCGTCGTGACCGGTCCGCAGACATGATTCACATTGCATGCACGGGGTCGCAGTGGGCCCTGGAGATGCAAGACAGTTCAGACAACGGGCAAGAATGCGTGCGGTCGTGGTTTTGCCCGTTCCACGCGGTCCAGAAAAGAGATAGCCACGTGCGGGACGTCCAGATGTCAGGGCGTTTGCAAGCGCGCGCGCGACATGTTCCTGGCCAACCATGTCCTCGAACGTGGTCGGGCGATGGCGGTTATAGAGGCTTGCGCCAGACTGCTCGCTCAATTGACCCTTTCTGAAGACCCCTTCAGCGTGCGCAACCCTGCAACGCAGGGTGCGCAGATGCTGAGGTGACCGTGCACCCACCGTTGAAACCCGCGTCGAAAGCGGTACCCATGCCGCCAACTCCAGCAAGGTGACCCCACTGCGCGTAAGCGGATCCGCTTAAGGCTGCTTCCTTCCGGACCTGACCTGGTTCGCGGTCGCCCACCGAATGGGACCTCACCATCAACGTCGCATTGCATGGGCCCGACCCTTCCGAACGAGTCCCTGGGGTGGGAATTGTGCCCCGCTAAAGCGGATTTCGGGTACAGGGCACCGCTAGCTCCCCGCCTAGCACGGTCACTCCATGAGGATAGAGGACCTCTCGCCTGTCTGCGAGTGTTTTCGCTCGTGCGGCGGGGAAAAGTACCGATTTTGCTGGGCGCGAATCCCAATTGCGCCCGATGACGCGTGTGATCTACGCCGATCGATCGCGTCGACGGATACGCGGACTCACGCGTTCACCGCGACGATGAATGCCGATTGCACCGAAGAAGGCGGCAACCCCAATACCAATCATCGCAACGGTGACAACGGCGTAGATGAAACTCGACAGGCCCGAGGTTTGACCAAGAATCACCATGATGCACCACATCAGCGCACCCCATACGGCGCCAAGCAGCGCGCCAAGAAGCACGATGCGCACCCGTCCAACGGGTCGTGGCGCGTCCGCGACTGATTTTTTCTTGCGAGACGTTGCTGATTTGGCCATACCCAGGACAGTAGCGATCCCGCTGGACGAGATCGTCACGCGTGTGCGAGGACCGCGGGTCTTGTGAGACTGATCGACGCGAGATTTGTGTCGCACATGGCCCCCATGCGATCCATCCCCGCCAACAAGCCATTTTGGCCATTTTGGAGGACTCTTCTCCCACGAGGTCGAGTGGGCAGTACTGGGATCGAACCAGTGACCCCTCGCGTGTGAAGCGAGTGCTCTCCCGCTGAGCTAACTGCCCGGGAATTCATCGCGTGCACCTCGACACCGTCTCACGACGATGCGACAGCACTCGACGAACGTCTCGGGATAATAGGGCATCGGCCTTCGACTGCGAAGTCGACACCCTGTCGGAGCGCGATCTACTCCTTTGTGGGGTGTGTGTCTCCATCCAGATCGACCTCATTGACCCCTTGAGGATAGGTCTCGTCGCCGCGAAGGAGTGCGGGAATCGTGCGCAAGAGAATCGAGAGATCGCGCCAGATACTCCAATTCTCGACGTAGTCCACATCAATGATGATCCGCTGGGACCATGGCAGCGTCGACCGACCACTGATTTGGGCGAGCCCTGTGATCCCCGGCCGCGCAAGGAGCCGTCGACGTTGTTGTGGGGTGTAGCGCTCGATTTGCTCGAGCAGTGTGGGGCGAGGCCCAATGATGCTCATCTGTCCACGCGCCACATTGATGAGCTGTGGAAGTTCATCGATGGAGAGCCGACGCAGGCGTGCGCCAAGAGGGGTGATGCGCGGATCCCCAATGTCGTTATTGAGCCCGGCGCCGATAAATTCGGCCCCGTCGACCATGGTGCGGAATTTGACGACCCGAAATGGTGCTCCCCCAAGACCAGCACGTGGCTGAAGGTAGAACGCCTTTCCGGGTGAGTCTCGTCGAATCAGGATCGCGATGACCAGAAATACTGGGGCCAGGATGATGAGCAGCGGGACGCTGATCACCAGATCCATGAGGCGCTTGGTGCGCCCGCCGACGGGATTAGGCGAGGACGGATTCAACGACACTGACAAACCGTTCTGCGAGATCGCGACGATTGTGGTGGAGATGGACGTACGCAACACCGGCAGCACCCATTGCCGTGGCCGCGGGGCGGTCGGCGGCAAGCTGACGAATTGCGTTCGCCAACGCTTCGGCATCCTCGGCGGGGGTCACGATGCCGCATCCTGCACTCCGAACCGCGTGTGCTGCTTCGCCGTCAGGAACCGCGGCCAGGATTGGTCGTCCCGCGCCCATGTAATCAAAGAGTTTGTTGGGCATTGCCCCGCGAAAGAGCGGTGCATCTTGGTAGGTCAACAGGCAGGCATCCGCGCGGTCAAGCCAGGATGGGACATCGCGTTTGGGGATTGGTCCCGCAAAGCTCACATTCTGCAAGTCGCGGGCTGCTGCCTGCGCGACGAGTTCGGGTTTTCGATCCCCATCGCCGACGAGCGCAATGTGAATTGAGGGGTCGTCGGCCAGCAGTGCGGCGGCATCAAGCACGGTAAAGAGCGAACTGTAGGTCCCGTGTTGACCCACAAACATTGCGACAAAGGCATCGGGTCCGACGGGGAGCTCAACGACCTCGGGGGTAATGGGCGTATCTGGGGGATCGATTCCGTTGGTGATCAGGCGAACGGCATTCGGTGCGACTCCCGCCGAGATGACGCCATCCCGAATTCCTTCGGTGAGGGCGATCACGCGGTCTGCACGCGAGTAGCAGTAGTTGGCCATCCGATCCATCAGCGCGATTGCCCGTGGATTGGTGAGGAGCCCCGTCGCGAGTGCAGATTCCGGCCAGAGGTCACGGACCTCCAAAATGAATCGTGTGCGCCGAAGCCCTGAGACCAATGCGCCAAGCACCCCGACCGTCAATGGTGGAGACGAGGCCACAACGACATCGGGTCGTCGGGCGCGCAGCGCAGCCGGAAGCGCATAGGTCGAAAAGCTCAAGTGATTCGCTGCGCGCGAGCGTGCATCATTTCCATAGCCGCTTGAGGAATAGGTCCTGAGCACCTCAATGCCGTCCTCGATCCGACGCACCGTTGAACGTCCGGCAAATTCCGACGGCGCCTCGCGAGTGGTGTGGAGCACCTTTGAGGTGATCACTGTGACATCGTGTCCGGCATCGGCGAGTGCGCGCACATGACGCCAATGGCGCACCCCCCCTGGCTGGTCGGGGGTGACAACATACTGCGAGATGTAGAGGATGCGTCCTATGCCGCACGCCCCGGTACAGAGTGTCCTCGGTGACGCGCACACACCTGGTCGTAGACCGATTCGATCTGCGCGGCAACCGCATCCCACGTCAACGAGGTCGCCGCACGCGCATGTGCTGCAGCGCCCATTGCAAGGGCGCGTCCCGGCGAATCAAGGACCTCACTGAGGGCGCGAGTAATTGCCGGCGTGTCATTTGGGGCGAGCAGCATTCCGGTCACGCCATTCTCAACGAGTTCCGGGGTCCCCCCGACCGCGGTTGCGATCACGGCGCGACCAGCGACCATGGCTTCACAAATCACTGTGGGCAGGCCTTCACTGCGCGATGGGAGAACCAGGACATCACAGGCACTCATCCATGCTGCCACATCCTTCTGGGGGAGTGCGCCGAGAATGCGTATCGATTCCTGCAATCCGAGCTCGGTCGCACGCGCACGCAGTGCCCCCTCGAGTGGACCATGTCCAACGATGACAAGACGCGGTGAGTTCTGCGCGTGAGCCGCGTACACACCAAACGCGTCAAGGAGATTCGCAACCCCTTTGAGTTCGGTGAGATGGCCGACGAATAACGCGATTGGACGATCGGTGGGAATGCCGAGCGCAGCACGATCGGTATCGCGATCACGTCCGGCAAATAGGGCCGGGTCGGCGCCATTGGGGATGACGTGGATGGGGTGCCGCGGTTGGGCCAGGGTCGTGACGCCATCGGCAATTGCCTGTGAGACCGCAATGATCTGATCGATCTCGGTAATCGCCTCCACGACAGTACGTCGCCAGCCGTCACTGCGATATGGGGTGAGCAAGACATCAGCTGAGCCATGTGCGGTTGCGACGACCGGAACGCCCGCCGCATGTCCCGCCGATGCTGCTGCCCACCCATCGGGGATGAGCATGTGTGCATGCACGAGATCAAATGGCCATTCACGGGCAAGACGGCGTATCGGCCCGGCAATGCTGCGACGCGTGGTGTGACAGATCCTGTGTCCGAGGCGGGCACCGGGCAACATCATCATGCGCGGATGAAGTACTGGCACCCCATCCACATGCGTCGCGCGGGGCACGCTGCGATGCGGTGCCCATCGGGGGAGTCCTGGAGGCGCCCAGCCGAGCTGCGAGATGACGCGCACATCGTGTCCACGTGTGCGCAACGCACGCACCTGCTGGTGCACGAATGTTCCTGCGACCGGATCAACGGCACTTGGGTAGAGGTGACTCACGATGAGAATGCGCAGTATCGACGCTGCCTATTCGAACGGACCCCGACAATCCTGCCAGGTTCACGCGTGCACCGAATACCCGAAATGGATCGGGGCACCTGAGTCGAGGCGCACGGTCCCTGCGTCAGGCCACCTCACCCGGGCGCCGAAATGTTCGGTGGACCGAACATTTCGCAGTCGGTGTGTCGAACAAAATATGCGTATTTACAGGGAGTATGTCACTATGTTACAGGTATGTAATAGCCTGGCGGCGCATTTTCGGTCGCGAGAAAAACACGCTTTGGTACGGTCGCCCGATGAGCACATCACTTCGCAGTCACTTCAAGGAGCTCGATGAACAGCAGCTCTTGCTGCAGTACATCCAGCCTGGCCTCGTCGGACTTATTGACGGAACACTTTCGACCCTCGCACCGATTTATGCGGCTGCTGTGTTGTCGGGATCTCACACCGCGCTGTTCGTTGGTCTGGCGACTGCGATCGGTGCAGGCATCAGCATGGGCCTCTCAGAAGGGCTTTCAGATACCGGTGAACACACTGGACGTGGATCGGGAGCGATTCGTGGAATTGTCACGGGTTTGATGACCACGATTGGCGGCTGTTTTCACACACTGCCCTTTTTGATCTCGAATGTGCATATGGCGCTGATTGTGGCGACAATCGTGGTTGCATTCGAGATCATCGTCATTTCCTGGGTGCGTAAGAGATTTTTGTTCGTCTCGCTCCGACTTTCCCTGCTGCAGGTGGCATTTGGTGGGATCATCATCGTGATGGTCGGGTTGCTCCTGGGATCTGCGTAGCCGCGAACTGACGATATCGGCATCGCGCGCGGAGCGCTCTCTCGCACGACAACGGGATCAGATCAGGTCCTCCGCTCGGTCAGTTCGGGGATTCTGTCGGGATTTCAGTGCGCACTTTTCGCAGTGTGACGCCTGAGATCTGGCAATGCGCATCCGTGACGTATCGCACAGGGCCAAACCACGCCCTCCTCGACCACTGAGGCTGCTCGCGCACTGCGCCACCACCAACCCACACGCATCTGTTCGCGTGGGTTGGTGGTGCGGCGACGTCTAGGTCGTCGCGCGCTTGAGGGTGAGATAGAGCACCGCGACTGCACCCAGCGGCATTACCACCCAGGCGTTGAAACCGTGATGGGCCAGCAACGCGGTGATCGCAAGTGTCAGCACGATGCCGGCAGCAGCCAGCCAATCGTCTCCGACGATGAAATCCCACCAGAACAGCACAAAAGCCTTCAGGTATTTCACGACTCAACCCCCGCCTCAAGTGGTGTCGCAACACGCAAGGCAATGTGCTTGCGACGGAGGCTCTTGACGAGTCCAAATGCCACCAGAATCATGAAACCGAGAATCGGAATGAGCGCGATGTCTGCGCCTGGCCACGAGACGCCGACACCTTCACCTGCCCAGAAAATGCCAAAGGTTGTCAGCATGAGTCCCACCGCGAACTTGATGGTGTTCTCTGGAACATGTGAGAGTGGCGCACGTACTGCGATACCGACAATCGCCACAACGATAAGTGCAATCGCAGCACCGGCGGCGGCAAGGGGAATACCTCCCTTTGCGCTTCCAAAGGTCAACACGATAAATGCGACCTCGAGGCCCTCGAGAAAGACGCCTTTAAACGAGAGCGTAAATCCATACCAGTCGATGCCTTGGGCAGTGACTGATCCGGCCTTTCGAGCCGCCTCAAGTTCCTCGGTATAGATCGCGTCTTCATCGTGTAATGCCTTGAATCCGCTGCCGCGCATGATTGCTTTGCGCAGCCATTGCAAACCAAAGATCAGCAGCATTCCCCCGACGACAATACGAAGTACGGAGATCGGAAGCGAGGTGATCGCTGGCCCAAGCACGATGATGACAATGGCAAGTGTTGCGGTGGCGGCGCCAACGCCGGTGAGCGACGAGCGCCATCCGCGCGCAATTCCCGCGGCGAGCACGATCGTCAGTGCTTCGACCATCTCCACTGCGCTCGCGAGAAATGAGGATAATACGAGGAGGAGTGTGCTGCTCATGCTCCTACTTTCAGGGATCGCCGACGGTGGGCTGACCACCGTCGAAGCTCGACAAGAAATAACTTTGTAACTCTAGTACTCCAGTAACCGTGGTTGCAATATGACGCGTGTAACAAATGAAAATGCGCCGCCTCACAAGTCGCCGAAGCGCTTTTTGATGCTGGCCTATCGGATGCCCCAAAAGCCGACCACGAGTCGCGTGGCAGTGTGGCGTGCACTCAAAAAATCGGGTGCGATCTATCTCCAGGACTCCGTCTGCGTGGTGCCCGATACCGCACCGATGCGCCGTGAGCTTGCCCCCGTACTTGCGCGCATTGACGCTGCGGATGGGAGGTATCACCTTCTCCCGCTCGGATCGCCACCACCGCCGGAATTAGACAAGCTGGTGAGCCTCTTTGTCGAACAGTCGGCACATCACTACCACGAGATCATCGAAAACTGTGAGGTGAATTTCGTCAAAGAGATCGAGTTCGAGATCTTTCGGGGCAATTTCACCTATGAAGAGGCCGAAGAAATTCGGATGGAATTCGAAAAAATTGTGACGTGGTTCGAACGGGTGACCGCTCGTGACTGGTTCGGCGCACCGAACCGTGCCGATGCCATCGCGTGGATTGACCGCTGCGAAAAGATGCTTGAGGACTTTGAAACAAAGGTGTTTCACGGGGAGGCGTAGCGGAGTTCCCTACACACCTTCTCAACGCC
>Ga0164296_1000563_pt1 | contig 43369 bp, 48 predicted proteins | sample GEODES057metaG_FD_113533 | JGI IMG/M metagenome (GOLD analysis project Ga0164296, IMG submission 113533) | Dystrophic lake water microbial communities from Trout Bog Lake, Wisconsin, USA - GEODES057 metaG | ecosystem: Environmental > Aquatic > Freshwater > Lake | place: USA: Trout Bog Lake...
CCCCCCGCTTTGTCGAGGGGTTTTGGGCTTATTTTACACCCTCACCCCTCTCTTTTTGCCATGCTGACCATAAATCTGGCCGTCTAAGCCGCGTTAAAGCCTGTGCTTGGCTTTTGCGCCACGCAGAAATCTCTTCATGATGACCTGACAGGAGAACGGGTGGAATGTCCTGCCCCTCCCATGTGCGCGGGCGGGTGTAGTGAGGATATTCCAAAAGACCGGCTTCAAAACTCTCCTCAAGCCCAGAGGCTTCCTTGCCCATAACCCCCGGCAACAAGCGCACGCAGGCATCAAGCAATGTGAGGGCGGCCATTTCACCACCAGAGAGAATATAATCCCCTACCGAGACCTCGGTGAGGCCACGCGCTGTGATGACGCGCTCATCAACGCCTTCAAATCTTCCGCACACAATAATCAGCCCTGGCCCCTCGGCATAAGAGCGCACCATATGTTGCGTGAGCGGCACGCCACGCGGGCTCATCAGCAAGCGCGGGCGCGGATCATCGCTTGCGCAATGCGCATCAAGGCTCGCCGCCACAATATCAGCGCGCAACACCATGCCCGCACCACCACCAGCAGGACGATCATCAACGACTTTATGACGCCCCTCACCAAAGGCGCGTATATTATGCGTGTGCAGCGACCAGAGCTCTCGCGTCAATGCGTCACCCGCGAGCGAATGACTGAGCGGGCCGGGGAACATCTGGGGGTAAAGTGTGAAAATACTCGCTGTGAACATAAGAGCGCCTATGGCTCGGGCTCGCCGTTAACGTCAACGGGCACGAGCACTGTGACAAAACCAGACGCGCAATCGACATGAGGAACATGAGCGCGCGTGAAAGCGATCAACACCACCTCGCCATCAACGCGTGTCATCTCCAAAATATCCCCCGCACCATAATTGACGACATCGCGGATATGACCAAGCACATGGCCTTGCTCATCACGCGCTTCAAGACCAATGAGATCGCTAATGTAAAATTCATCTGGCTGGGGCGGAGGCAAATCCGCGCGCTTGATAAAAATATCGCGCCCCGTCAAAGCTTGGGCCTGATCGCGTTGATCAATGCCTTTAATATGCGCAATACAGAGATTGTCGCGGATCAACCGCATATGGGTGAAGCTCAATTCACGCCCATCATCAAATCTAAGACCCTCATAACGCAAGAGCGCAAGAGGATCAGAGGCGAAAGAGGTCAGCTTTATATCACCACGTATGCCATGGGGCGCACCAAAACGCCCCATTAGCACCAATGATCCATCATCACCACGCAGGGATGATGATGATGGCTGATTTGTGTGATCACCAGCCATCCCTCACTCTTTCTATTCTGAGGCAGCAGGTGCTTCAGCTGCAGCAGCTGATGCCGCTGCCAAAGCCGCAGCGCGCTCTTGCGCCTTCTTCTTTGGCTTTGCCTTCTCAGGATTATTGCGCGCCGCACGCTTGCCAACGCCAAGTGTTTCGAGCAGACGAGCAACGCGATCTGTGGGCTGCGCACCCTTAGCAATCCATGCCTTTGCTTTCTCCGCGTCCATAACCAAACGATCAGCTGCATCTTTTGCCTTCAATGGATCAAAAGTACCGATCTTTTCAATGAAACGGCCATCACGCGGCATGCGTGAATCCGCAACTACGATACGATAAAAGGGACGCTTTTTAGCACCACCACGCGACAAACGAATTTTAAGCGACATTGATTTTCCTTTCACAAACTGTCGTTACATTCAAATATCTCATCAAGGCTTCACTTCTTTTTACCAAAAGGGAAACCGCCACCAAGACCGGGCAATTTGCTGCCCAATCCTGATAAACCACTCAATCCCCCAAGAGGCGGAGTGGCGAGAGGGGGAGACGCACCCAAAGCCGCAGGCGGGGGCGCATCAGGCAGAGATGGCGCTGCGCCACCCATCTGCTTTTGCATATCAGCTAATTGCTCGGGTGATGGCATGCCGCCACCAAGACCAAACATATTTGCCATCTGACTCATGGGCCCACGCTTGGCCCCGCCCATGGCTTTCATCATATCAGCCATAGCACGATGCTGTTTCAGCAAACGATTGACATCTTCAACACGCACACCTGAACCGCTCGCAATACGTTTTTTGCGTGAGGCCTTGAGCAGATCAGGGTTGCGCCGCTCTTTGGGTGTCATTGATAAAATAATAGCGCGCTGACGTTTGATGACTTTATCATCAAGACGCGCAGATGAAATTTGATCTTTGATTTTAGCCACACCAGGAAGCATGCCCAATATGCCGCCAAGGCCGCCAATTTTTTCGACCTGCGCCAATTGTTCGGCCATATCATCCAAATCAAATTTGCCCTTGCGCATTTTCTCAGCAATGCGTTGGGCTTTTTCAGCATCAATGGTCTGGGCAGCTTTTTCAACGAGCGAAACAATATCGCCCATGCCCAAAATGCGCTGCGCAATTCGGCTGGGATGAAACTCGTCGAGATCATCAATTTTTTCGCCGGTCCCAATAAGCTTGATCGGCTTACCCGTCACCGCACGCATGGACAAAGCAGCACCACCGCGCCCGTCACCATCTGTGCGCGTCAGCACAATGCCAGTTATACCAACACGCTCATCAAAGTTTTTAGCGAGATTGACCGCATCTTGACCCGTGAGCGCATCGGCCACCAATAAAATTTCATGCGGGCGGGCAATCTTTTTGATCTCCGCCATCTCCGCCATCAGCGGCTCATCAATATGTGTGCGCCCTGCTGTATCAAGCAGCACGACATCATAGCCTTGCAACCGCGCAGCCTCTTCAGCACGGCGCGCAATCTGCACTGGGGTTTGACCAGCAATAATCGGTAAAGTGTCAATGCCGATCTGACGACCCAACACCGCCAATTGTTCTTGCGCGGCAGGACGCTTCACATCAAGCGAAGCCATCAGCACTTTGCGCTTCATGCGCTCAGATAGGCGTTTGGCAATTTTAGCGCTTGTGGTTGTTTTACCCGCGCCTTGCAAACCCACCATCATAATTGCAACAGGTGGCACGGCCTCAAGATGAATCGGCTCGGCCTGCGTGCCCAATGTGTCAATCAAGACATCATTGACAATTTTAATCACCATTTGCCCGGGCGTGACCGATTTGAGCACTTCTGCGCCAATGGCGCGCGCGCGGGCTTTATCTATAAATGAACGCACAACATCGAGCGCCACATCGGCGTCAAGGAGAGCGCGACGCACTTCACGCATAGCCGCATTGACATCGTCTTCGCTCAGTGCCCCTCGGCCCCTCAGCGTGTCGAAAATGCCAGAGAGTTTTTGGCTCAAGGCGTCAAACATTCATCTCTCCACATGCCTGTGGCCACACAGACAAACACAAATGCCGCCCAGGGGCGCAAAGCGCTGCTGGACGTTGTCCGCTCATCTCAGGGGATGAGGCGGGAGCTCATAAAATCTCTTTTCAAGAGAATAGCCCGTTTTTAGGGGCTTGGCGGGCAAGAGTCAACTTAAGACCTGCCTTGATAACGCCAAGAGCCTGCCGTAGGGGACGGACATCCCCCACCCCTAGGGGTTCAAAAAGACATAAATATTGACAGTCATGTCCTCATCATCCGAGCCCTTGGGGTCGTTCATATATTCCTCAACGAAACGATTTTGCGCATCGATCCCTTTTTCATCGAGATAAGCGGTAATGGCTTCATAAGTTGAATCGATATCATCATAAGAGCCATGGTGCTCAAAACGCATGACCTTGCCCGAAGGTGTTTTGCCGAGCTTAATACCCCCCGAAAGCGCGCTATTGGCCTCAGGCGCAGATGTGACGGCCACCATAGCCTCAAATCGAAATCCCTGATCATCCGTTGACAAGAAGAGAGCCATCGGGCGCCCATCCTCGGTCAAGTTCAACCTTTTGATTTCACTACGTATTTTTTTAACTGCGCCCATTAAAGTGGAGAGGCCATCATCCCAATCTGCGGTGCCCGCCAAAATAAGAGCTGGCTTAGCTGGAAGCTCTAACATACGCCCATTGGACGCATCACCCGAAGCGGGAGCGGAATCGGAATTAAGCTCAGAACTCGGCGCGGGCGCGGGCGCAAGAGCAGGTGCAGGCGAGGGTGAAGGTGCGGGGGCAGGTGAAGGCGCGGGTGAAGCTGCGTTAGGGGGTGCGGGAGCCGCTGTCGTCCCCTCATTGGGTGATGATGAATGTGAGCTGGGCGCGTCTGCAACAGGTGCCGTCGGCGAGGGGGTGGACGTTTGCGCCCAAGCACCCGCACAAGCACATAAAACCAGAGCAAAAGCGGAGCCTAAGAGCCAAGCTCTCTCGAGCTTGAAACACCCCAACACAGCGTTACAGCCAGCCATCATCTGCCCTCGCATCATCATATCAGCTCTTCACCTATCGCCTGCGCACCGATTCGAGCAAGCCTAAACAAGCGTCATGTTTTCATGCCTGCTAAAAACAGCAAGATCATGGCACCAACGCCCTATTTGCATTATATAGACGACAGACTTGAACAGGATATGAACGTCCATGGCGACCAGCCCCCATCCATTAGCCCAGCATCCCTTTCTGAAAATGAACGGCATCGGCAATGAAATCATCGTCGTTGATCTGCGCCATGACGGGCTTCATCTCCTGCCTGACCATGCCCGCGCCATCGCCCGCGACCCACGCCTTGCCTATGATCAACTCATGGTTCTTGAGCCCCCGCGCACTGAGGGCACGGCCGCTTTTATGCGCATCTTTAACAATGATGGCACTTTATCATCGGCCTGCGGCAATGGAACGCGCTGCGTTGCTTGGAGCCTTATGCACGCCACATCAGATGAACATCTTACGCTTGAAACAGAGGCAGGTCTGCTCACATGCAGACGTCTTGATGAGTGGCATTACAGTGTTGATATGGGGATGCCCCGTCTGGCATGGAATGATATTCCCTTAGCGCATGAGATTGCCGACACCACCCACATCTATGATGCCACGTGGACGGAATTGCCCCCTGCTGTAGGGGTGAATATGGGCAATCCCCATGCTGTCTTTTTTCTTGACGCCGCTCATATCATGCCTGATCTGCGCCAATGGGGGCCACGCATCGAACATGACCCGCTCTTTCCTGAACGTGTGAATGTATCTTTTGCGCGCGTCATTGATCGCGCTCATATCAAGCTCGATGTCTGGGAGCGGTCAGCAGGCCTGACCCGTGCCTGTGGCTCTGCGGCATGTGCAACACTTGTGGCGGCTGTGCGCCGCCATTTGACTGATAGACGCGCAACACTTCATCTGCCGGGCGGCGATCTCATTATTGAATGGCGCGATGATCAACATGTCATTATGAGTGGCGCGGTTGAGCTTGAATTTGAAGACCGCTTTGCCGCTGAACTCTTTAACACGCCTGCCTGATAGCGCATCATGACCGATCATCCCAGCGCACCACCACAGTCATCTACGCCATCTGCTCCCGATGTTGAGGTTATCACCTTGGGGTGTCGTTTGAATTCGGTTGAGTCAGACGCGATCAAACATGCACTCCGTGCTTATGAGCCCGCTGACCGCGCGCAACCATCAAAACTCATTGTTATCAATTCCTGCGCTGTCACAGCGCAAGCCGTGCGCGACACGAAACAAACCATTCGCAAAATGGCACGCACTCATCCCCATGCACGCATTGTCGTGACGGGATGCGCTGCGCAAATTGAGCCACAGACATTTGCGGCCATGAGTGAAGTCAGCGACATCATTGGCAATGATCGCAAAACACACGCCGCCACATGGGCCTCTCTTGCAACGTCACATGAACGTGTGCGCGTCAATGATTGGGACAGTCTCACCGAAACAGCTTCAGCTTTTGCGCCCATGCTGCATGTTGATCATCGCGATGGCCATACGCGCGCTTTTGTTGAAGTGCAAAATGGCTGTGATCACCGCTGCACATTTTGCATCATTCCCTTTGGGCGTGGCCCTGCACGCTCAGCCCCTGCGGGCCATGTGGTTGAGCAAATCCGCACTTTGGTGGCGCGCGGTTTTCATGAAATTGTTCTCACAGGTGTTGATCTGACCTCATGGGGACATGATCTGCCAGCCGCGCCCAAACTTGGTGCTTTGGTCAAACAGATTTTAACCCTTGTGCCGGAGCTTGCGCGATTGCGCCTCTCATCGCTTGATTGCATTGAAGCGGATGATGATCTGATCAGCGCTTTTGCTGAACATGAGCGCTTAATGCCTTATCTACATCTCTCCTTGCAGGCAGGTGATGATCTCATTCTCAAACGTATGAAACGCCGTCACCTGCGGCAAGATGCGATTGATTTTTGCGCCACCATTCGCCGTCTGCGTCCAGATATGAGTTTTGGAGCCGATCTTATTGCGGGCTTTCCCACGGAAACTGAAGAGATGTTCACTCAATCACTCAATTTGATTGATGAATGTGGACTGAGTTTTATTCATGTTTTTCCTTTCTCGCCACGTCAGGGCACAGCAGCAGCAAAAATGCCGCCCGTTCATGGCTCCATCATCAAAGAGCGGGCGCGTGTGTTACGCGAGAAAGCGGCTGAGGCCTATGTGCGCCATCTTGATCAGCACATCGGCAAAATTCTACCTGTATTAACGGAGCGCGGCGGCATCGCCCGCGCGGCTGATTTCACACCCATCAGGCTTGATCATCCCAGTGGACATTTGGGCCATGTGCGTGTGACGCATCGGCAGGACAATGAGCTTTATGGCGCTTGGTGCGCATGAGCTGTGGCCATATGCGCATGATCAGCCATGACATCAAAGCCGCAGGCCGCCATTAACTCATGCATATGTGCGGGAATGGGAGCTTGCACCTCAATGGCTGGCTTATTGGCGGAGAGAGGCACGCTGACCGCGCGGGCAAGAAGATGAAGCATCTCATATCCCTCGTGCCCTTCACGCGCACCGCGCCCATAGACGGCATCACCCACAATGGGCCAGCCTTGCGAGGCGCAATGAACGCGCAATTGATGTGTACGACCGGTCAAAGGATAAAGCGCAACAAAGGTCAAAGCGCGCGCCCCTATCCGAGCGCGCCCGCGCACCTGATAGCGCGTTTGTGACGGCAAGCCAGCGGGATCAACTTTCATCCACCAGCCTCGGCTGGCATCAAGCCGCGCTAAGGGCAGATCAATCAAGCCCTCATCGGCCTCAATATGGCCTTCAACTATTGCAAAATAGGTTTTGGCAATTTTGCCTTGCTTGAATAAAAGGCCAAGCTTATCAAGTGCCTTACGATGACGACCCAAAATCAGACAGCCCGATGTGTCCCGATCCAGCCGATGCGCCAAAGCGGGGGCGCGCGGCAGACCAAATCGCCATTGATCAAAATAGCTATCAAAGGTCAGCCCACCCTTTGGCCCCCTGTGAACAGCCAAGCCGGCAGGCTTATTGACGACCAACATCAGGCCATCGCGATATAAAAGAAGGTCAGATACGTCTTCCAGTCTCATGCACAACAGTTTATCGAAGAGGGAGCCAAGGATGAAAAGAGATGGACACTGACGACGCCACACCTAAACCAAGCAGGGGTTTCTTGGGCCGCCTCTTTGGCTCTGTAACACAGAGCCCCGCAAAAGGCGAAACGGCACACACTCAAGACCAAGCACAAGAACACGAGCCCCCCCGCAAATGGTGGCAACGCCTCAATTCAGGCCTTGCGCGTTCCTCTCATGCCCTCAGTCAGGGATTAACGGATATTCTAACCAAGCGCAAAATTGATCGCGCTGTGCTTGATGATCTCGAAGATATTTTAATTCGGGCCGATTTGGGCGTTGCCACCGCCACTCATATTACCCACGCACTCAGCGCGCAGCGGCACGACACAGATATCAGCACCGATGAAGTGAAAACACTCATTGCGCATGAGATTGAAGAGATCCTGACACCCTATGCCAAACCTCTCACCATTGATACCGCACAAAAGCCTTATGTGATCTTGGTTGTGGGCGTGAATGGATCAGGCAAAACCACCACCATTGGCAAATTAGCTGCGCTCTTTGGTGCTGAAGGCAAAAAAATTGTGCTCGCAGCTGGTGATACATTTCGTGCGGCGGCTATTGAGCAATTGCAAATCTGGGGCGAGCGTTTGGGTGCGCATGTCATAGCACGCGCGCATGGCGCTGATGCCGCAGGGCTTGCGTATGATGCCCTCATTGAAGCGCAAGCCATGAATGCTGATGTCGTCTTAATGGACACAGCGGGGCGATTACATAACCGCACAGAACTCATGGCGGAACTTGAAAAAATTGTCCGCGTGATGAAAAAAGCCATTCCCAGCGCGCCCCATGCTGTCTTATTGGTGCTTGATGCCACTGTCGGCCAAAATGCGCTCAACCAAGTTGAGATCTTTGGCAAAACCGCGGGTGTGACAGGTCTTGTCATGACAAAGCTTGATGGCACAGCACGCGGCGGTATTTTAGTGGCCATCGCCGCGCAATTTAAACTGCCCATTCATTTCATCGGTGTAGGTGAAACCATGAATGATCTCGAACCCTTCACCGCCCATGATTTTGCACAAGCCATTATTGGCGCGTCCATTGAAAGTACTGACCATGACGCATGATGATAAAAATGATCCATCACATCACGACATAAAAGCTGAGGAAGCAGCGCCCCTTCAACCCTCTCCAGACACTGAAGAGGACGATTGGCGCCATTCGCCTTTGCTCAAACTCGTGCTTGAAGCTGGGCCCTTATTATTATTCTTCATCGCCAATATGCGCTTGGGGCTGATCCCCGCCACCTCTATTTTGATTGTCAGCGTCTTATTATCGCTCGCACTTTCTTATGCGTTCACACGCCATATTCCCTTACTGCCGATTGTAACCGCAGGGGCCGTGATCATATTTGGCGGACTCACCATTTATTTCAATGATACGCTCTTTATCAAAATTAAGCCCACAATTCTCAATGCTCTCTTTGGCCTGACCTTGCTTGGCGGACTTGTCTTTGACAAGCCTCTCCTGCCCCTCGTCTTTGATACTGTCATTGATATTGATGACGAGGGCTGGCGCATCCTAAGCTTTCGCTGGGGGCTGTTTTTCATTTTCCTTGCCGTGCTCAATGAAGTGATCTGGCGCACGCAAACGGAGGATTTTTGGGTCAGCTTCAAAGTCTTTGGGACCATGCCCCTATCCATTATTTTTGCTTTTCTTCAACTGCCCTTGATTATGGAGCACAGCACATCAGATGAGGATCACGGCGATCATTGGTAATCTAAAGCAATGTCCTTATGTACCCAATCCAGATGAAGTTATGGAGGATCACCCTTGTCTCAATTGAACCTTACCCATTCCCATCACATAATCGGTCTTGCGCTCATCGGCCTTGCTCTGGCAACCCCTGCTCATGCACAAAGCCGCCCCCTCTCTCTGACCATGACCTGCGATGCAGCGCGGGCTATGGTGAGCCAACAGGGCGCCGTCGTCATGCGCACGGGACCTGATTTATATGATCGTTATGTCCGTGACCGCTCGTTTTGCACACCATCTGAGCAAACCATTGTGAACTTCATTCCGACACAGGACAATAAAGCCTGCTTTATCGGTTATACATGTCAGGAAATAACTGGCGAGGACGAAGATCACTAAAAACTAGGGCGCAGACGCAGACGGGTGCAACACCAGAGCACGCAGATCTGTCTCCAGATTAATGGCGGTGAGTGGGCCAATATATTTGCGCACAATCACCCCATCACCGCGCACCAAAAAACTCTCTGGCACACCATAAGCCCCCCAATCAATTGCTGCGCGTCCCGAGAGATCGACACCAATGCGTGCATAGGGATTGCCATTGCGCATTAAAAACGCCAAGGCATTTTTTGGCTCATCCTTATAAGCAAGACCGATCACTTCAAAACCTACGGCCTTTAAGTCCGCATCATCCGACAATTTCATCAGCAGGGGATGTTCTTGCCGACATGGCACACACCATGAACCAAAAATATTGACGAGAGTAAAATGTCCTTGCTCAAGATCTGTCTGGCGCGCAGCAGGCCTCTGTGTTCCCTCAAGTGCAGGTAAAGAAAAAGCGGGCACATGTTTGCCCAACAGAGCTGAGGGAATATCGCTCGCCAAATTGGGGTGCTCACGCAATTGATCAAGCCGAATATAAAATAACAGCGCTAATCCCGCAAAAATAAGAGCGGGAATAATCACCCACAGACGTCGGCCCCAATGTGGTTGATGGGCATCATCCTCACTCATCCCCGCGCACTCCCTTATGCAAAGATCCCTCAGACATAAGCCCTTCAAGCTCACGCATCTGCGCACGCAAATGAATGTAATCACGGCATATGGAAACAATTAAGCCAAGGACAACAACACCAGCCACAGCGTAAGACGCAATAATAAATCCTGTATGATCTGACATTGCTTACCCCTGCGCCATCATCAGTGCCATGCGCGCCACGCGGCGGCGTAAAATTTCATTCCGTATGGACATAAGATGCAAGGTCACAAATAAAAAACTTGCTCCAACCGCCATAATTAACAAAGGCCAGAGCATTGAGGCATAAATCGTTGGCCCGCCCATGCGAAAAACTGAGGCTGGTTGATGCAGAGTATTCCACCATTCAACCGAAAATTTTATAATGGGCAGATTGATCACACCCACTAATGTCATCACCCCCGCCGCTTTTGCCGCTTGCGCCTGATCTTCAAGCGTATGCCAAATGGCAATCAAGCCGAGATAAAGCAAAAACAACACGAGCACAGAGGTTAAGCGCGCATCCCACACCCACCATGTCCCCCACATCGGCTTGCCCCAGAGCGAGCCCGTCGCCAAGCAAACAAAGGTGAACGCCGCACCTAAAGGCGCAGCTGCTTTTTGAGCTGCATCCGCCAGAGGATGACGCCACACCAAAGTCCCCAAAGCCGACACCGCCATCACCGCATAAATCATGAGAGATAGCCACGCAGCCGGCACGTGCAAATACATAATCCGCACACTTTCACCTTGCTGATAATCAGCAGGTGCAACAAAAAAAGTGAGGTAAAGCCCAAGCGCAATTAAGAGCGCACTCAGGCTTGCACACCATGGCACAAGCACATCGCACAAGCCCAGAAAACGCGTGGGATTGGCATAGCCTGTCACAACACGCCACATACGCACAGGCAATGCGACCGACACATCTTTCATCATCATTCCCCCATATGCCGCACAGCGGCGGCAGCAGCAAAAGGCGCCACAACAAATGACAGGAGCGACAGACCACATAATATTGTCAGTGGAATATGCACTGCCATCATCCCATCCGCTAGGGCTGTGGATGTTGACACACCAAAGATCAAAATCGGGATAGTGAAAGGCAAAATCAACACCGCCATTAACAGACCACCACGGCGCACACCTAATGTAACCGCCGCGCCAATGGCACCCAGCGCCGTTAACGCAGGTGTGCCCACGAACAAAGATAAGGTCACAGCAAAAATTTGTTGGGGCTCAAGTCCCAACATCAGCCCAAATATGGGCGCGCTCACCACCAATGGCAAACCCGTTGCGCACCAATGAGCCGCGCATTTGGTCAAAATCATGATCTCAAGAGGCAGATCACATAATCGCAGCAGGTCGAGCGAGCCGTCATCTTGATCAAGCTGAAATAAACGATCAAGCCCCAAAAGCCCAGCCAGCAAAGCCGCAATCCACAACACTGCCGCACCGATACGCGCGAGAATCAGCTGATCTGGCCCGACGGCAAAGGGGATCATGGTGACGAGAATTAAAAAAAACATCACACCAAGGCTGGCCCCGCCCCCAAGGCGTTGCGCCAAGCGCCAGTCGCGCAGAAATAATGCGGCTAATTGTTCAGTCATCATGATTTTTTACCCCAGAGCGCAAATCATAGTGATGCACATCTGCAAGCCCCAAAGGCGTGTGGCTGGCAAAGATAATCATGCCTCCCCTCGCTCTATGCGCGCTCATCATGCCAACCAAAAGATCATGCGCCTCCTGATCAAGCGTAAGAGAAGGCTCATCCATCAACCAGATCGGACGCTGCGTCACCAAAAGGCGCGCCAAAGCCATGCGTTTTTTTTGCCCAGCTGACAAATAGCCTGCTAGAAGCATGGCAAGATGATGCAGGCCTACAGTGCGTAAAGCCATGCTCACGCGCTCCTCACACGTGCCTTCCTCATCGGATCGGCTGAGCAGAGTGGCCCAAAAGGAGAGATTTTCACGCAGGCTCAGCGTTGATTTGAGCGCATCTTGATAGCCCAAAAAATGGATGGCATCGCGTGCGCAATCATGTGGCTCATCAACGGTCAGATCAATGCGCCCGCCCTGATATGGCAAAAAACCCGCCAAAACCCTTAAAATTGTTGATTTTCCTGCGCCATTTGGGCCCCGCAACCATAAGGCTTGCCCGCCCCCAAGTTCAAAGCTGACAGCGGACAGAACGCAGCGGCCAGAGCGCTCGACCCTAAGGTCGTGCACCGCCACATGCAAAGCATGAGAAAAAGCCTGCCCCATTATTCTCCTATCCACACCATCAACTAAAGTCCGCACAAACCATCATTCTTCGTGTAGCCGTTTACGCAAAAATTATCTATAAGCAGTTCTGTTCTTACTTATCCAAACTTTCTGGGAATGATCTATGGCTTCGCTCGACAGCTTTAAATGCCGCAAAAAACTCACCATTGGCGCTAAGACCTATCATTATTTTTCACTCAAAACAGCTGAAAAAAATGGTCTTAAAGGGATTTCAAAACTCCCTTACTCCATGAAAGTCTTGCTCGAAAATTTGCTTAGATTTGAAGATGGTCGCTCGGTCACCAAAGACGATATTATGGCCTGCGCAAAATGGCTGACAAATAAAGGCAAAAAAGAAAAAGAAATTGCCTTTCGCCCTTCACGCGTGTTGATGCAAGATTTTACCGGCGTGCCTGCTGTCGTTGATTTGGCAGCGATGCGTGATGCCGTGACAAAATTGGGTGGCAAAGCCGAAAGCGTGAACCCGCTTGTGCCCGTTGATCTCGTCATCGACCATTCCGTCATCGTTGATGAATTTGGTAATTCAAAAGCCTTTAAGAAAAATGTTGAGCTTGAATATGAGCGCAACATCGAGCGTTATGAATTCCTCAAATGGGGCCAAGGTGCCTTTGACAATTTCCGTGTTGTGCCACCTGGCACTGGTATTTGCCATCAGGTCAATCTTGAATATCTCGCCCAGACAGTGTGGACACGCAAAGAAAAATACCAACCTGCACGCGGCAAAGCCAGCACTGTGGAAGTGGCCTATCCTGACTCACTCGTGGGCACAGATTCGCACACCACCATGGTCAATGGTTTATCCGTATTAGGTTGGGGCGTTGGTGGCATTGAAGCGGAAGCATGCATGCTCGGCCAACCCCTCTCAATGCTATTGCCAGAAGTTGTTGGCTTTTATCTCTCAGGCAAACTCAAAGAAGGCGTGACCGCAACTGACCTTGTGCTGACTGTCACACAAATGCTGCGCAAACTTGGTGTTGTCGGCAAATTTGTTGAGTTTTATGGCCCTGGTCTTGATGCCCTGACATTGGCTGATCGTGCGACGATTGCCAATATGGCGCCTGAATATGGCGCCACATGTGGTTTCTTCCCTGTTGATGGTGAAACCATCAACTATCTCAAGACCTCCAACCGCGCGAGCGCACGCGTGGCTTTGGTTGAAAAATATGCCAAAGCGCAAGGCATGTATCGCGTTAAAGGCGCGCCTGATCCTGTCTTTACTGAAACATTAAAGCTTGATTTGGCCTCCGTTGTTCCATCCATGGCTGGACCCAAGCGTCCTGAAGGCCGCTTAGCACTTGAGGCTATTGGCACAGGCTTTGAAAAAGCGATGGAGAGCGAATATCGCAAGGGCGATGAGCAACGCAAACGCTTCCCCGTTGAAGGCAAAAGCTTTGATCTCGGCCATGGCGATGTCGCGATTGCCGCCATCACCTCTTGCACCAACACATCCAACCCCAGCGTCTTGATTGCTGCTGGCCTGTTGGCACGCAATGCGGCCGCCAAAGGCCTCAAAGCCAAACCATGGGTGAAGACATCTCTCGCCCCTGGTTCACAAGTCGTGGGTGAATATCTCGCCAAAGCGGGTCTGCAAAAAGAGCTCGATAAAATCGGCTTTAATTTGATTGGCTATGGCTGCACCACCTGCATTGGCAATTCAGGTCCATTGGCACCTGAAATCTCAAAGAGCATCAACGACAATGGCATTGTTGCCGCCGCTGTTTTGTCGGGCAACCGCAATTTTGAAGGGCGAGTCAATCCAGATGTGCAAGCCAATTATCTTGCCTCACCTCCCCTCGTTGTGGCCTATGCATTGGCAGGCAATATCTATGTTGACTTGACGAGCGAGCCTCTCGGCGAAGACAAAAAAGGCAATCCAATTTTCTTGCGTGATATTTGGCCAACATCGAAAGAGATTGATGCCTTCATCAAGAAGAATGTGACCAAGAAAGTCTTCAAAGATCGCTATAGCGATGTGTTCAAGGGTGATAGCCATTGGCGCAAAGTGAAAGCGCCAAAGAGCGTCACCTTCAAATGGAATATGTCATCAACTTATGTGCAAAACCCGCCCTATTTTGAAGGCATGACCATGACCCCAGATCCAATTACGGATATTGAGGGCGCACGTATTTTGGCCATGTTTGGCGATAAAATCACAACCGATCACATTTCACCTGCGGGGTCGATTAAATTCGCATCCCCTGCAGGCAAATGGTTGTCCGAGCGTCAAGTACGTCAAGAAGACTTCAACCAATATGGCACGCGGCGCGGTAATCACGAAGTGATGATGCGCGGCACATTTGCGAATATTCGTATCAAAAACTTTATGAATCTTGATGCGAGCGGCAATGTGCTGGAAGGGGGCAACACCTGCCATTATCCATCCAAAGACATTATGCCCATCTATGATGCCTCGATGAAATATCAGCATGATGGCGTCCCGCTCGTCATTTTCGCGGGCGCGGAATATGGCAATGGCTCATCACGCGATTGGGCCGCAAAAGGCACACGTCTGTTAGGCGTGCGCGCTGTTGTGGCGCAAAGCTTTGAGCGCATCCATCGCTCTAACCTCGTGGGCATGGGCATTTTGCCCCTCACCTTTGAGGAAGGCACGAGCTGGCAGAGCCTTGGCATGAAGGGTGATGAAACAGTCACCATCCATGGTTTGGGCAAGGATTTAAAGCCTCGCCAGAAGATGGAAATGGACATTACATTCGCTGACGGGCGCACACAAAAAGTGCCGCTTCTGTGCCGCATTGCGACACTCGATGAGCTCGAATATTTCCGCCACGGCGGCATTATGCAATATGTGCTGCGCCAATTGGCGGCGTAACCACGGGCTCATAGCTAAATCATCCTCACCGCCGCAGCTCACCCTGCGGCGGTTTTTTATGTGCTGGGGATGAGATGGAGATGAAACCCTTGCCAAGCGCATCTGCTATAGCTAGGTAGACCCTGACATTTTCTCTGCGCGCCCGCATAGACAACTGATTATGGGAGTATCCTATGGCGTCATTTAAACTTCTTCTTCTTCCAGGTGATGGCATTGGCCCTGAAGTTGCCGCCGAAGTGCTCAAAATTGCGGATGTCATCAGCACGGCAGGCATTGCCTCTTTTGAGGTGGAAAAAGGCCTTGTCGGCGGCAGCGCTTATGATGCCCATGGTCAATCCATTTCGGAAAGCGATATGGCGCTGGCGCAAAATGCCGATGCCGTTCTCTTTGGTGCGGTCGGCGGGCCCAAATGGGACAATGTGCCTTATGATGTCCGCCCAGAGGCGGGTCTGCTGCGCCTGCGCAAAGATCTCGGCCTGTTCGCAAATTTGCGCCCCGCATTGTGCTATCCCGCACTTGCGGACGCATCCTCCCTCAAACGCGAGGTGGTGGAAGATCTCGACATTATGATCGTGCGCGAGCTCACGGGCGGCGTTTATTTTGGCGAACCAAAAGAGATTATTGATCTCGGCAATGGCCAAAAGCGCGGCATTGATACGCAGGTCTATGACACCTATGAAATTGAACGCATTGGCCGCGTCGCTTTTGAGCTTGCGCGCAAACGCAACAACAAAGTCACCTCATCTGAAAAACGCAATGTGATGAAATCGGGCGTGCTGTGGCATGAAGTCATCACCGCTTTGCATGCGCGCGATTACAAAGATGTACAGCTTGAACATCAATTAGCGGATTCACTTGCGATGCAACTCGTACGTTGGCCCAAGCAATTTGATGTGATTGTCACTGACAATCTCTTTGGCGATATTTTATCAGACATTGCCGCCCAACTTACGGGCTCTCTGGGCATGTTGCCATCCGCATCCCTTGGTGAAGTTGATCCGAAAACTGGCAAGCGCAAATCACTTTATGAGCCCGTGCATGGCTCTGCCCCTGACATTGCGGGCAAAGGACTTGCCAATCCCATCGCCATGATTGGCTCATTTGCAATGGCCTTGCGTTATTCCTTTGGACTCGGTGAGGCCGCGGATAAAATTGAGGCCGCAATTGCCGCTGTGCTCGATCAAGGTCTGCGCACGGCTGACATTAAAGGCACGGCAAGCGCAACTGTCTCAACATCCCACATGGGTGATGCGATTGCCGCAGAGCTCAGAAAAACATTGCACTCATAAATAAAAAGCTGCGCAGTGGTCTTGCTGCGCAGCATCACTCATCGCAAAGAAATATCAGAACTTAATCAAGGGATCGCCTTGCGGCACGTCATAGCGGCGTGGCAAAGCCTCTGTCCCAAAAGCACCGCTGTGCGAATAAGCGCCAGAAGCACCCGTATTGGACTGGCCGACATAATTTGACTGGCTGCCCAAAGGCACGACATTCCCGCTCTCCAGAAAACCACGTTTTCTCTTAATCACCAGAGGCGCCTCTTTGGTTGGCGCGGGGTGTTTTTTGCGCGCAGCCGCCTCTGCCGTACCAATGCTAGCGCATGAGACAACAATGCCAGCGGCCATCAAAGCGCGAAACCCATGTTTCCAGCCCTTACGTGAGCCCTGTCCAAAATAGTTCATCTATGTCTCCATCATGCGCCACATGATCGGCTCAGGCCTGATGATGTGGATTCGTTACCTCCCTACTCTAATTTGACCACGCTCATGACGCAATGGCGGAATAGGGGCGGAGGCATCCAACCAAAGGGCGGTTTTCTGCCCTGGTCCCATTTTTGTCACACACGCCGGCGATCTTCGGCTCTCAGATCGGGTAAAAAACTGCACCAATGCATCATCATCCCCCGCCGCAAGGATATCGACACGATCAATCGCACAGACCAAAGCAAGGCGGTCAATCACTTGAGCACCCCCACAGGCAAAGCCAGCCATATCAAAATCCACATCCTCAGACCTCAGCCGATAGGCCAAGCAATTACGGCTATGGCTTTGCGCATACAGACGGGCGTCTGCCACCTCCAAAACACCAAAGCGACTGAGTTGAGGTGAGGGCTGATCCAGCCTGCTCACACTCAGACCGGATTGAGCGGCGCGGCGCACCATAGCGGTGAAAAAGGTCTCATCTGGTGCTTTTTCTTGCCGTGGTCGGTAAAAAGAGGCGGTTAAATAACGCTTTTGGTCAAGTTCGAAACGGCCAAAGGCTAAAAAATCCTGCCGTCCACCGCCCACAATGTGCCGGCGTGCCTCATAACTCGTCAAAACACCAAAGTCGGTCCCACCAAAGCCATAAAGCGGCAGGGGATGTCGCACCACCTCCCACCCCCTCTCAAGGGCGGGAACTGATGTGCGCGCCGCCGCTTGCATTAAGCCCGTTTTGACAAAGCCATAGGCAAAAACCGCCATCACACATATGGAGAGCGCAAGGCGCACAAGAGGCCATCGGCCATTCTCGGGCCCACGGATCAACCGCGCGAGCCAAGCCCATAACAGCCGGCCCATGACACCTAACAGCCAGCTTAGAAAAGCGCGGCCCTCACAATAAATATACAGCAACATCGACAATCAACGCATAAACAAACGCATAAACTGCAGTGATGATGCCTGTTGCCCCTCACTCTTTAGTTACCAAAAAACCTAAGATGAAATTAGGGTCAATAATACCTTAACAAAAACCCCTCCGCACACCCCCTTCAGGCCCGATCGCGCGATTGATCATTGACTCAGCAGGGCAAATTGGGTCAAACCCACATCACCTAACAATGGATGTATAAAATGGGTTATAAAGTCGCAGTCGTAGGCGCTACCGGCAATGTCGGGCGCGAAATGCTCTCCATCCTCGCTGAGCGTCAATTCCCTGCTGATGAAGTGGTGGCACTTGCCTCCGCCCGTTCACTCGGCACTGAAGTTTCCTATGGCGATAAAACCCTTAAATGCAAAGTGCTCGATCACTATGATTTCAGCACCACCGATATTTGCCTCATGTCTGCCGGTGGTGGGGTATCAAAGGAATGGTCGCCCCGCATTGGCGCACAGGGATGTGTGGTCATCGATAATTCGTCCTCATGGCGCTATGATGCGGATGTCCCGCTCATCGTGCCAGAAGTCAATGCCGATGCTATTAAGGGCTTTGGCAAAAAGAACATCATTGCCAATCCAAATTGCTCCACGGCGCAATTAGTGGTCGCGTTAAAGCCGCTGCATGATTACGCCAAGATTGAACGCGTGGTTGTCTCCACATATCAATCTGTGTCAGGTGCGGGCAAAGAGGGTATGGATGAGCTCTTTTCGCAAACACGCGCAATCTTTGTTTCCGACAGTGTGGAAGCCAAAAAATTCACTAAGCGCATTGCCTTTAATGTGATCCCACACATTGATGTGTTTATGGAAGATGGGTTCACCAAAGAAGAATGGAAGATGATGGCGGAGACCAAGAAAATTCTTGATCCCAAAATCAAACTCACCGCCACCTGTGTGCGTGTGCCTGTCTTTATTGGCCATTCCGAAGCCGTCAACATTGAATGCGCATCGCCCATCAGTGCCGATAAAGCGCGCGAGATCTTACGCTCTGCCCCTGGTGTGCTCGTCGTCGATAAGCACGAAAATGGCGGCTATATCACGCCTCATGAAGCAGCGGGTGAAGATGCAACTTATATCTCGCGCATACGTGAAGACGCGACTGTTGAAAACGGCCTCGCCTTCTGGTGTGTTTCTGACAATTTGCGTAAAGGCGCTGCACTTAACGCTGTGCAAATCGCTGAATTGCTCATCAATCGCAAATTGATCAGCCCAAAAAAATAATCATCTATCGATCACAGAAAACCCCACGCCGTGCAAACGGGGTGGGGTTTTTCTTTTAAAATCGCGGTGTGGCAAAAGCTGCTTTATGCGCCTCAGCAGCCACCTCAACAAATTCACCCGAAGGCTCATCAAGCGCAAGCAAGCGCCCATCTGATACGCCAAAGAATGCGCCATGCAATTTCAATTTTCCGCGCTCTTCCAAAATGCGCACGCATGGAAAGGTGCGAAGATTAATAAGCGATTGCTTGATTGAGAGACGCGCGAGATGCTCAACATAGACATCAAGGGAGACCTCATCCGGCCGACCTAATTTTTCTGCTGCAGGCGCCATCAGCGTAATCCATTTACCAATAAAATCACCTGGCGAGAGAGGGCGTTGGTAAGGGTCAGCTTCATTGCTGGCAAAAGCGCGCACGCCACCACATTGCGCATGGCCCATCACCACAATATGTTCAACCCGCAACCCCATCACGGCATATTCAAGCGCTGCGGATGTGCCATGCAAATCATCATTAGGCGCATAAGGCGGCATGAGATTGGCGACATTGCGCACCACAAAAATCTCACCCGGGCTCGCATCAAAAATAACTTCAGGCGCCACACGCGAATCGCAGCACCCAATCAACATGATACGGGGATTTTGACCTTTTTCAGCCAAACGCCGATAGCGCATCTGCTCATCTGAAAAACGGCCTGACAAAAAGCTCGTATAGCCTTCAATCAGATGTGGCGGCAATAAAGCCGGTTTGGCATCACTCGACATCGCCCTGCCTTCATACATAAATAGGGTCAAGCCTCTTTTGACATAGACTTTGATCTCGTTTCAATGACAAAAGCAGATCAGCTATGATAAACAGATCAAACTGGCGTTTATGCCCTATGCTTTTATACAAATAGGCGCTTGATCAATGACCGCCTGCCTACACAGCCATGTGCGGGGAGGCTCCAAAGGAGAGGTTTATGGCCCTTCGCCCGCGCCGCAGCGCACTTTATATGCCCGGCTCCAATCAGCGCGCACTCGAAAAAGCGCGCGATCTCAGAGCTGATGCTTATATTTTTGATCTCGAAGATGCGGTCGCGCCCGAGCAAAAAGAATACGCACGCACCCTCGTATGCGCTGCCACCTCGCAAAGGGGCTATGGTCAATCCGAACTTATTATTCGCGTCAATGCGCTGAGCAGCCCTTGGGGGCATGATGATATTATTGCCGCTGCAGCGGCAAAGCCTGATGCGATTCTCATTCCCAAAGTCTCAACGCCCGGCGATATCATGCTCGCCGCCAAACATATGCGCGATGCCGGCGCGGCAGAGCTAACACAACTCTGGGCCATGATTGAAACACCGCAGGCGATTTTAAATATTGACTCACTTGTACGGACAGCTGCGGACCCGTCATCACGCCTAAGTGTGTTGGTGATGGGCACAAATGATCTTGCCAAAGACACGCGCGCACGTCTTGTAAAGGGACGTCAGCCCATGCTGGCATGGCTCTCTTTATGTGTGGCCGCCGCACGTGCTTATGGCGTTGATATCATCGATGGTGTGTATGGTGATATCAGTGATAACGTGGGGTTAGGCCAAGAATGTGAGCAAGGCCGTGATTTGGGCATGGATGGAAAATCACTTATTCATCCCGCACAAATTGACATCTGCAATAAGATCTTTTCTCCCGATCAGCATGAAATCGCATGGGCAAAAAAAATCATTGCTGCCTTTGATCTCGCTGAAAATGCCGGAAAAGGCGCCATTTCTCTTGATGGGCGTATGGTCGAGCGTTTGCATGCCGATATGGCGCGGCGCACTCTGACATTGCAACAAGCGATTGACGATATGAGCTGAGCTGTCATCTTCTCATGCTGCTGCGCCCCTTGCAGCGCATCAGAAAGAGGTTACACTCCGCTTGACATTGATGAGATGAGGATGTGATGACATCAGACGATAAAAGCGATGCGCATAATGAGCTCATCCATAATGAGCGCAGCGATCATGAGCCATCATCACATCAACACAAAGACACAGCCATTGTTAGCTCGCCCTATTTTTGGCGCGGCATTATTTTTTTTGGTGTTGTCGCAACTGGATTGAGTGCAGCTGCGCTTTATTATCATTGGCATCGTGACGGCACAGCGCCTCACATGAGCGCCTCACTCTCGTCATTATTTTCAGCGCATTCAACACCCACACCGCAAGAAGAGACGGCACCAAAAACATCGCCATCATCTCAGCCATCTGATGACATGATAGCGCGCCTCTCCGCGCTTGAACATCATCTCACCGCGCTTGAAAATGATCATCAACCCAATCTGACTTCGTCTTCACCATCACTCGCCGCTCTTGAGGAGCGCCTCTCAGCCCTTGAACAAAACAAGAGTGAAGGCAACCAAAGCGAAGTGGCAAAAAATGACGCACGCATCACAGGAGATGATGACCTTGCCAAGCGGGTGGCGCTCGTCACCATTGCGGCGCAAATACAATTAAAAGTTGAAGCCAATGCTGCCTATGATGATGAGCTCAGCGTCATTGATGGACTTGCCGAGGATTCGCTGGATCTGCAATTTTTGCGTGCACATGCACATGACAATGTGCAATGGCGCACACTTGCACATGATTTTGACGAAGCGCGCCGCACTTTGGCTGCCGCTGAGGTGAAATCCGCGACTAGCGATCAACACGTTGATATAATTGATAAAATATGGATCGGCCTGAAAAGTCTTGTGCGCGTTACTCCGCTCACATCGGAAGGACGTGCATTTCGTCCGGTAAATATTTCTCAAGACATTGACAATAAAGACTATTCTTCTGCACTAGGGGAATGGCAGGGACTATCAGCTGCCGAGCGTGAGGGAACGGCTCGCTTTGGCTCGGCCTTTCAACTCGCTCTTGATTTACGCCTTCATGCCCGCAGATTTTATCTTGAAGCATTGCAAAGCTTACGCCGCCAATCAGGGGTTCATCCATGATACGGCTGTTTATATTACTAATCAGCATTGGTCTTTGTGCCCTCGGCCTGAGCTGGCTGGCAGAGCGACCGGGCGTGATAGAGCTGACATTTCAAGGTGTTCGCTATGAGACGTCGGTTTTTGTCGGGGTCAGTTTTATCCTCCTTTTAGCCTTAGCGCTGGCTTTGAGCTTATGGCTGCTGCGGATGCTGTTCACCCTCCCCCAGCGCATCGCCCATGCCAATAGAGAACGCCGTAAAAACAAGGGCTTGGACGCCATCACGCGTGGCCTTTTGGCTGTTAGCGCGGGTGAGGTGCGTCTGGCACAAGACAGCGCCCAGAGCGCGGCCCGTCTTCTGCCTGACAATCCCCTTGCTCTCCTATTGCAAGCGCAAGCTCTTCAGATATCAGGACAATCTGACAAGGCAGCAAGTCTTTTCACGGCTATGATGGAGCTACCGGAGACCCGTCTCTTGGCCTTGCGTGGCCTTCATTCTGCGGCCCGTCAGCGAGGTGATTATCAGGCTGCCCTGAGCTTTGCTGGTGAGGCGCAAAAATTGGCGCCGGCATCTTGGGCGTCGCAAGCTGTGTTCGAACATTACACCCGCGATCACCAGTGGGAGCGGGCGATTTCGGTCATTGAAAGCGCTTATGGCCATAAAATCATTGATAAACCCACGCTAAATCGTCAAAAAGCCGTTCTTTTAACGGCTTTAGCAATGGATTTGACCGCTCATGAGCCGGAATTAGCGTTAAAACACGCCCGCCAAGCCCTAAAGCTCGCACCTGATCTCGTGCCTGCCTGTGTCCTCACGGGGCGTCTCTTGCGGGACGCCCAGAAAATGCGGGCTACGGCCAAGATTTTAGAGGCTGGCTGGCAATTAGCGCCCCATCCTGACATTGCTCAGCTCTATATTGAGCTTAGATCGGGTGATTCCGCTCAGGATCGTCTCCAAAGAGCTCAAAAATTACTTGATTTAAACCCACAATCGCCTGATGCCCGCTTGGCCTTTGCCCATGTGGCCATAGACGCACGCCATTTCGATCAAGCCCGCGCGACACTCATCCCCCTCATCTCCGCTCCTGTGGAGCGCCCCACTCGGAAAGTCTGTCTGGCAATGGCGCGGCTTGAGGATGAACTCCAGAAGGGAAGCGGTTTGGCGCGTGAATGGCTGGCGCGTGCCGCCCGCGCACCGCTCGACCCCGCTTGGATTGCTGATGCCATCATCTCCGATTCATGGGCGCCTTTATCGCCAATCAGCGGAAAAATTGACGCTTTTGTCTGGCAAACACCTGCCGAACAGCTCTCAAGCCCCATTGAGCCACTGCCACATGAGCCCGTTATGGGTCTTAACGCTCCATCGGAACCGCATCCTCCCGCTGAGAATGACACGAGAGATCACATTGAATCGGCTGGGAAAGATCAGGACCACGCTGAAGAGCAGGCATCAATATCCCCGCTTCACAGCGCAAGCGAAGCTCATCTTGGGCCATCTTTTAAGGCCGCTGCGAAAACTCATACGGAGGCACCGATCAAAGGCCTCAACCCCGATCGCCTCCGTCATTTTACAGCGCCTGATGATCCCGGCCCTGAGGAAGACTCCCGCCCCTGACATCCGCGCCTCAGCTTGCAAACCATAGCTTCTATGCGCTAGAACGCCCAAGGATTATGCCGCAATAGCTCAGTTGGTAGAGCACGTCATTCGTAATGATGGGGTCGGGGGTTCGATTCCCTCTTGCGGCACCAAAAATTGATGCCCAACGGTTCTCCGTTGGGCATTTTCTTTGCGGAATCCCGCAAACACGCGGGGGTTCGTGCGGAAACCTGCGGACTTCGCTAGCCGACCATCCGCCCCGTTTTAGACCACTTTCTGCTCTCTCTGCGCCAATAGTCTCTGTTCTGTCTGAGCACAAAAAGGGGCTAAAGTCCGCAAAGGAAATTCGTGGACCCTCATAAACAAAGGGTTTGCGCGCGGACGAATCAATCAAGTTTTATTTCAGCATTGGTCAGCGGAGGGCATTCCTCCCTGTGCCCACACCTTTAAGCCACCCATCTAATTTGCGATTTGTCAGATAACGGAATATACTTCTGACAAAGGAGTCGCCACCATGAGCCATCTTGCCAAAAATATTTTGTCTGCCGCCCGCACCATGCCCGAGGGTGGCTTGCTGTCGCCCAAAGAATTTCTGCATCTGGGTTCGCGCGCTGCCGTGGACAAAACCCTGTCACGATTGGCTCAGGAAGGCCAATTGATGCGCGTGAGTCGTGGTGCCTACGTCGCACCTTACCAAGGTCGATTCGGCGCTCGCCCCCCCTCCACTGAGTCAGTGATGCTGGCTATTGAAGCGAGTGGTGGAGAAACGGTAGTGGCCAATGGTGCGGCTGAAGCCAATGCACTGGGCTTGACCACTCAGGTGCCGACGCGCGAAGTGTTTTTTACCTCCGGCCCATCCCGCAAACTGCAACTGGGTAATCGTTGCATTGAGCTCAAGCACGGCAATCGCTGGCAATTATTGCTGGGCAAACGTCCGGCAGGCATGGCGATTCGTGCGCTCTATTGGCTGGGTCCTGAGGCAGCACCAGCGGCGCTCAAACAACTCCGCATAAAACTGTCCGAACCTGAATGGGAGGCTGTGCGCAGTGCGCGAGCCATGTTGCCGAGCTGGATGGCTAAAGTGGTCAGCGAAGGCATGACGCATGGCTGAGTCATGGTTCTCTCTCAGCCGGGATGATCAGGCTGAAGCCTTGGAATATGCGGCTGCCCGAATCGGGCGGCCAGCGCACTTGCTCGAAAAGGATATTTGGGTCGTGTGGGCACTATCCGCCATCTACGAATCAACGTTGGCCAGTAAACTCACCTTCAAGGGCGGAACGTCGCTATCCAAGGTTTATCACATCATTGATCGATTTTCCGAGGATGTGGACCTCACCTACGACATCCGCGAACTGGCGGCCGACCTTTTGCAACAAGGAAACCCCATCCCTGCTTCATCCAGCCAAGAGAAAAAGATCAGCAGCGCGGTACGTCATCGCTTGCCCGCCTGGATTGAGACCACGGTAAGGCCGGTCATTGAGGCCGCGATGGCGAAGGCTGGCCTTGAAGCCACTCTGACTTTGGCAGGCAAAGAAAGCGACAAATTAGTTCTGGCGTATCCAGCGGTCAAAACCGGGACAGGCTATTCCTCCCCAACGATCCAACTGGAGTTTGGTGCGCGCGCCACGGGTGAGCCAAACCAGGTTCGGCCGGTGACCTGCGACATTGCACCGGAAATAGAGGGCGTGATCTTTCCGACAGCGCAGCCACTGGTGATGGCGGCCGAGCGTACCTTCTGGGAAAAAGCCACAGCGGCGCATGTGTATTGCCTGCAAGGCCGATTGCGAGGCGAGCGCTACTCGCGCCACTGGTATGACTTAGCGGCTATCGCAAAAACAGCACATTTTGCTGCTGCCTGTGCCAACCCCGATCTAGCCAAAACGGTGGCGGAACACAAGTCGGTGTTCTTTGTAGAGAAAAATGCGGCGGGCACAAAGATCGATTATTTCGCCGCGACCAGTGGTCAATTGCAACTCATCCCAACCGGTGAATCATTGGCCGCTCTGGAGCAAGATTACACCGCGATGCTCGAAGATGGCCTGCTTGCGCTTAACCAGCCCAGCTTTACCGACATCATTGACCAGTGTCGTGTCATCCAAAATGAGGCCAATCGACAGGCGCAAATCGCAAGCGACGCCAAGCGTTGAACGAGATCACGGAGCAAGCCAAAAATTCTACATAGCTGCCTGCTTATTTGGCTGTGACAGGACTGGTCAGCCGCTCCCGCTGCTCATCCCAAAGTGCCGGCGGGTTAACCGCCAGCTCGAACAATGTGATGTGGTCCGGCAAGTTGTCCGCGAGGATGGCGGCAACGATATCGGGAGCCAAGGTGGTGAGATTCACCATCCGGCTCACATAGCTGTTGTCGACGCCCTCCAGCGCTGCGATCTCCTTCAAGGATTTGACTTCGCCGGACTCCAGCATGGCGAGCCAGCGGTGGCCACGTGCGAGCGCCAGCTGCAGCGGTGTTGGGGCCGTGCCCGATGGACGCGGTGTGGCCGCTTCCCCATTGGGCAGCGTCACGAATTTGCGCCCGCTGCGGCGTTTTATTTGAATCGGGACGATCAGTGTCAAACGACCATCACTGGCAGGAATGACCCCGGCGGCACCCGTGGTTTTGATCAGGATTTCGTTCATGCTGCGACCCCCATCCCCTCAACTGCTGGCTGGCGAAGTTCCAAGACCAAGCGCTCGATGCCGTTGGCGCGCAGGCGCAGCTCAATATCGTTCGGCGAGACGATCACCTTTTCGACCATTAATTTGATGATGCGAGTTTGCTCGGGCGGGAAAAGTTGATCCCAAATCTGATCTAGTTTCAGCATGGCGACGGTAACCTTGGCTTCGTCAATCGACGCGTCAAACGCGATGGCCTTGGCAATCACACCTCGCAGAATGTCTGGTGCCCGCATCAGGCTGCGCAGCTGGTTGAGGACCGCCGATTCAAGCTCGGCCGCCGGCAGACGCGGCAAGCCGGATGCGCCAGCGAACTCTTTGGCATCGCGCTGCGGAATGTAATACCGGTACTGCCGACCATTTTTCTTCTTGGTGGTGCTCCATGGCGACAAGGCTCGGCCGTCATTGCCGAACACAATGCCTTTGAGCAGAAATGGCACCGTCGCTCTGGTGGCATTGCCACGTGTGCGACCATTGGTGGCCAGGATGGCATGGACATCGTCCCACAATTTCTGATCGACGATGGACGGATGCTCTGCCTGGTACCACAGCTCTTTATGCCGCAACTCGCCCAAGTAGGTCCGGTTATTGAGCAACTTGTAGATCAGGCTCTTGTCGATCGGCTTACCGTCGCGGACCTTGCCATCTTGGGTAGTCCATGCCTTCGACGTCACGCAGTCCAGCCGCAACTCCTTGACCAGCAAGGTGCCAGAGCCAAGTTCAACAAATCGTGTGAAGATGTGTCGGATGAGTTTTGCTTCTTTGTCGTTGATCACTAGTCGGCGGTTGGCGACGTCATAGCCCAATGGCGGTATGCCGCCCATCCACATGCCTTTTTTCTTGCTGGCGGTGATCTTGTCGCGGATACGCTCGCCGGTGACTTCGCGCTCGAACTGGGCAAAAGACAAAAGCACGTTCAGCATCAACCGACCCATCGAGGTCGTGGTGTTGAATTGCTGGGTAACCGCAACAAAGGACACCCCCAATCGCTCAAAGACTTCAACCATCTTGGAGAAGTCTGCAAGGCTGCGCGTCAGGCGGTCGATCTTGTACACCACCACCGTATCAATCTTGCCTTCCTCAATGTCAGCCATCAGCCGCTTCAATGCCGGGCGCGCCATATTGCCACCGGAGAATGCCGGATCGTCGTAGTCGTCACCCACCGGAATCCAGCCCTCGGCGCGCTGGCTGGCGATGTAAGCGTGGCCCGCATCGCGCTGAGCATCGATGGAGTTGTATTCTTGGTCGAGACCTTCCTCAGAAGATTTTCGCGTATAGACCGCGCAGCGTAACCGGCGTTTGAGAATGTCGCTCATGCGCGGCCTCCTGTTTTTGTATTGGCAATGGCCGTTGCTCTGGCTTTCGCTTTCGGCACAGCCCTGTCGCGTAGCCCAAAAAACAAAGGTCCGGACCAACGTGTGCCAGTGATTTCGCGGGCAATCACGGAGAGGCTTTTAAACACGCGACCTTGAAATTCATACTGACCGTCGGCCGTTGCAACCACCTGGTAGAAGATGTTTTGATATTCGCGCGAGAGGACCGTGCCAGGCACTGGCGGGCAGTCACGCTCGCGCAATTGCATCTTGCCATTACTGATCAGCGCCGCAATCCGCTTTTGATTGCGATCCATGAGCGCGCGGTTTTCTTTTCTGAATTCAATTTCCTGTAGCTTGAAGGCGATGCGGCGCTCAAGGAACTGTCGGTTATGGGTAGGCGTGATGTCATGGAACAGTCGCAGCCAGATTTTTTTAATCTCAGGCATGGGCAATTCGGGTAACTGCGCAATTTGCGATATCACCGAAAGTTGCTTGGGGGAAGTTTGGGTTAGTGCATTCATCATGACTCCGTGTTTACCTTGTGGGCGGGGTCTGTATGAACGCTCTGGTTGGCAGAAAAGCCAAGTGAAACCGCGCTCTTTTTCGAGATATCTGCGGACTGCGTAAACTTGCCCGAACGTAGTCGCGTCAAAGCCGCAGCCAGCAGGAGAGAGACCTCGGACACACGCTGTTCGGGTGTCATCCGGTCGGGTGGTAGATGGTTGATTTGGCACATTGCTTATCGCTCCTGAATATCAAACTTGCTCGATTGCATAGTTTGATTTCAGAAGGCACAGAACGCCATGAGGGAGTTTCGTGCGCGTGCGGAGTGCTACGGGCTACTGCAAAAACGGATACTGATTCACGACGATAAATGGCGAGCGAGAATCGTTTTCAGGAACTGATTGCCGGGTTGTGAACGTTGTCATTTTGCGTATGCAGGGCGGCGGATTCAAGGTCGGCTCGGTATGGTTTCACTCCGACACCAAAAGCAGAAGCCAGCAGTTAGGGCTTGCCTTGTCCGGAGAAACGCTGACTCAAGGTCTTCGATGGAAGACCTTGGATGGCTCATTTATAGACATGACGCCTACGCTCGCTTCTGAAATTGTCACTGCATTTTCAGCAAGTGATCAGGCAATTTTTGCTGCGGCCGAACAGCACAAAGCAGCATTGGAAAAATCCGAAGAACCGGAAAATTACGACTACTCCACTGGCTGGCCAGAAATGTTCCAAGAAAATTAATCGCATACACGCATTTTCATATTACCAACTGGCCCCGTTTTCAGCGGGGCTTTTGCATTTTTGGGGTCCACAATGAACACACCAAGCACGCGGGATGGCTGGGTATCCATGCCGTTTGAAGAATTTGAGCAACTGTTGGAAGAAGCCGCTGGGCGCGGAGCAAAACGCGCTATGGCCGATGTCGGCTTAGACGGTGAGGATGCTGCAGCCGACATCCGTGAATTACGCGGTCTGCTAGATGCGTTCAACACTGCCAAGCAGACTGCCTGGCAAACCGTAGTGAAGATAGTCACCACCGGCTTTGTACTGGCGCTGGTAGCAGGGGCATTGTTCAAGCTAAAGCTCTTTGGCGGAGGGCTCTGATCATGCTGACACTACTCGCCTCATTGCTGGGCTTTATCGGCAGCGCATTCCCTGAACTCATCAAGCTGTTTCGTGATAGCCAGGATCGCAAGCAGGAACTGGCTATCCTGGACCGCCAGATGGAGTCGCAAAAACTCGGTCAGAGTCAGCGGCTAGAAGAAATCCAGATCGCCGCTGATGTCGCCGAAAGCCAGGCGCTCTACAGCTACGCCAACCATCCGACCGGTATGCCGTGGGTGGATGCACTCCAGTCTTCTGTACGTCCGGTTATCACCTATGCCCTTTTTGTGGTTTTTGCAGTGGTAAAAATTACTGCACTGAATTCCATGATGCAGGCCGATGGCGTTTCCCTGGCAATTGCCCTCCAATCCGTCTGGGACGAAGAATCCCAAGCGCTTTTCGCTGCTGTAATGTCCTTCTGGTTCGGCAGCCGTCAGATCAGCAAGATGCGACGTGGTGGCTGAGATGCGCCATATCACCGACGAGGGGCTGGACCTCATCAAACGGTTCGAAGGGTTCAGCCCGACAATTTACCTCTGCCCAGCGGGTTACCCCACCGTTGGCTTCGGACATGTGGTCTTGCCGGGAGAGCAGCCCCGCTTTGATGACGGACTCACCCGGGAGGAGGCCGCTGAGCTCCTGCGCCTAGATGTTCGTATCGCCGAGTCTGCGGTGTTGCGTCTGATTAAAAACCCACTGGCCGATGGGCAGTTTGACGCACTTGTGTCGTTCACCTTCAATCTTGGTGCGGGCGCCTTGCAACGGTCGTCACTGAGAAAGAAGGTCAACCGGGGCGAGCATGGCGATATTCCGGTCGAGCTGATGAAGTGGGTGTGGTCAGCAGGAAGAAAACTTCCTGGGCTGATGCGTCGGCGGCAGGCCGAGGGTGCATTGTTTAGCGCGGTAATGCTGGCAGGTAGGTCACGGATAGGGGCAGATGAGGGCTAAATCTGACAAATAGGGTGACGCCCCCCCCCTCGTAAAGTAAAATGGCATCAAGATGGTAGCATTAAAAAATTTCTCATTGTGGCAACTTTTGCCTGCGAGACGAGTAGAGAAACTCTATAACGTATATAAAGAAAGGTAAATTGTGCAGATTATTATTCCTATGTCAGGTTTTGGCGAGCGTTTTCGCAGAGCAGGGTATTCCGTCCCCAAGCCGCTGATTGAAATTGACGGGAAGCCAATTGTTGCGCACGTCATAGATATGTTCCCTGGCGTACTGGATTTTATTTTTATTTGTAATCAGGATCACTTGAATGATCCTGATTACCACATGGAGTCGATCCTTAGGCAGTATTGTCCGACGGGCCGAATTATCGGCATCCCTCCACACAAACTTGGTCCAATTCACGCTGTACAACAAGTGGAAAACTTGATCGATCCAGATCGTCCAGTTGTCGTAAATTATTGTGATTTTACTTGTTATTGGGATTGGAATCATTTCAAACAATTCGTTATAAAAACTGCTTGTCAAGGAGCGATACCTGCATATAAAGGTTTCCATCCTCACACGCTTGGCAGCACGAATTACGCCTACATGCGTGAATTGAATGGTTGGGTTCAAGATATTCAGGAAAAACAACCCTATACCAATAATCGTATGGAGGAATATGCTTCCAGTGGAACTTATTACTTCGCTACAGCGCAGATTATGAGCGAAGCTTTTCGTGTTGCGATGGAGCAGGATCTCAATGTAGGTGGCGAATACTACGTCAGTCTCGCTTATAAGCCGCTTCTTGCCAATGGTCAGTCCGTGGCCGTTTACCCTTTACAACATTTTATGCAATGGGGTACCCCGGAAGACGTTGCCGAATACAACACATGGTCAAAGGCCTTTGGGCGTTTAGTCGCACCGTTTGCCGGAGCGAGCAACCCCAAAGGTTCACTTATTGTCCCGATGGCGGGCTTGGGTCAGCGTTTTGCTAATGAGGGGTACGAGTTAACCAAGCCACTGATTCCTGTTTCTGGGACGCCTATGGTTGCGCAAGCAACACATGACCTGCCCCCCGCCGAGCAGCATGTTTTTGTAGTGAGATCCGATATGCACGGGTACGAGGATGTTTCGATTGAACTTAAGCGACTCTATCCAATGGCACTCATTAAAACAATTGATTGTGTTACTGAGGGCCAGGCTTGTACGGCATTGATTGGGCTGGTTGCATTAGAAAAGGCGTTGGGTAACGTCCCAGGGCCTATCACCATTGGGGCTTGTGACAACGGTGCTTTATATGACGCCAATGCTTTCGGCAAGTTAGTCGAAAACCCAGATGTGGACGTCATCGTCTGGGGTGTTCGTGGCTTCCCCAATGCGGTACGTCACCCGAAAATGTTCGGCTGGATCGATGCGACGGAGGGAATAATCAGTTCGATTTCCGTCAAGACACCGCTCGATAACCCCGCTTTTGATCCCATTGTGTTAGGGACGTTTACATTCCGCCGCGCCGAAGACTTCCGTCGCGCTGTAGAGCATTTGATTGCTCGTGACGGACGGATTAACGGCGAGTTTTACATTGACTCATGCATCAACGATGCGGTTGAACTTGGATTGCGGTGTCACCTGTTTGAGGTTGATAGCTATCTGTGCTGGGGAACACCGAATGACCTGCGCACTTTTGAATACTGGCAGTCATGTTTCCACAAATGGCCTAGTCATCCTTATCGGCTGGAATTGGATAGACGCGTTCCCGAAGATCAGCTAAAAGATCTTGAGGCAAGGTACCAAACCACATTGCCACATCCGCCTGGCAGGCAGGCATGATCAAGCGCGAACTTGGCATTTTTTTGATCGTTGGCTCATTGACCGTTTTGGTTGATTTTGGTGCATACCGGAGTTTGGTCTGGTTTGGGGTAACAGGTGTCGATATGGCAAAGGCAATAGGTTTCCTTGTCGGAACACTATTTGCCTACTTTGCCAACCGTTTTTGGACTTTTGGCCACAAGTCACATGTACCAGGCAGTTTGTGGCGATTTGCTGCTTTGTATGGAGCCACGCTGGGAGCCAACGTACTAGTCAATTCATTGGCATTGAAACTTTTCGCTGATGCGATTGCCGCCGTTCACCTCGCCTTTTTGCTCGCAACGGGGATTTCGGCCACTCTTAATTTCTTAGGCATGAAGCTATTCGTGTTCAAGTCGCGTGCTACTTCAAGGCTTACATGAAATTCTCGCTGATCATTCCTTGCTACAACGAAGCGGCAAATCTGCCTTTGCTGCTAGAGCGATGCAAAGCGCTTGCAGCCAAGTCAGAAGTCGAAGTCATACTGGTAGACAATGGCTCGACAGACAGCACGCCCCAGGTACTCTTGAATCTGCTGCCGAGGTATCCAGGCTGTCGGACCGTGCGTGTTGAAAAGAATCAAGGTTACGGTTTTGGGATCCTGTCAGGTCTCAGGGCTGCGAAAGGTGAAATCCTTGGCTGGACACATGCAGACATGCAGACTGATCCACAAGATTCACTGAGCGGCCTTGAGCTATTTGAGAAACATGGTAAAGACATTTTCGTGAAGGGGCGTCGCTACGGTCGCCCTTTAGCTGATGTCATATTTACTATTGGAATGAGTCTCTTCGAAACACTTCTGCTGGCCAAGCCGATGTGGGATATAAATGCTCAGCCGACCATGTTCCCTCATAAGTTCTTTGAGTTGTGGAGTTCTCCACCCGACGACTTTTCGCTGGACCTGTACGCCTACTATCAGGCTCAATCTCAAGGGCTCAAGGTCTATCGCTTTCCCGTCAAGTTTGGTGAACGGGCGCATGGCGTGTCCCACTGGAACGTTAACTGGGCGGCGAAGTGGAAGTTCATCCGTCGGACAATAGACTTTAGCCTGCAATTAAAAAAGAAAATCTCATCATGAAACTCATTTCGCATCGCCGCAATACCATCGCCGAACTTCGGGCAACCGACAACAAATATGGCGTCGAAGTAGACATCCGTTGTGAGGGGGAAAAGTTGATCATGCACCATGATCCTTTCGTTGCAGGCGAGTCTTTTGATGAGTGGGTTGCTGCCTATAGGCATGGAACATTGATTCTGAATGTCAAGGAAGAAGGTCTCGAAGCCCGTCTTATCGCTCTTATGGCCTCGAAAGGCATTGACGATTATTTTTTTCTGGACCAATCATTCCCGTTTCTGGTGAAGTGGTCGAAAGCTGGCGAGCATCGTTGTGCCGTTCGTGTGTCTGAGTTTGAATCAATTGAAACGGCACTGACCTTGGCCGGCAAGGTGGATTGGGTTTGGGTGGACTGTTTTACCCAATTCCCTCTGAGTGGCGATGATGCTCAGCGCCTCAAGAACGCCGGATTCAAGCTCTGTCTGGTTTCTCCAGAATTGCAGGGGCGGGATGCTGAAACTGAAATCCCTGCTCTGGCATCTCTACTGCGAGAGCGGAACATTGAGTCGGATGCTGTTTGCACGAAACGACCAGACCTATGGGAGAAAGTGGTACTTCCACAATGAAGAAACTATGCCTTGATCCTATGTTTTTCTTGGGGCTTGCAATTCGTTTAGCCCTGATCATCGGCATGGCCCCTCTTGCAGTATCCGACTGGTATGTCCCATTTCTAGATGCCAGCATTTCTTCGGTAGCACTTGATCCGTGGTCAGGATGGATGAATGGAGGTGGGACTCCAGTAGCGTTTCCTTATGGCTATGCGATGTGGTTGATCTTCTTGCCGATAACACTTGCGGCCAAGTTAATCGGCGCTCCGCTGCAGTATGGGTATGAGGTGACGTTGTTGGCAGCGGATTTTTGCTTGCTGATCACACTTCATCACCTTTTACCTGGGCGCCAACGTCTGCTTCTGGCTGTCTACTGGTTATCTCCCATTGTCATTCTCGCCAGTTACGCACTAGGGCTCAACGACCTAGTGCCCGCTTTGCTCTTGATATTGTCAATATTTTTCATTCGTCGAGTTGAGCTAAAACTAGCCGGGGCTTTGTGTGCGGCAGCGATTTCAGCCAAGTTGAGCATGGTCGTTGCGTTGCCATTTTTTGTAATCTATCTATACAACAACAAAGCTTTACGGCAGCGTATTGCCCAATTTCTATTGGGATTTCTTGTATGTGCGCTGATTCTTGGCGTGCCTTTTCTTTTCTCTTACGCCGGTCTGCAAATGCTGTTCGGCAATCCGGAGATGGGAAAGATTTATAGAGTAACTCTCAGCTTGGGCGGCAATGTTTCCGTCTACATAGTCCCATTGGTCTACATGATCATGCTTTACCTGGCCTGGCGAGTCCGCCGTCTGAACTTTGATTTGTTTCAAGCGACAACGGGAATGGCTTTCTTGTTGATCGTTTTGATGATGCCGGCCTCACCTGGTTGGATTGTTTGGAGCATCCCTTTTCTTGTGCTCTATCAGGCAATGAGTGGGCGAATCGCCATCTTATTGATAGGGGCGTTTTCGGCTCTTTATGTGCTGAGTACTCTACTTGTCACGCCGCTCCAATTTATAAATAACCGTGGCTTTGACTTGGGTAGTGCGCTCCATATGTCTGCACAACTGGGCAGTCATGCCGCCTCGCTCCTGCACACCTCCATGGTGGCCATCGGCGTTGTGCTAGCCATCCGAATCTGGCGCGAGGCAATTAGTCGCAATGATTTTTTCAGATTGAGTCGTAAGCCTTTTGTCATTGGTATAGCAGGTGATTCTGGCGCGGGTAAAGACACCTTTGCCGATTCCATCACAGCGCTTTTTGGCGGACATTCTGTGGTCAAGCTCTCCGGTGATGATTACCATCTATGGGACAGACAGAAACCTATGTGGCAGGTGATGACCCATCTGAATCCCATGGCCAATGACTTGGAAGGGTTTTGTCGCGATCTGGTTTCTTTGACTGACGGTAAGAGCATTCAGTCCAAGCACTATGACCATACAACGGGGAAGATGAGCAAGCCGTTCCGAATCATCAGTAACGACTTCATCATCGCCAGTGGTTTGCATGCGCTTTATCTTCCGATACTCAGAGATTGCTACAACCTGAAGATTTACCTTGATATTGATGAGGGGTTGCGTCGGCACTTCAAGCTCAAGCGAGACGTAAACCAGCGAGGCCACACGGTGGAGCGTGTGCTAAGTTCATTCGAAAAAAGAGAACCTGATTCTGAACGGTTCATCCGACCCCAATCGACCTATGGTGATCTGACCCTTGCATTGCACCCGATTCATCCCCGGATGCTGGAAAGCCTGGATGACAAACACCCCCTTCGCCTAAAGCTGGTAGTCAAAACACGACATGGATTCAACGAACTCTCACTGAACCGCGTTTTGGTTGGAGTCTGCGGACTGCATGTCGACATCGTCGTCAGCGATGACGGCGGCGAAGTGCAGATGACCATCGAAGGTGATGCATCGGCAGCAGATGTTGCGATGGCGGCAGAGATGCTATGCCCGCAGGTTCTCGAGTTCTTAGACATTCCGCCCAAGTGGCAAGACGGCATGGCGGGTTTGATGCAGTTAATCACCCTGTCTCATATCAGCCAAGCATTGACAAAGCAATTCATATGGTGAAGATTAATAATCAAGAGCGATTCGCTCGACTGCCAGACGCTTTCTTATTCGACACGGACAACACACTGTATCCGTATGATCCTGCGCACGCTGCTGCGCAGAAAGCGGTGAGAGATAAAGTTGTCAGTACGTTTTCAATCTCGACCGAAGATTTTGACAAAGCTTTCAAAGAGGCTAGAAACCAAGTCAAAACTCGGCTCAAGCATACAGCATCCTCCCATAGCCGCTTGCTCTACCTTCAGCGCATGCTTGAGATTATGGGCTTGGGTTCGCAAGTGTTACTAGCCCTAGATTTTGAACAAACCTACTGGCGAACTTTTTTAAGCAACGCCATTTTGTTTGATGAAGTAAAGGGGTTGCTGGACGACATCCGTTTGCTCGGCATCCCAACGGCGATCGTCACCGACCTGACTGCACAGATCCAATTCAGAAAGGTCGTCTACTTTGGGTTGGACAACTACTTTGACTACATCGTGACAAGTGAAGAGGCCGGTTTTGACAAGCCACATGAAGCCCCTTTCCAAATTGCGCTTCAGAAAATGCGCCCGAAAGGTGACTGTATCTGGATGATTGGCGACAACCCCGTGAATGACATTCGAGGGGCTCGAGAAAATATCAATGCTGTGACGCTTCAAAAAATGCATGCTGGCGTTGAACTGGGTACAGATGCGAATGCGCCCGATGCCACCTTTAACGAGTTTGCTGCGTTGAGAAAATTGATCGCAAAGTTGGGTGGACAGCCATGAACACCTTAGTCCGAACAACTGCAGAGCAGGTCAAAGAATATTGCGCCCGAATTGGCGCAGATCCTCTGCTTGTCCAAGGGGCAGGTGGGAATGTTTCCTGGAAGGATGGAGACACGCTTTGGATAAAAGCATCTGGAACATGGCTGGCGGAGTCAACGACGAAAGATATCTTTGTTCCAGTAGACCTTGCTCACTTGCGACAGGCCATTGCCAAAAAAGACTTTTCTGCAACACCGAAAGTAGTTGGTGACTCAAATTTGAGACCGTCTATTGAAACTTTCCTGCATGCTTTAATGCCACAACGCGTGGTGGTGCATCTGCATGCAATTGAAGTGTTGGCACACTTGGTTCATGACAATTTTCAGGCCGATTTTCAATCTTTGCTCGATGAATCCACTCCTTGGGCTGTAGTTGAGTACTACAAACCCGGGGCTGCCCTTGCCGCAGAGATCAGCGCTGTGCTGATTCAAAAACCAACGGCCAAGGTGATTTTTCTAAAAAATCATGGAGTCGTGATCGGTGGCGCAGATGTCGAAGAGGTGAACCAAATTATGAGTGGATTAACGCTGGCGTTATGCACCCGACCCGCTGATATTTGCCCTCCTTCGCACTTGATGTCTGTTACGGCGGCAAACCTAATTGACCAATATGCCCCAGTAGCTGATGTCGACATACATCAATTAGCATTAAACCCCGACCTTTTTAAGCGACTGAGTTCTGATTGGGCGCTATATCCCGACCACGTAGTATTTTTAGGCCCCAGGGTTTATGCGTATCGAACATGGGAAGCTTTGAACGATGAGGAAAAACTTGCGCAGGATCTGCCTGAACTTGTTTTCATATATGGTGAAGGGGTATATGTGACGTCATCTTTTAACAAGGCTAAGCAAGTGCAGTTACGCTGCTACTTCGATGTAATAGCAAGACAGAAACCTCATTCTCCAATGAGAGTCCTTACAGATATTCAGATTGCTGAGTTGCTAAACTGGGATGCAGAACAGTACCGGATGAATCTTGCTCAATAAAATTAAAAAATAATAGGGATTGGTTTCTATGTTGAAAAAAATAATGGCGTATCTAACAAACGCTCGTAATAAATTGTTTCAGATGAGCAATTCGATTGGTAATGAGTCGATGCAAAGCGATCTCCGTCCAGCCATTTTATTTTTATCGACTGTATTTCTTTATGTATGTTATCAGCTGGCAATGCAGCCAGGCTGGGTGTTGGGCGGAGAGATGTGGGCTGAAATGGCCACAAATTATTTCCCTAATGCAAATTCACCGTCCTATTTACAGAAATTTTTTTCCACGGATGCAGGATATATTCCTGCTCCTCAGCGATTAATTGCCTTTGTTGGGAATCAATTTAATCTGCCAGCAGCGTCAGTTCCATACTTTTATACATGGTCCGCTATTATTTGTACGGGGATGATGATAGGTGCTTTTTGCTTGGGGCAATTCCGTACGTTGGTGAAAAGTGACTCATTACGTTTCCTAACTGCCATTTCCATTTTGATGGTTGCCGATTTTGAAACCAGAACATTTATTAATTTCACTTATTTTTCAGCATTTTTTGTGGCAATCGTCACCGCTCTTGCCTTGATCGAGGACTCAGAAGAGATTCCTTGGTGGGCTTGGTTTGCCCCGATTTTGATGGTTTCCAAACCAGCGGTTCTTGCTGCTCTACCTGCAATGATCTTGGTAGCGATGGTTAGTAAATCAAGGTTTCGTTGGATAACGATTGTAGTAGTCGCGCTGTGCATAGGACAGCTTTTGCAAATGGTCATAAGTGCAAAAACTGGGGTGATGCCATTCCGGGCCAATGAAATCACTTTCGTTTCGAAAGTAATTGCTTCATTTAAGTATTTTTTTGGATTTTTGGGTGGCTACGTTATTGGTCAGACATTTCAGATTACTAAATATTTTTTAATGCTGACCGGGCTATTTATTTTTTGTATAAGTGGATTTGTAATTTTTAACAAGAAACGCAATTCTGGTGCCCTAATTATCATTGGGCTTTCACTCCTGTTTTTTAATGTTCTCTTGAATTCTTTTGCTTTGAGTGACAGCTGGAACCGGGACATGACAAGACTTGATGGCATTCCCGTTTATAGACACATCATTGTGGGATTTTTTGGATGTATTTTGGTTGTATCCGGATTATTTTCGGCACTGACAAATCAGAAAATTTCTGAACCTGGTGGATTCTTTAGGAAAAATCTTGGCGCTATGCTATTTTTTGTTTGGTTTATAGGCTCCGGTTGGTTGTCATTCGCTGGAAAAGTAAGCAGAGAACCTGGCTCTCCAACAATTAATAATTCCCAATGGCAGAGTATGGCCTTTGCCATTGACTCCGGAGTTTCACCACTGTGTGTTCCTATCGATCCATGGTCGAAAGGGTCAAGTTGGATGTACCAAAGAAACTGTAGCTTGCTTAAGCCGGCACCAGTTTGGGATGATGGATTGATTTTGATTAGTAGTCCATTATTTTTTGATCTAACCCCACCTTCCACTATATCTGACAAAACGCTTTTAGCTGCAGCGGTCTTGGTTAAGCCTTTTTCAACCAAAAAATCTTTCATTGAAGTTCAGATGATTATTAAACTTGTTGACGGCGGTATTAAGTATTATTCTGGCGCGCGAGATGTAAATTCTTCCGGAGGCTTGTTGTTATTGACTGGAAAGGATAGCGTTGCTATAAAAGATATTTCTTCTGTGAGACTAATATTTAACTTACCCGTTGAGATTGCTTTAGCCGCTAATGATCCTACTGGAGTTCCTGGCATCGCCTGGATGGGTAATTAGCAGGTTATTTTAATAATAATGGGTTGTATCGATGGCAAACTTCCATGTATTCATCAGCCATAGTAGCAAGAACAAGGAAGTCGCGAGGTTGGCCTACTACAACGCGATCACCAACGGTTTAAACCCATGGTTTGACGAGGCTCTTTTTGGCGCAGGTGACGAAATGCTGCCGACACTGGAAGCGGCAATTGCTGATAGTGCATCATATTTACTGTTTGCAAGCCAGAAAGCATTGAACTCCAAATGGGTTCAGCTTGAAATGACTGCTGCAATCGAACGAAAGAGAAGTGATCCGACCTTCAGACTTCTGGTCGTCAAGATGGATGACCAACACGTACTTCCAGAGTGGTGGAATCAATTCCTCTTCGAGTCCTGGAGAGCAGATGATCAAGCAGGATCTGTGCTCCGGCTTCTGGAGGCCTTGATGGGAAGAAAGATCAATCCCTGGATCACTGGCGCGGCCTTTCTATCGCAAGATCCATCCAACGTTTTCTTCAATGAATCTGCATCTCTAGCTGAGCATAGCCGCAATTGGGTATTGCATTACCTTGGCCACATCAAGGGTCTATTGCAGGCCGTATCCACAGTCGGCTATCAGGCCGAACATCAGGATACGCTTCGAAAAGTGCTTGAACTTTCCCTGCTGGAAAAGATACCCGCAATCCAGTCAGGCTGGATACCCATTGAGCCGGGGGTCTTCGAGCATATCCACCCAAACAGAATGCGTATCCCGCCCAGAGTAAATATGCACGGTCTAACTGATCGATATGACTTCAAACTTCTGGCCAACAACGAGATTTTCACTCGGTTGGCCGTGGTCGATAAATTAAACGGCGAGATCGTCCGGTACCCGGTTCCGTTTTCGTTCTCGACAGAGCTGGATGCGGAGTTGTAAGCAGTAGGGTAGTTCCCGATTAGGGCGATGTCTTGCCAGCCTACAAATAGATCGAACTCGTCCGCAAGGGAAAAGTGCCAGTGTCCGGAAACGGCCGAATTCTCAAACCTATAATTTTTTCGGGGTGACGTGTTGGAATTTTGGATTTGCGGACGGGGGTTCGATTGCGGGATGCGGAATCGAACTGCTACCCACAGAACTTTGCTTCATAAAAGGCACGGGCACTGGTTTATTGCTACCATTCAGACTTTGATGCTACAAACTCCGCATGTTTCCGCAGCACTTTTAACGGCTGCTAATGCGTTGAGATAGGTTGATTTGTCTGGGGTTGCCACCCCACCACCAATAATATCAAAATCCCGCGAGATGAATGCTGAAAAAAAGAGCTGCGCCGCAGCCAATAAGCATCAACGGGTGCAATTTACGCCGCCATGTCAAAAGCCCCGCGACGACAACGACTGTCGCCCAACTCAACGGCCCCGTTTGTCCCAATTGTAACAGTGAGACCACGCCTGATAAAATCAGCCCTGCCGCGATGGGCGACAAGCCTTTTTCCATCGCTTTGTGCCATGGTTTGCCCCGATGTTTATTCCATGCTTTGGCTGCGCCATAGCAAGCGAAAGATGACGGCAGATAAAGTGCCAATGTCGCCACCAAAGCGCCACCAAAGCCCGCAACACGCCAGCCGAGCAAAGTCGCCAACATCGAACCCGGACCTGGTGTTAATCGCGCAATCGCAAATAAATCAATGAATTCTCGGGGGGTTACCCAATGCCGGAGTTCAACAGTTTGATATTGAAGCGGCGCATAAATACCTGTTGCCCCACCAATAGCAGCAATTGATAAGGGCGCTAAAATAATGAGCAGGGTGAGATAAATATTATCCTCACTCATGCTCACGCTCACGCCAATAGCATAAGACAACACTCAATGGTGCGATCACCGCAACGACATAAAGCATAGGCCATTTCATCACACCGACAGATATAAACGTCAGTGCCATCGCTGCAGCGGGCACAAAGCCTCTGGCAGCATTTTGCCCCGCCACCAAACCCATGCGCGCCAGCATGCCCAATGCAACAGCGGCAACACCTTCGATGACGGAGGGAAAAGCATCAAACCCCATCAGCACATGATAGGACATCGCGGCTAAAATGACCGCAAAAAATGGGCCCGTCAGCATGCCAAGCAGTGCCACACAAGCGCCCAAAAAACCCCGCAAATGCTGACCAACAAACACCGCTGTGTTGGTTGAATTCACACCAGGTAAAATTTGCGCAAGCGCAAGCCCTGATAAAAATTCATCATCCGTCATCCACGCTCGCATAATCACGACCTCGCGATGAATCCACGAGGTTAATTGCCCACCAAAGCTAAAAAGCCCGATGCGGAAAAACAAAGCGTAAAGACTGAACAGGCTGACGGATGATGTCATCACAGCATTTAAAAGCCAGCCAGAACAAGAGCGAGAAAACTTCCCGCCACTCCCAAGACCAAAAGGTAAGGGCTTGTTTTGGTAAAATAAAGCACCGCCGTGCACAAAGCCGTCGTTGCCAACGTCAATGCAGTCACCGGCGCTGATTGAATAACCGCCAAAGCACCAGCAAAAATAAGTCCAATGGCAACTGGCGACAAACCATTTTCAACGGCTGTTTTAAGAAGCGATTTGGGATGCTTCTGCCACCAAAATGTGACGTAATAAACAACAATGGATGAAGGGACATAAATCGCGAGTGTCGCGACAATCGCGCCCAAAAATCCAGAGATTTGATAACCGATCAATGCAGCAATCAATGTGCTGGGGCCAGGGGCAGCACGCGAGATGGCAAACATATCAGTAAATTGTGGGCCCGTCAGCCATTGCTGCACACCCACAGTTTGATGCTGAATATCCGCTACCACAGCTTGCCCGCCACCAAAGGAGAGCAGCGACAAAGGGGCGAATACCAAAACAAGACCAATAAGACGCTGATCAATCATCAGAAGTCCTCCGCGCTTTCACATAAGCTAAACCAACGCTGAAGGGCACAGCCACCAGCACCACCGGTACCATCGGCCAATGCAATAAACCAACAACACCAAACACAATCAAAGCTGTTGCCACAGGCAAAATATGGCGCTCAAGGCGTGTCGTCACTTTGATGCCAACAGCCAATGTGGCTCCCACACCCGCAGCGGCAACACCCGCCAACACAAAATGGGTTGCTGGATATTCATGCAATTGGCGATACGCAAAACCCATTAGCAAAATAATGCAAAAGGCAGGGATCACCATGCCCAAGACAGCAACAGTTGCGCCCAATTTACCGCGCGCACGAAGACCAATATACAAGGCAAGATTAACGGGATTGGCGCCAGGTAAAACTTGCGCCACAGCAAAGCCTGTTAAAAAATCACGCTCATGCAGCCAATGATTTTTTTCCACGCTTTCACTATACATTTGCGCGCGTGAACTGCCGCCAAATGATGTGACGCCAATTTTCAAAAATGCTAAAAACACATCAAAAAGGCTTGGAACGACCAATCCTTCTTGTTCTATAGACTCATCACTCACTTTATTCCCTCCCTTTTTTATTAAAAATTATAAAACCGCCAACTGTAACTCCATGTCTCCGTTACGGGTTTTTGATCAACTTGCAAAAAGGCTTGCACATAACCAACCTGATCAGGCTCAAAACGCACATCAATCATGGCACGAAAACCATTGATTTTGGGGTTTGGAACTAAAAAGCTCCGAAACACCTGCGCCTGCTGCGCTGTAGCTACAATTTTAACCAGTGATGGATTTTTGAGATAATAAGCCATCTCACCACCACTAAAATCAATCATATAGCGGCGTGTATTTGCAGCCTGCTGTTCATTTGATCCAAGCGCAAAAGCAGGAGCTGAATAAGTTGCGCTTGCGTAAGCTAGATTATGCAATGAAAGACCCGAACTCATCGCACGAATACGATATGAAAAGGTTGTGGATTGACCCGCTTCCAAAGCCTTACTTGGAACAAAAGCGCAGACAATATTATCGGCTGTCTCATCTTTTGTGGCCAGTTCAATCAATTCGATAACACCATCGCCCCAATCATGATTAGGCTCAATCCAATAGCTCGGGCGCTTTTCGTAATCGAGCTCAATATCATTA
>Ga0164296_1000564_pt1 | contig 43367 bp, 40 predicted proteins | sample GEODES057metaG_FD_113533 | JGI IMG/M metagenome (GOLD analysis project Ga0164296, IMG submission 113533) | Dystrophic lake water microbial communities from Trout Bog Lake, Wisconsin, USA - GEODES057 metaG | ecosystem: Environmental > Aquatic > Freshwater > Lake | place: USA: Trout Bog Lake...
ACTGTAGCTGCTGTATCCACTATATCCTGAGTAGCCACTAGGACCAATATTGCCCTGACTGCCATTGGTTCCAGAATAGCCGCTGTAACCACTGTAGCCTGAATAGCCGCTGTAACCACTGTAGCCTGACTGACCAACGGTGCCACCTACACCAGAATAGCCGCTGTAACCGCTGTAACCACTGTAGCTGCTGTATCCACTATATCCTGAGTAGCCGCTTGTACCACTGCCACTGTAGCCTGAATAGCCGCTGTAACCACTGGTACCACTGTAGCCACTGCGTCCACTATAGCCACTTATACCACTGTACCCTGAATAGCCACTGTAGCCACTTATACCGCTGTAGCCTGAATAGCCACTTGAGCCTGAAATTCCACTGTAGCCACTATAGCCACTATAACCACTCGTACCACTGCAGCCAAGACCGCCAGCGTTACCGCTGTAGCCTGAATAGCCACTGTATCCTGATATCCCACTGTATCCCGATATGCCACTGTATCCTGATATCCCACTGTATCCCGATATCCCACTGTAGCCGCTGTAACCACTGTAGCCGCTGATACCACCAGGACCTTGTAGACCGCTAAAGCCGCTGTAGCCACTTCTTCCGCTGTAGCCACTTATGCCACTGTATCCACTATTACCTGCAGCAGTTTTCAATACAGTGCCATCGGCAAATTGTATGCCGCCACATTGAGTGCCTGTATTTCCAACACGCAATGTGCCAGAAACAAACAAATTGCCGCCATAAACTGCAACAGCATTGCCAGAGGTTACAGTAGAAGTGCCAACTCCCACAAGGGTTGATACATATGCGTTACCTGCAAATATATTTCCAGCAATTCCAGCACCACCTGCAACTATCAGTGCTCCTGTAGTGGTAGATGTAGCAGCAGTGATGTTTGAAACAAAAAGATTGCCAACACGAACCGGACCACTCAAATAACCTGCCACATTTGCATTGCTGTAATTGCCTGTGCCTGTGCCAGTTGGAGGAGCATAAGTCAATTCTTTGGTTGTTGTGTTGTAATAAACAGATTGTGCAATGTTAGCAACACAATTACGCACCGGATTTACATAAAAACCATGGTTGGTACCATTCAATGCTGTGCAACTGGCATTGATCATGATGCTGTTTGAAGGCTGATTGCAGCGGCCTGCACGCGGCCCAATTGCAACAGAGAGATTGCCTTGATATAGCCTACCCGCACTAGTACCAATAGCCACAGATAGGTTACCTTGATGACATATTGCAGCACAGGAACCTATGGCAATAGAATAGCCACCTTGATAGCATATTGCAGCACAGGAACCTATGGCAATAGATTTCTGTCCTTGATGACATCTAGCTGCACAGCGCCCAAGTGCTATTGATTTCTGTCCTTGATACCATGTACCCGCCATAGAACCAACTGCCACTGAGTCAGGTTGTTGACAATGTGCCCCAGCAGCCTGACCAACAGCAACAGCATTGCATCCTTGCAAGGTTAGAGCAGCACCTTCTCCTACTGCTACTGACTGTGATCCCTGTTTATAACTACCTGCATCTCTGCCAATAGCAGTCGCATTACACCCCTGGCAATGCTGACCAGACTGATATCCAACAGCCACCGAGTAACAGCCTTGTGCTCCACTACCAGCACAAACGCCAACAGCAACTGTATAAGCATGTTGGCATTGATTGCCTGCTCCTGCACCAACTGCAACTGCTTGATGGCTTTGTGCATTCTTGCCCGCATTATAACCAACTGCAACAGAACAATCTCCTTGGCAAACTGTTGCGGCGTAAGGTCCTATTGCCACGGAGTTAGGTCCTTGTTGATGGTTACCAGCACAGACACCAAATGCTATTGATGCATAACCTTGATTATTACTACCAGCAAATGTGCCAATGGCAACTGCATAATACTGTTGATAATAAGATCCTGCAGCAATACCAATTGCAATACCAGCACCTAACTGATTGCATTGACCTGCATGCCAACCAATGGCAGTTGAAAATCCTCCTTGTACATTGCTGCCAGCAGCACAACCAATGGCAACAGAAGGACCAGAATTAAATCCGCAATAACATAAGCACCGTCCTTGGTTGTTAGATCCTGCAATATAACCGATAGCAACAGAACCACAAAATTGATTTATATTTCCAGCATTGTATCCAAGTGCAACATTATTAGAATTTAAAACAATAGAGTTGCTGATCAATGCATTGGCAGAGATAGTTCCTGCCGCCGTTAAATTACCGTTGCTGGGATTTACCTGCAAGTTAGTGGTGTTAACATAAACGCTTTGTGAGCCAACTCCTGCAACAAACAAAGGATAGTAGGTGCCATTATTGGTTTGATTGGCGATAGTTACAGTACCAGCATTAGCCGCCGATGACCCGCTGTAACCGCTAAAGCCGCTTGTACCTGAATAACCGCTGATTCCGCTACCACTGTATCCAGAATATCCACTTGTACCAATACCACTGAAACCGCTGTATCCACTGATACCGCTATAACCACTAATTCCGCTATAACCTGAATATCCACTATAACCACTGATACCACTATAGCCACTTATTCCACTATATCCACTGATACCGCTATATCCGCTTGTTCCACTATAACCACTGTAGCCACTGATACCGCTATAACCACTTGTACCGCTACCACTAAAGCCACTGTAACCAGATTGGCCTGCCGGACCTACTATGGGTCCAACACTTAAAAATCCATTGATATTACCAGGGGCTGAACTATTTGAATAAACCCAAAGATCTCCAGTATCTTCGGCAATAATACCATCTCCCAAAGAAGGACTGGGATCTACTGCTGTAAAATTAGCAGACGAAGCTGTGGCCACGCTGCCAACTATTTTTACGGATGTACCGTTGGCACCGCTTATACCACTGAATCCACTAAATCCACTAGTACCGCTGTAGCCACTAAATCCACTATAGCCACTAGCACCGCTGTAGCCACTATAGCCACTAGCACCGCTGTAGCCACTATAGCCACTATAGCCACTAGTACCACTGTATCCACTTATACCACTGTATCCACTGATACCACTGTATCCACTTATACCGCTATATCCGCTTATACCACTGTATCCACTTTGTCCACTTGCACCAACGGTTCCTGAGTATCCACTATAGCCACTTGCACCTGTTGAACCGGTGATTCCAGTGGGTCCTGTTAAACCTTGCAAACCTTGTGGTCCTGTAATACCTGTAGGACCTGTTGGACCCGTATGTCCGGTTTGTCCTGTAGGACCCTGAACACCTTGTCCACCTGTTGGACCAGTTACCACACTTGGAGAACCTGTCGGCCCTGTTATTGAAGGACCTGTATATCCAGTTGCTCCTGTTGGACCCGTCACGTTGCTGGCAGCACCTGTCGCTCCTGTTGAACCTGTATATCCAGTTGGACCTGTAGGACCAACCGCCCCAGTAACACCAACTCCAGTAGCACCTGTCGGGCCAGTTATAATACTGGCAGCACCTGTTGCTCCGGTTGCTCCAGTTGGACCCGTTGGGCCAGTGGCACCTGTATTAGTTGCCATACCTGCTAATCCGGTTGGACCTGTTATACCTGTGGGACCCGTAGGACCAGTATTTCCTGTTGGACCAGTATTTCCTGTTGGACCTGTGCGTCCTGTTGGACCAATTACAGTGCTCGCAGGACCAGTTGGTCCAGTGCCAAGCGGACCTGTTGGGCCTGTAATGTTGCTAGGACTTCCCGTTGGACCAGTAGAACCAGTAGGACCTGTATTACCAGTCACACCTGTATAACCTATTTGTCCGGTACTTCCAGTAGGACCAGTGACACCTATTGCACCTGTAATTCCTGTAGGTCCAGTTGGTCCTGTAGCACCTGTTGCTCCAGTAATACCTGTATAACCAGTTGGACCAGTTACTTGACTTGGAAGACCAGTTGGTCCTGTAGAACCAGTAGACCCAGTTGCACCTGTTGGGCCAGTTACACCAGTTTGACCACTTCCAGTTGGTCCTGTAGCACCTGTTGGACCAGTTGCGCCAGTTTGACCACTTCCAGTTGGTCCTGTAGCACCTGTTGGACCAGTTGCGCCAGTTTGACCACTTCCAGTTGGTCCTGTAGCACCTGTTGGACCAGTTTGACCGCTTCCTGTGGGACCAGTTTTTCCTGTAGGTCCAGTGGCACCTGTTACACCTATACCTGTCGGACCAGTAGCACCTGTTGGACCGCTAGCACCAGTGGATCCTGTAACACCCGTAATACCAGTTGCACCTGTTGGACCTGTTGGGCCAGTAGCGCCCGTGGTTCCTGTTAACCCTGAAGGACCTGTTGGTCCAGTAGCCCCTGTAGAACCTGTAACACCTGTAGTGCCAGTTGCACCGGTTGGACCTGTTGGACCAGTAGCACCTGTTGAACCCGTTAACCCAGAAGGACCTGTTGGACCTGTAGCACCTGTAGAACCTGTAGCACCTGTAATACCAGTTGCACCGGTTGGACCTGTTGGACCAGTAGCACCTGTTGAACCCGTTAACCCAGAAGGACCTGTTGGTCCAGTAGCCCCTGTAGCACCTGTGACACCCGTAATACCAGTTGCACCTGTTGGGCCTGTTGGACCAGTAACACCCGTAATACCAGTTGCACCGGTTGGACCTGTTGCTCCTGAGGCGCCGGTTGGGGCACCCAATGGGCCTGTTGGTCCAGCAGGTCCTGTCGGTCCACCAAGGGGGCCTGTTGGACCAGTTACACCTGTCGCTCCTACACCAGTTGCACCTGTAGCACCCGTGGCACCAATACCAGTTGCGCCTGTAGCACCTGTAGCCCCAATTGCTCCGCTGGCACCTGTAGCACCTGTAACACCCGATGCCCCGGTAGGTCCTGTAGGTCCTGTAGGTCCTGTAGGTCCTGTTGCTCCTGTTGCACCTGTTGCTCCTGTTGCACCTGTTGCACCTGTTGCTCCCGTTGCACCTGTTGCACCTGTTGCTCCCGTTGCTCCCGTTGCACCTGTTGCACCTGTTGCTCCTGTTGCTCCCGTTGCACCTGTTGCTCCCGTGGCACCTGTTGCTCCCGTTGCTCCTGTTGCTCCTGTTGCTCCCGTGGCACCTGTTGCTCCTGTTGCTCCCGTGGCACCTGTTGGGCCTGTTGGGCCTGTTGGGCCTGTTGCTCCCGTGGCACCTGTTGCTCCCGTGGCACCTGTTGCTCCTGTTGCTCCTGTTGCTCCTGTTGCTCCCGTTGCACCTGTTGCTCCTGTTGCTCCCGTTGCACCTGTTGCTCCCGTGGCACCTGTTGCTCCCGTTGCTCCTGTTGCTCCCGTGGCACCTGTTGCTCCTGTTGCTCCCGTGGCACCTGTTGCTCCTGTTGCTCCTGTTGCACCCGTGGCACCCGTGGCACCCGTGGCACCTGTAGGCCCAGTTGGGCCAGTTGGCCCAGTTACACCGGAAGGTCCAGTTGGGCCACTAACACCAGTAGGCCCAGTTTGTCCTGTTGCACCCGTGGGCTGTTTAACCCAGTAGCGTACTCCGCTAGGTGTACTGGCCAATAACCCATCATTTGGCCCTATCGTTCCTGTTGGACCAGTAGGATTGCCAAGATTTGGTTCTGCATCTTTCAATGCAAGGTATTGATAACGACTAGCAGGAACGTTATTGTTGTTGGTTTTTATAACTCTTCCAGAAAGGAGCTGCGCCATAGTATCTCTGATATCCTACCATTTTAATATCGGGTATTTAGCAACAAACTTCTAGACTTCATTATTGATTTGCAGTTTCAAGTATGCTGGCAATAAATTGCATGCTTGCGTTGGCATTGCCTTGAATTTTAAGTTGATCACCAGTTTCCAATACCAATTTACCACCCAATAATATCAGTGCATCATTTGGTGCAACCACTGCATTACTGACAATATATGTGGTAATTCCTGTATTGTAACTGTAGTGTATAAAAGTTACAGTTTGTGCTGTTTGTACAATATTTGACACCTGTGCCATCAATACAATGCTGGTTATGCCCAACGGAGCAGTATATACAGTCTGCAATGATGTTGTAACTGGTGCTGGGATACTTTTGAAGGTGTTTAACGGTAAACCTGCCATTTTATGGTCCTTTTTATTCTAGTGATAGGATATATGGTGTCATGATTGCAAACAAACTCTTTTCAAAGGTTCGCCCGCTGATCGTGCCCGTATCCTGATTGATGATTAATTCTGGTCCGATGTTGAAGTTGCCCAGTTCATCTGTGGCTGTGTATGCAACATAACCACCATTGGTCATAACAGCTTGGTTGGCCGGTATGGCAACTCCTCCTCTTGCAGGAATAGCAGTGGCAATGTCAGTACCTGTGCCAATATATTCAAAACAATGGCTGCTTGTGATGATTCTGCTGACTTGATAGAAATTAACCACAGCATCATTGTCAACTGTATATGGGACATTTTGATCGGTACTTATAACTGTTTGCCCATTGATGTTTGGTGTTGTTGCAGCAGTAATTGTATAATAGATTGGATAGCCAACTGCAGCAGCATATGCCTGAGCACCTCCTGGTTGAGGAGCACTGATTGAGACAAAATTGGGATTGGCAATTTGTTCTGGTGTAAACATCGATCCATTTACCACCACATTTATACTGGCTACATAATATAATCCTGAATTTGAATCCAATTCAAGATTGGCTGTTGCTTGTGCTGAATATCCACCACTGTAAATGCTGGGGTTGGGTATTGTAACTGTTGGTGGATTGTTGGGATCATATCCAAGTCCACCATCTGTTACAGTGATGTAATTGATATAATAAAACTGCTGACAGGTATATCCAAAGTCAGGTAGATATTTGCTTATGGTAATTACCTGTCCTGCATAAGGTTGCTTGTAAGCACCTGTACCATTTTCATACTGAGGTAGATTGTAAATCAAGAAACTGCTGGGTCCCTGTCCACCACCATAAACATTGCAGACATACTGCAGATCACTTACACCATCGGCCCATAGACCATAGTTGCCAAAGTCAGTATTACTATTGGTTATTGAACATTGTCCGCCAGTTATACATAACACGCCAATGTTGCAGCAGATTTCAAAAATAGACACCAACTGTGCATAACCGCCATTGGATATAACAATGCCTTGTCCTCCGTGATATATGGCATTTTGATCATATAATCCGCCATTTGGAACTACAGGGGTATAACCAATTTCATTATACTGAGTAAATGCATCAAGAACCATGCTGCTGAGTCCCTGACCAACATATGGGCGTATAGCCCCTGGACTTGAGAATGTCATAGCACCACTCCAACTCTGCAAGTTGAATGGTCCAAATATTTGACCACCTAAACTGGTTTCAAAACTAATGAGCCAGGCATTTGCACCATTATAAACAGTTTCTGTTACATTTGCTACAACCACTGTACCATCAAGATATATGGGTCGTTGTGTATTTGGACCACCAGATACAATATTGAGAACATAAAGATATAAATCTGTGGTTGCTGTTGTGGCTATGCCACCATCTGTAGTGGCATTGGTTACCTGACTAGTCGTTACAGGATATGCATCAACAATCTCTGTATTGGTTATAATTTGTGGAATCAATCCACCGATGTAATTAATTGCACTCTCATATGCAATCAACAAATTGGTTCCTACAGTTGAGTTTGAACCGCTCCACAGTGACAAAGCCCAGGATTTGCTTTGATAATCATCTGGTGTAAGCAAATCTGCTGCCCATGCTGCCGCTAAAGATTGGATGTTGTTGTTGAATGCAACAGGGTCATATCCTAGACCAGGATAGTTCACATCTGTATAAGCAACTGCTTTGGCACCTAAAAATGCAAGATTATCTATTATCAATGTATAGGCAGACATATATCCATGTGGTACCAGTGTGCCAGTATTGTCGCCATAATTGACAATGTCCTGTACCAATTCCGAGGCAGCATTTAAATCCTGAGTGGCAATTGAACCACCGTCCAATGCTGAATCAATAACCTGGGACACTTGCGTTTGCAATGGAGCAACAACCTGTGTATTGCTGATCACATCTTGTGATAGACTGGTGACATATTGTATGGCTGCCAGCATTTCACCTTGAGTGTTGGCAATTGTCAATACAGTGCCTGTATAGAGAGATCTAGCCCATGCCTGCGAGTTGGCCCAGCCTCCATTCAACACATCTTTTTGCCAAGACATCAACATTTGATCAAGTTGTTGACTGAAAAGTTGTCTGTTGAATAGCAATTCAGGAAAGTTGACATTCATGTATGCCATACCTTCTGCAATCAAGAAACTGCGGTTTTCACCCAAGAGACTACTTGCGTCTGCATAACCAACAGGTCTTACAGCAGCGCTGGGACCAGTTACCAATATGCTGATAATTAGATCCATGTTGATATCAATCATATTAATTGCTATGTCACCATCGATATAATTTGTATCAATGGTTTGCGTGACAGCACCTTGATAAGGTGATGCTATCAGTGTGTTGGTTACCACAGCAACCATCAATGTTTGCAAATAGGTCAGTGCATTGGCACAAACACTCTGTGCACCTGATGGAAGATAACTAATTGCACCATTCCAAAAATCCAACCCTGCCTGCAGACTTTCAGTGGATGTGCAAAGATTGAGGTCATAACAAATGCTGTTGACAACATAACCAGTGTCTCTGGAACTGTAAGCGGCATATATGTTGTAAGAGGGATAATTTGTGGCTATATATGCCACCACTTCAGCCTGCATAAATGACAAGTTTAACTGTAACAGTTGTACTGCGCTGTTTATAGCAGGAACCGGAGCAGATTCTGTGGGACCATACTCAACAATATTTGATATTGTGCTGATGGAATTGATAATTCTATTTTGTGCAATGGCACCGTTGGTCAGTGCATAATCATATTGCTGAGGATATGCTTGTTGATATACAGGTGATACAGTGGTGTTGGCAACAATATCTTGCATCATGGTACCAATATAATTGATAGCATCAATGCACTGTGTTAATAGTCCTTGTATGGTATTTTGCAAGCCATTCCAATAAGCCGTGCCTGCTAGAATAGCGTTTTCATTGCCACCATTGTAAATGTCACGGCAAACATAATCCACTATCAGTCCAATGTCACGCAAACAAGTTTCTTGATCAAACTGCACACCTGGATAATGACCAATATTTGGATCAACTAGATATGACAGTGTATTGTATTGAATAAACTGACGATTCATCATTATCAACTGATATGCTTGTAAAAATCCGCTGTAGACGTTTTCACTGTAGGGTTTTACACTTGGACCATTTTGAAGTATGCTTATAACAATATCAAAGGCATCTGAAACAGTTTGAAAAGCAACACTGCCACCTGCCAGCTCACTGTTGAATGTCTGAGCCACAGCAGTTTGATAAGGCAATGTCACAGCAATGTTATTGATGGAATTTACAGCAACAAATTTGATATAAGCCAATGCTTCCACCAATTCTGCGGTCCATGTGGCATAAATTGGAGCCAACTGTTGATATACTGATTGTCCAGCAGTGACAGCACCGGCATGACCACCTGTTAAAATATCATTGTTGATGTGCAAGATCACATCATCTACCAGTGCTGTCAAATCGGCAGCGACAAATTGAAAATTGGGATAATTGGCTGCGAGATATGCAATAAACTCCCGCTGCATAAAGGCGTTGTTGTCTAACAGCAGTTTGCTGGCATTGCCCCAGATATCAACACTAGGTCCTAGCAATATTATTTGGGTAATGGTAGCCACACAACTGATGATTTGAGAAGAACCTATTACACCACCTGTGACCCAGGGATAAATTGTTTGTGCTACAGCGTTTTGATATGGCGATGGCTGTGCTTGATTATTGATCACATTCAAGCAAAGATCTTTGATATAGTCTATGGTGTTTACACAGTCTTGTCTATCGGCAAAACTGTATGTAGGCGAATTTAACAATCCATAATAGACATATTGACCTGCAATGGTGCTTTTGGTACGTGTACCATCAAGCATGTCACTGATCAGTGCTTGTACAAGACTGCCTGTATCATTATAGCAGGCTGTGAGATCAAAGTTTACATCAGGAAAGTTGGCAACCACATACGCCTGTGCTTCACTTTGTATAAAGGTTTGATTGGCATTCAGCAATGTTTGTGCTGCTGTTAGACCAGGATCAGTTAAAATCCAGTCAATGGCTAGATAACTGCCTAGATCAGGATAGGTGTTATTTAAAACTATCACACCTTCATCGGACAGCACTGCATCCCACTGCGGAATTTCAACACTGCTGATAATAGGTGCGTCTAGTTCAATGGCCCATGCTGCTGCACTGCCTATTGTTGTGCTGGTTATGGCAATCACGTTTGATGGCGTGCCAGTTATACCTTGCTGTAGAAACCATCCAGGTGTGTCGCCAACTTGAGGAAACATAATACTGCCCAAAGTTGGTTCAATACTTTTATAAATCAATACAGTATTGTCACTGCTGACAGCATCGGCTCGTGGCACAGTAATGTTGCTTTGTGAACTTTGGCTGAGTTTGCGACCACGCTTGCCATCAACCACCATGCCAATACCTGGTTCATACAGCAAAGTTCCAGGGTTATTGGGATCATATTCTCCCAGTGCAATACTGGAGCAATTTTGTACATAAGGACTGGTCCAATCATGCAAGTTGCTGATAATGCTGGTGCCATCTGCTGGAAATTGTATTGCAGCAGCGGGGAATCTATGTCCTCTAAATGTTATGCCTGTGACATAGGTTTTTGGATTTAGCCAGAAAATGTCAGCATATGGGTTTTGTGGTTTAACTGTAACTGCACGAAGGTTGTCACCTACTATGGTAATACCACTGTTGATTAACACAGGGTTTGGTTCAATGTAAGTGCCTGAGCGAACATAGATGGTTGCATATGTCCAACCACGGAATATAATTTGATTGGTAGCAGCAGCCGCTGCAGCACTGATAGTTGCCTTGGCACGATCTTCTGTGAGACCATCATTGGCATCATTGCCATCCATGGTGACATATAATACACCGGTAACATATGGAGCTGTGCCTGCAGGACGACCGAGAACCTGAAAATCGCTGGCCACTGTTACATTGCTTTGCCCCTGACTGCCACGCAGCACTAGATCGGCATTGGCAATGGCATTTTGTATAAGATCGTTGGCAATAGATATGTTGTTGATTCGTGCTGCAGATGCATTGAGGGTTGTGCCATCCCAGGTAAGATTGGCACTGCCTCCGAGATTTTCACCATCTTTGTTAAACTGCACTGATGTGATCGGAGGAGCAGGTATTGCCTTTGCTCCTGTTGGACCAGTAACACCAGTTGGTCCAGTAGTTCCAGTGGGACCTGTATAGCCAGTTGGACCTGTTGGACCTGTGTAACCAGTTGGACCTGTAACTCCGGTTGGACCTGTTGGACCTGTATAGCCAGTTGGTCCAGTTGGACCCGATGGTCCTGTTACGCCTGTTGGACCTGTAAAGCCAGTTGGTCCTGTTGGACCAGTGGCACCAGGAATACCAGGCATGCCCATAGGTCCAACTGGACCGGGAATACCGCGTTGCCCCTGTGGTCCGGTAGGACCTCCTAGAGGTCCAGTTGGGCCAGTATTACCTGCAACTCCGGTGGGACCCTGATTGATATTCTGCCAGCCACCTGCACCATATACTTCTATGGCATTGGTGTCACGGTTGTATCTTATTTGTCCGTAACCAACTGGACCAACATTAATATTCGGCCTCTGTGCAGTGGTTCCTGCTGGAATTTGCACTGCACTAGTTCCTGGAAAGCTCAAAACATAGTTGGAATCACTTGTTGCAAACTGCGTAACCAATGTAGAAATAGGACCTGTCAATTGCACAGGAACAGGAGTGTTTATAACACCAGTAGCACCAATAAATGTATTCTGTAAATTGGTAATTTCAACATTTGCCACACTCAAAGCAGTTTGAATTGCAGAAAAATTATCACGGAATCCCTGCGAATCATTGTTTTGATCTGCCAGTGGAAAATTAGGGTCGATAGTATTTGGATCAATTTCAGAGGACATAACCAGCCTGTACCTTTAAAACACTTTAGACCTATTTATAGAATAATCTGGGATTAATCTGAGGTTTGTATTTTACAGGAACACCGATAAATATTATTGAACCTTTTTTATAAGGAGAAGATCTTGAGTAGACGCCTGAAACATGCCCATTCCAGGGCAGACAATAAAAATCGCAGTTTACAATCATCCAACAATTACAAGGAAAATATATTAGACATAAATAATTATCGAAAAGCAACCAAACAAAAGGTTGTTCTGCTTCCAAAAAGTATAGCACAGGAAGCATATATTGATGCAATGGAAAATCCCAACATCAATATCGTTTTTGCAACAGGTCCAGCAGGGACCGGAAAAACGATGCTAGCAGTTTTATCTGCAATCAAACAATTACAAAATAAAGAAATAGAAAAAATAGTGATCACGCGACCAGCGATTTCAGTTGATGAACAACATGGTTTTTTACCAGGAACATTGATTGAAAAAATGCAACCATGGGTTCTGCCAATTTTGGACTATTTCTATGAATATTATAGTAAAAAAGATGTACTGAATATGATGGAGGAAGGAATAATAGATGTAAGTCCTCTCGCCTACATGAGAGGTCGAACATATAAAAAATCGTTTGTGATAAGTGACGAATTTCAAAATGCCACACCATCACAAATGAAGATGCTGCTTACCAGAATAGGTGATGGCAGCAAAATCGTTGTCACCGGTGATATGGCACAACATGATCGCGGCTATGAACAAAACGGTCTAAAAGATATATTAGACCGATACAAAGGACAATCAGGATTATTTTGGGTTCAGTTCGCCAACTCTGATGTCGAACGCCATCCAATAATTGACACCATTTTACAAATGTACAAAGATTGATAGAACTGTAATAATAGGTGCCAGAATTCTGGCACCTATTATCTGTCGTCAGATTTGTTCTTATCTATAATGAACCGCTGTGTGTCCAAAGAATAGCCGTTTTCTTATCGAACAAGATATAAATAGATTACCATGAACAATCTAGACAAAGCCTTACAAGCAGTAAAACGAATCGATGATAATCCAGACCTCATTGATATCATGCTGGCAATAGAAGATTATCTAGACAGAAATGACTTGTATGCTTTTAAAAACTGGATATATGGTGAATTGATTGATGGACCATATGTAAAACCTTACTGGATTGCAGTGACATTCAAGTGGCCTCATAAAAAAATGCCAGATCCAACAGGTGCCGCTAGATTGCTTCCACATGGAACCAAGATAAATTATCAACTCACAACCGAAGAGGTTCCCGTCAAAGTGGAGAATCCATCAGATTATCAACCTGGAACACACAAGCCAAAAGTAGAAACTCAAAAAGTTTGGTTGGTTGAAATGCTTGTTCCTAGAAGATTTGTCCAAAATATTGATTCAGAAGTAATGGATATCTATGCTGATCAAGTAGATGACGCAGACACTGTAGAAGATGCAAATGCCGAGGGCAATACCGAGGAAAATGCAGTAGCAGGTATATCATGAAGACTGTTTCCGAAGGTGTGAAAAGAAAATCTCTGGAACATTTAATACAACCAGTGTTGTCCATTGATGAATATGAGTCTAAAATCAGTGATAAGCGAGTTATCGTGGTTGGATTTTTTTGTGGAGACAAAGACCCCGCCAATGACCTCAGCAATTTCATCGATTCCAGTAGTTTACCAATTTTAGACACAGAAGTAAGTCCAGCACCAACACCAGACGGCTATTATGTTGTTTGGGTAGAAATTGCAAGGTCTAAAAAGTTTCCTGGCATTGTAAAAAATTTACTTAAAGAAGTTGATAACCTTACAAACATAGATGACTGGAAATTTCAGTGTCCTGCACAGCAAGATGCCGTTGAACTTGATGACGAAAATATACTGCAATACATAATATTGGATCCTGCAGAAATCCTAGAACCACCTGAAAAGCAGGAAAACGACACTGAAGATACTCCAGAACCAGAAAATTCAAACAATGACCTTTTGGCAGAATTCTGGCGTGCCTCATTGGCAGATAAAATAGAATTGTCAGAGAATTCCGTGAATTTTTACAAAAATAATACAGTTTATAAATTTCACATCCAACCCACACTGCCAGATTCTATTGATTTTCTTGTTGAAGACGGTGAGACTAGATATCTCAAAAATTTGCTGGGACCAGCATATGATGTTTACAAGGCTGCAGATGGCTTCGTAGTTGAAAGCGACAATATCGCTGTTCACCTCAAGTCAGTTGACTTTGTGTAATTTTATTTTAATATTATAAGAATGTCTATCCGTGATAAACTTCTAAAACATTTTGGCATTGAAGAACCGCCGTTTGCAACATTTAGCGGCTGGGATGAATTTCATAAAAAAGTGAAAATTGAACACCCTATAGCATGGTTTTGCATTGACACAGTACCTGAGCAATTGGCATTTTACTGGAATCGTGTCACCAGACCTTTTAAAAATTTTCGCAATGCACTTAGGTATAGATTTCGTGACAAATATCACATTATTAACACTGGTCTTAAACCAGAATATGCAGATTACGAAACCAGAATGCTGCATGGTATGTTTAATCTGCTAGTGGAGTTTGTTGAAAAAGACAATGCGTTGGTTCATCAACAATGGATACAACCAGATCAACAATATAATTTTTTCCAGAGACTAGTAAGGAATTTTACATTTCAAAGGAATCGCCCCAATCCACAACATGGATTAGATTATATCAAATTGGAAATGAGTCTTGTTAATTCATCACCTCAACAAGCAGAAATAGCACGAGAAATCTGGCAGATTTATCACTGGTGGAAATTTGTACGACCAGAGAGACAAGATCCACAAGATGTCAGTGGTTGGAGTCAACATTGCACCAACATTTTCCAAGAACAAGGGTGGCAATTTGGAGACACACAATTTCTCACACAAGAAGAGAGAGATCACGGCGAACAAGCACTGAAAAATTATGATCAGATTGAACAAAGTTATCATGAAGAAGATGAAGAATATCTAATCAGACTTATCCAAATAAGACAGTATCTGTGGGTGTAATTTCTGTTAAAAGTTAAAAAAGACACTTGACTTTTTACACAGCACAAATTAATATAATTCTTGTAAGCATGGTGCTTACAACGCATTAAGAAATGCGGCAACCTCATGTATTAACAGAAAGAAAAACATGAGCATTGGTGAAAGTAAAAAGCACGATATCGTGCAGCGTAAGTTTGACAATCGTTGGGTAGTTTGGAGTCAAATCGACTCACCGTTTGCTGATTTAGATTGGCATAGGAAAAGTGGATTGCCAGTTCCGCAAGTATGGGTACCCATTGCAGTATGTTATACTGAAGACGAAGCACGACGCGCTTCTCGGCGTTCCAGAGTCTGAACAGCGTAATGAGTCGTGTTCAGTTAATTCTGGCACGACTCATCACCGCATCAACATTTTGCTGATTTTCTGGAGTTATCTCCATGATTCCCAGTATTTCACAACTGCCAAAAACTGATTTTATAACAGTCTCTGCTTCTTCTGGATAATCTAATTCCAAGATTACCCCACATACCAACGCACAAACATATTCACGCAGAAAATTTGTGGCAGATTTTTCATCATGTGATAAAAAAATACCTTTGATTTTTTGTGGACTTGCAGGAACAGTCCAGTCACTTTTTAAACGATAATCAGGCAATTGTTCGTATTTTGCACAGGGCCACGGTATCAATAAATCACCTTCTGCCCAGGTTTTAAATTCTGCATAATATCTTTTAAACATAGTCAAATTTCCCGTAATTAAAGAGTGTTTTTAATTATCTGTCTATAAATAAAGCCGCATGAGTAAAGATGATATCTTTGTTTTAGAAGGGCAAGTAGTAGAGTTGCTACCAAACGCCCTTTTTAAAGTTAAATTAGAAAATAACAGCGAAATTTTATGCCATTTAAATGGCAAAATGCGAATAAACAATATTAATATTCGACTGCTAGATCACGTCCAGATAGAAGTGAGCATCTATGACATATCTAAGGGTCGAATTATTTTCAGACATAAAAATCCCAGGCCAAAATCATTTTAACTGTCATTATCAACAACAATTCCATTATCCCGCAGAAACTCTTCCACAAGAGTAAAATTTTGCTGCAATCTTTCATCTCCTGGTAATTTTTCCAAAGCAAGTTTGCTTTGTTCGTAACTTTCTTGATATAATCCCAGATTCCAAGCAGAAATGCTTAACAAATCATGAGGTAGATAGCCCCAGGCTTCTGGAGTACAGGTATAATCCATGGGATGAACAGTGATTTTCAACGCATCTTTTGCTGATTTATAACATTTGGACCAGTCTTTTCTATCATAGTAGAACTGTGCCAAATTAACCAAGGGTTCTCTGTGTCCTGGTGTTTCAATACTTGCCATACGCAACCAAAACTCCTTGTTTGCAGAATCCACTGTGCTTAAATTCACCATAGCCTGACCACGCTCAACCTTATCCCAACTCATGGACAGAAATTCCTTGTAAGTATCGCGACTTTTATCATACTGTCCCTGATACATGTATTCTCTACCAAGATAGGCTCTCAATCTGGCATCATTTGGCCATTCATTTACACTTTCCTGAAGCAGGTCTAGATCTCCTTTTTTATCTTTGGCATCAGGAAATTGCCAAATTTTCACATCGTCTGTGAAAGTTTGAACTTCTGGTAAGCGACTGCATAATCCTTCATGTGTTGCTCCTTGCCACCGGAAACCTTTTCTGGCGTGTATTCTATCAGAATACCAAGTTCTACCTGGAGTTCCATCGGGGTTCCAATTCCAAACATAAGGATATCGCAATCGTGTTGTTTCTGGTGTCCAAGCACGCTCAAGTGCTTCTCGCCAACCGGGCTGCAGCCTTTCATCCATATCAAGACGAATACACACATCAACATCATCTGGCAAAAGATACATCGCACAATTAAATGCATCGTCGAATCTCCAGGGTAGGATGCGAATATCAGCGACCTTGACACCTAGTTCTATTAATCTTTCCCGTGTTCCATCGGTACTTCCTGTATCGGCAATACAAATCACATCTGCTTCTTTGCAACTTTCATACCAAGCATCCACATGCTTGATTTCATTTTTGGCAGGTCCATAAATTCCTACTTTAAGTTCCATCATTAACTCCGTATCAAACAATGTTCAAGGTGTTGCAGCATAACTGGAACATTTTTCTTGTATAAGTTTGCTGCTAAAAAGTTTTCTGGGCAATAATCAACACCTTCGTCTCGATACAAAATTGGAATTTCCTCTAGTGTAGAGACATATTTGTCCATGAATTCTGGTGGTCCATAGGCAAAATGGTCGTTGAACCCGTGCATTTCTTCACCACGATAGGCAAACTTTAGTGGTATTTTATCTAGATCATATGGCAAAACAACTCCTGGAAAATCAACAATATCCAGGGCATGCACATGAAAATCCATTCTACCCCTGATAATAAGGTCATAATCTATGCCACTGTGTTTTATCATCTCATGTGCCCGAGATATGCCAGTCCACATACTTAAACTTCTATCTACATTTATATAAGGCCAGTGTCGATCTGGATATACACTTACATCAATTTCTGGAACAGGATCTATTTTTATCTGTTTTGGTTTAAAAACCCAACCAAGTTGATCTATTAATGCTTGATCTGGCATGTCAGGTTCTTGCCAAGAGTGTATATACACATCAGGAGAATACTTGCCTATGATTCTTCCCCAACTTGCCGCTGATATGGCAAAAATTCTAGCAAGACCACTGAGTGCCAAGGCAATTTTCATTGGTTATACAGTTTTCTTGAAAAGTAAATTGATAAAAGTATAGTTCATACCAATCCAGTTCACCACCCTATCTTGACAGGAAAGATCAACATTACTGGTAATTTCTAAACCGTATTTTGCAGCAATTTTTATCATGTCAGCAATTTCTTGCATGGTAAAAACCTTGACAGGTGCTCCAAACGCGGTTTGTCCATGTGTGTCAACGGGATCCTGCCAATAATCAGTGCTAACTAACAAGTGTGCTCCGGTTGATAAAATTCGTGAAGATTCTCGCATAAATGCATCAATATCAACACCATGTTCTATTACACTTAAACAAGAGATAAAGCCAAAGTAGTTATCAGGAAAATCGGTTTTGGTACAATCACCAATTTGATATGTCACGCCACCGACTGTGCGAGGGCAAGGTTCATCAATGTTTATACTGATGAGATTTTGATAGCCAAATCTCGCCAAAGTTTGTAAATAACTGCTACCCTCAGTTGCAGCCACATCCATAACTGGCAAATTTGGATCACAGTTCATGGTTGTATGCCAGAGAGAAATTAAATTATCCCAGTTTTTGGCTTGATCTTCATGACTGCGAATACCTGCTCGCATCGAAATATCACTGGCACGGGAAACACAATCTGTATTTTTAAGTGCTTTGTTGGTTTCATTCAATACCCACAAGGTATCAGAGACATCACCAAGTTCTTGTATGACAACACCTGCAGGTTTGAGTATTTTTTTGATTTCATTTGGCGAAAATCTTGCCAGCCAACTTTCACGATCAGCCAGCCCAAAACTTACAATTACTTCTCCAGTTACGGGGTGTGTTGCAATTCCAGCCGCAAATTCAATTCCCAGTGTGTGTATGTAAAATGCCTCACTAAAAAGTGCAAGTCTGCCTACACTGTCATACCAGACAAATCTATGCATATATCTACGCCTGTTGTCTGGCATTGTATGACTCTCATGAATACATGCAAGCCAACCTCCATTAAATGCCAACAGAGGTCCACCACCTCTGAAACTGTCTGCGGCTATGTGAGTTATCTTTGCGCTTACAAGATTTCCCTGGGTATCTATAATTCTTGTTGGATCACTGCTATAAACAAAATATAGGTTGTCTCCCACTACCATGGGCATCCAGTTTTTCTGATGCTCTCTGCCACAAAATTGTGGATGTATGATTTGATATTCATCATAGTGCAATTGCCCATCTGCTTTTTTAATTATTTTAGCAAGAACTATTTCACAATAACCTTCACTGTTCAATTCCCTGGCTGTGCTGGTGCTCCAAAAATTTCCTCGCCAATAAAATAGCCTGCTATCTTCAAAGCCAACAACAAGATTATACAATGGTTCTGGAATATTTTCTGGTGGCAGAATTTCCTCTGCACTAATCACTTCCAGGTTTTCATCGAGTTGCATCAAAATATTTCGGGTTCTGATAGCACTATCACCTCTCATATCATAACTACCATCAGAACGAATTGTATAGTTGACAGTACGCTGAATCATCCAAAGTTCTTTATCTCGATTGGTGATACTGGGATTCGTTGGTCGATAATCATCAGCAGGTATATAATTAACCTGTTGTAATACAGTAGCAGGCATCAAGTTTTTCGCTCCTGCTGCATAATAAGTGCTGTTTTGTCGTGCAAGATTTTTGGTATGCCAACTGTTACGACGATCTAAAGAGAGTAATTCACAGGCTTCTTTGCCAGAAACACTTCGTTCTAGGCTTTTGCTATAGAATCCACTGATGCTGATTTGTTCCAAAATTTTTGTTCTGGTTATATGATCACTGTTGAGTCTAAGTCCGGCATCTGCAAAGATGATGGCAGTATCGTGCAGATTTTCACTGGCACATTGATTGCTTAACTCTAGTAATACTTGTGCGTCGTCTGGGTTGGTTTCAAAACGTGAGAAATCTACCATAAAAAATCCTTAATATCTAACTATATTTGCAAAAACAGCATGATGGGTTGTATTAATTTTACGTCGAAATAAATTTGTGCTCAAGAAAAATTCAGAAAAAAATGGACTACCTTCTGCATAAATTTGTGGTATTTTCCAAAGAGTATCTGAATAAGCACGCATACTATCACAGTCACCATATGCTATCATGTCATGCCAACCCAGATATCTGTTGTTTTGCCATGTATAAATTTCAGCAGGTTTTCCTGGAAAAACAACACCATGAACATTGATAAAATCAAACTGTTCAAATTCAACGTCAAATCTTGCACGAACCACAATATCATAAGACTGATCATGAGCATAAACCAGATTCATACTACGCCAAATGCTGGTCCATTGTGAAAATACATTGTATGGATTGCTATGTTGTATTCTATCAGTGTAGGCACTTATATCAAAATTCTCAGGAGGTTCTGAAACACAGCATATTGTATCAAAAAGACTTTTGGCTTTGTCAGTGCTGCCATCTGCTGTTTGCCAAACATGCATAAAAACATCAGCGTTGTATTTCTTAATCAATGCTTGCCAGGATGAAATTGCACTACAATACAACCGTGGTAATCCACTAAATGATACAGCGACACGCAAATTACAATGCTTCTATTGCATCTCGGATTTCTTTGACGCCTGCACGGGTACCACCAGGATGGCCATGAATTGCACCGCCTGCATTGGCCATCCAATCCACACCAAATTTTTCCACAATTGGTGCCACATGAGCAGCAGTCAATCCGCAACTCAGAGCAGGAACCACATTACCTGCTTGTAATATTTGAAGAGTAGTTCGGAGAAATTCTTCTGTATCTGATAGATAACCACCAAACATACCCGCATGGATCGTATCAGATCCACACCATGCTGCCAACTGGCATAAAACATGCCAACTAACTGAAAACGGATTCTTATCACTGGCAAAAAAGTCCATGCCGCTTCTTTGATAATGAATGTGCAGTGGTAAATTCAATTCACGAATGTTTTTATATGCTCCAAGGCCACTCCACACATTAACATGAACACCTCTACCGCCATTATCGGCAACAAATCTTGCTCGGTTTAGAATATGTGCTGGATCACTGTTAATGCAAAATGAATAAAAGACTTTTTTGTCTTGCAGGTAATTGCTGATGAGTTCAACTCTGTCTTCAAGACGACAAATAGCAGGTGATGATAAAATTTCATCTTCCTTGATAAAATCAAGATTGCCATCTTCGACCATTTCTTTGACCATGTCAAGTAACACAGCAGGTGTAATTCCCGATTTTGGCTTGATAATTCCACCGAAAAGTGGTTTATTATAACGACCGCAAAATTCTCTCATACCACTAATGCCATAGCGTGGCTTGTGGAAATGACGATCAATAACACTTGGTTTCATTTCAATTTTTAAGACTCTGCATCGTTTTATGGCTGCAATGTCACTTTGTCCTCCAGCAATAATGCACATCAACTGGGATATACCATCACTGTCGAAATCAATTAGTGCATATGGATAGGCGATTTCAACTGTTCCTAAATGGTCTTTGAAATTTTTATTATAAACGATCTTGGCACAATAATCTTCAATCATTTGGTCAGTTTCCCAAACCGATCTTTTAGTTGGATTACCAATTGACTGGCCGCAGGCGATATTAAACGCAGCGTCATATACACTGATATCACTGCCTACTTCATAGGTCACGTAGAAATACTTTTCTAAGTCTTTTGTTTCTTGTATAATATTAAGAGTCATTGCACCGCCTGTAAAATATTGACAATTCATAATTATATTAAAATTATTGCTTATACACAATATTTGTCGTCAAGTGCTCCTGGAACCTTTACAACAATTAAACTGACATCTGTGTGAAATATAGGAGCTGCAACTTCACCACGGGGAATGATAAAAATTACTGGACCTTCTAATTGTTGTCCATTAACTTCCATTTTACCACTTATTAGATAATTGATTTCATCTGCAATATTGTGATAGTGTGCGGGCCATGTTTCGCCAGCATGATGTTTTTTGTAGCTGACTTCACAGACAGGCGTGTTAAAAACAGCACCAGCAAACTGTCCAATAAACCATCCACCTACCAAATCATCGGTGTTATACACCTGCATTTCTTTTTCCTCCAAATCAACTTTTTTATTAAATTTTTGAATGATTTTGATAAATAAGTCAATAAAAACGTGGTCCACGGGACTGGAACTCCCAAACCACCCTATCGCTTTATAGGAGCAACAGCATGTCGGTATTTATTGATAATGAATATACTCGAAATTATTTTGCAATAATTCATTCTGCAAAAACCAACTTACTTAATAAAGACACATACACTGAAAGACATCATATAATACCCTGTTGTTTTTTTAAAAACAACCCAAGGACTAAAAATAATGCAAAAAGTACCGGTTGGATAGAGGGTGACCCAAATGATCCTGAAAATATCGTTGTTTTAACTTATCAACAACATATAGAATGTCATATATTATTACCAAATATGGTTACTAAAAATTCACCTGCGTACCACAAAATGCTGTCTGCGTTAAAATACATGCTATCTTCCAAAAAATTACATCATATGACCAATGAACAACAAGTTACATGTAGATCTTTGTCACGAGAAGCAAGTTGGGAATTATCCGCACAACGAATGCAAGATGGAACTCACCATTTTCTTAACCCTGAATGTCGCAAATCTGCAACCAAAAAAGCATTAGAAAGGGGTAATCACCCCTTCCAGAATAAAAAATTACAGAAAGAATTGAGTATGCGTTCCATGGGCGACAAAACACATGTATTTTACGGCGGGGAACAACAACGTGAACTATCTAAAAAAAGAATTGCAGATGGCACACATAATATGTTAATACAACATACCTGTCCATGGTGCGGAAAAGTAGGTAAAAGTATAGTTATGCACCGTCACCATTATGATAATTGTCCACAAAACCCAGACTATGTGCCCAAACCTGTTTTAAAAGATGACAAGGGGAGACTACTAAAAAAAGACGGGACTCTACAAAAAAAGCGTGGACCAAAACCGTCTAAAAATTAGGCTTGTTAGGAAACAATGTTAGATATATGTTTAAGTCGTCAGGAGTTCCTATAGGATAATGCGCTAAAGGACGATATAAACCGATCTTTAATTCATTTTCTATTGCAATGTTATATGCCAGTGAAACATAAAATTCATTATTAGCGCGAATATTTCGACGCACCATTTCCTCTGCAGAATGAACAAAATCTACGGCTCTCTTCCAGCAATATATTCCACTAGTAGCAAACTCCGAAATAACCTCTTTTTCAGCAGTTCTTATCGCATTACCAAGTTCGTTGATCTTAACGTAACTGTTTTTTGGACTTTGACTGTCAAAGACAAAAATCAAACCATCTAGATTGCGTTCATCAAGTATTCTTTCTACTCTATCACCTTTTTTCATGAATTGAATTTGATCACAATTGGCTATCATAAGTGGCTCGTCAAGTTGTAATGAATGTTTACTCCGCAAACAACTTGCAGCAGGACCTTCGGTTAAATCGTTTAATAAGGTAATAGATACCGATGATACCCGCTGTGATATTTTTTCATATACTAAACGGTATTCTTCATAGTGTTGTTTTTGAGTTACAAAGTAATATTGATTGTCACAGCCTAAATTTTCAACTACATTCTCAATCATGGTTTTTCCATGAAATTCAATAAAGGGTTTGGGTCTATCATAACCAGCGGCTGAAAATCTGCTGCCAGCACCACCCATGGGAATCAAAATCTGCATTTATATCTCCATATATTGCTGTGACAATTATGGTATTTTTATTGCTTACTTGCAAATACTCCAGCCAGTGAGTTTGCCTTTACTTGCAATTGCAACATGGTTGATTCAAGTGTTTTATCATCTTGCCGAGCGATAAAATCTACACCAACAAATCCAAATAAATCACCGTTGCTCATAAAGATAGGACATCTCACCAAACTTTTCGCACCCCGAACCTGATAATAGTAATAGTTTTGGCTATCTTTGTCAGAATCTGTCTGACTTACAATAGCACATTTGTTTGCTAGAAACTGGTTGCTTATTGCTAGATTTATACTGGCTGGGATATGTTGTTCAAATTGTATAACACGAGGAGTTCCAGGAGTAATCACTTCATGAGTATTGGTTTGAAAAAAGAATGGCACACCGCTTACTGCGGCCAGACCGTTATGATACCTAAAAATATAAGAACGATTTGCATGTGTGGTAAGTAACAGATCTTCTAGAATTTCATTGATGTTTTTGTCTTGTTTAGCACTGAAAACTAAATTATTGTTGAAATTTTTTATATTATGTGCTTCTTGATAAAAATTCAACAAATCACTGGTGTGAAAGGCTCCAATATAGGTAACACTTAAAATCAAGCACACACACGCTAGCCACAATAAATGGACAAGAAGTGTCCATGGCTGTGTATTAGAAAGATAATTCACTAATATCTGTGCCAGATCATTTTTTTGTATGTCCGAATTGTCTGCCATGATTTTTAATATTTATGGAAATTCCCCGACATTTAAAGTCGATGACAACTGGGCAGTTGTTGACAATTGCCTAGTTTTTTATATAATAATCAGTTATGACAACACATTATGAAACTCTAGGCGTGGCACAAAATGCCACAACAGACGAGATTAGATCTGCATATCGCAAGCTTGCTATGCAGTGGCATCCAGACAGAAATCAAGGCAACAACGAAGCCACTGCCAAATTCAAAGAAATTAGTGCAGCCTATGAAATTCTAAGTGATGATAATAAGCGAAGAGAGTATGACTTTCAACAACAAAATCCACAGGGCTTTGGCCCCCAAGTAGGTGGCATGCACTTTAATTTTGGTGGTCATCCTTTTGGTGGTCTTGATGATTTTGTCTCACAGATTTTTGGACAGCATGGTTTTGCAGGGTTCAGACAGCCTCCTAGAAACCGCGATGTGAATCTAACCATGCAGGTGAGTTTAGAGGATGCATATCATGGAAAACAAGTGCCAATACAGTTCAGCACTCCTGGTGGCAGAAAGGTAGAACTTGTCATAGATATTCCCAAGGGAATAGACGCAGGAACTAGAATTCGTTATCAAGGACAGGGAGATCATGATAATCCATCTATGCCTCCTGGAGACCTTTATATAAACATACAAATAAGTGACCATGCTATTTTTACCAGAGTTGAACACACCCTCGAATGTGTGATAAAAATAGATTCCATAACTGCAATTCTGGGCAGCAAACATAGCATATCAACTATAAATGGTTCCAACATAACCATATCAATTCCTGCTGGCACTCAACCAGGAACAAAACTCAGAGTTCATGGTGCTGGTATGCCAATAAGGAAAAACCCAACCACTTATGGCGATTTAATCGCCAAAGTCGAGATCGTAACTCCAACTGATTTACCATCTGGTGTGATTGATAAACTCAAAGCAGTGCAATCCATCAGAGGTCTTGACAATGTCAAAAATACACCCTAAAAAAATAATATGTTAATATCTCACTCAGACCCACTACTTCACAGACCGGCAAAATCCGTCTCTGAAGAACAATTTACCAATTTCCAAAGCAGCCTACAACCCATAGCAGCGATGCTGGTATCTGCAATATATGAAAAAAATGCACTTGGTTTAAGTGCAGTGCAGGCGGGTGTAGATCTTGCAATGTTTGCCATGCTGGTTGATGACAAACCCAAAGTTTGCATAAACCCAGAGATAGTTGCTGCCAGTTTTGAGATGATTCTCATGAAAGAGGGTTGTTTAAGTTTTCCAGGTTTAATTTTGCAGGTTAAAAGACCCGCAGGGATAGTTGCTCGTTATAAAACTATTGAAGGCGAAGAAATCACAGAGCGTCTAGAAGGTCTAGCAGCAAGAGTTTGGCTGCATGAATATGATCATTGCCAGGGTATTTGTTTTACAGACCGTGTTAGCAAACTTAAACTATCTATGGCAAAAAAGCGACAAGCAAAAAAGAATAAAAGGAAAGTCTAATGAGCGACAGTTTTGAAGATATTATCAAGCGTGCCTATACACTGGCAGCAGATAAGAAGCATGAGTTTGTTACACTTGAACATGTTTTATACTGTCTCACAGATGCAGTCGATATTGCAGAAATAATCAATGCAGTAGGTGGAGATATTCATAAACTTCGTGGACAACTCAAGGCATATATTGATGATCCAGCAAATCATGCCATAGTGCGAACAGGTCCATATCAGCCTCGACACACAAATATGCTGCTGCATATTGTCAAAAAAGCCAAAACACAAAGTCTATTTTCTGGCAGAAGTGACATGGGTTGTGTCGATTTATTTTTAGCCATGTTCAATATTGAACACAGTCATGCAAGTTATTATCTAAATGAATCGTATGTGGAAAGAGAAGCAGTTATTGCATATCTATCCACCAACAACAAGCCCAATCCCAAACAAGGTGAAAAAGAAAGTTTGGAAATTTTATCCACTTATTGTGTTAATTTAAATGAAAAAGCCAAAGACGGTAAGATTGACCCTCTTATTGGAAGAGAGTCAGAGGTAGAAACAATCACACAGATTTTAGCACGACGGAATAAAAACAATGTTGTTATGCTTGGAGATCCTGGCGTTGGCAAAACTATTATTGTGGAGGGGCTAGCCAAACGCATCTCAGAAGGAGATGTTCCAGAAATCTTAAAAAATACGGTGATTTACAGTTTGGATATTGCCAGTCTTGTTGCTGGAACAAAGTTTCGCGGTGATTTTGAAGAACGAATGAAACTTGTTATGCAGGCATTTGCTGCTGTGCCCGAATCTGTGATGTTTATTGATGAAATTCACATGATTATGGGAGCAGGAGGTGGTGGCAATAGTGCCATGGATGTTGCCAATCTTTTAAAACCTGCCTTGAGTCGTGGTGAAATTCGCTGTATAGGTTCTACCACCACAGAAGAATATCGCAAGCACTTTGAAAAAGACCGTGCACTTATGCGTAGATTCCAGAGAGTGGATGTAATAGAGCCATCTATTGAAGACAGTAAAAAAATTTTACAGGCTATTGCACCATATTACACAAAGTTTCATGGAATCGGATATACATCTGAGGCTCTTGATGCTGCTGTTACACTTACAGCAAGGTATATTCACAACAAGTGTTTGCCAGATAAAGCCATTGACTTGATTGATTCTGCTGGTGCCAGACAAAAAATTAAACCCTTGAATGAGCAAGTATCCATCATTGGTATCAAAGAAATCACTGATGAATTAAATCGAGTAGCCAAAGTTGCAGTTGAAACAGCAGAATCTAATGATGACAGTATGTTGTTAAATTTAGAGTGTGATTTAAAATCCGTGGTATTTGGTCAAGAAGAAGCAATCAATAAATTGGTTGATGCTGTTTTCATCAGCAAAAGTGGATTAAGAGAAGGCAATAAAACACTTGGTTCATTTTTATTTACAGGTCCGAGTGGAGTTGGCAAATGTCTTGCTGGTGATCAACAAGTCACATTACAAGTATCAGAGGAGTTAGCTAAAATCTTGCATTCTTTATCGTCTCCATAATATCAGATATATCAGGAGATGATTCCCATATGACAAAAACATTCCAACCATTATTTCTCGCCACAGATAATTTTAAATTATCATGTGCCAATCGTTGGTCAGCGGTTTCTTTTGTGTGTGGATGTTTCCATTTTTTCCAAGAATCTACACTCATATTTGGATTAGGGTGCCATGTTTCGCCATTAAATTCCACAATGATTTTCATAGAAGGGATAGCCAAGTCATACAAAAAAGGTTTGTTATCATGACGAATAATCCATTCGTGTTTTCCATCAGCCCCGTAAAAACATTCAATACCATTATTGCTGCAATATTCAATAATAGGTTTAAAAACCTGAAGAGACGATCTACTTGCGCCACACCATCCATTAAGAGTTTTTCTATATTTTTTATATGCAGCAAATCCAGCAATTTCATCTCCATTTGCTCGTTGAATATATCTTGCAAGACTATGACCACGTTTAAATCCTATATTTGCATTTTTGGGATTTTCTTTCAGACTTTTTTGCCATTTTTCATTTCGTTGTTTTTGAAGTTCTGGGTCAACATAATAATCGTATCCATTAGTTGTTTGCACCCGTTTTACTTGTTCAGCCGCCTGTTCCACAGTAAATCCACGCTCAATCCACCAGCCAAGTTGCCGACAAGTTCTGGCATCAGGTTCAAGAGTTTTTATGCGTTCAACAGATTTTTGACTTCGATTAGTCTGAATAGTTTTTACAGACATAACCGCGTCATCAAAAGTTTTACCGTTTTCAATATGATATTCTATCATATTTTGAAAATGCTTTGTTTTTCGTTTAGAAACCAAGAAGTATTTGATGTCACCTTCAACTTTTCCATACAAAATTCTATGATATAAACGTGTGCCATTATGTATAGACTGCAATTTATTCCATATAGTTACCCAATTCTTGTATTGCAATTTTACAAATTGTGCGAGAGTTTTTCTTCTATCAAAGTTATATCCAATTTTAATATGAAAATTTTTCAACTCTTCAATTTGCCAATCTTCAAGAATTTTCATCTGGGTGTCTTGTATAAATTTTTGAAATGTAGTAATATATCGTTTCATAGATTATCTTTCCCAAGCCAGTGTACCCTGTTTTATTTATTATTAACTACACAATTAATTGCATTTTTGGAGAAAATAAATGCTTGTTGAAATAACAACCACAATGTCTAATTTGTTTCATGCACTTGAACAATATGAAAACATTAAATTTGAACATGAACAAGAACAATTCATAAATTCGGAAATTTTCATTCAGGATGAAAATTCACAATGGATTCCGATATTAGCAGCCATTAAAAAGAAAGATACAGGTATAAAAATTACGACAGACACAGGCAATACCATACACTGTGCCAAAAGACATCTCATGGCTGTGGATGGGAAAACAGATGTCAGGTTTGCGAATTCGTTAAATGTCGGAGACACGATTGTGGATTCAACAAAATCAAGTCATGTTGTAAAATGTATCAGCGACAGTGTAGACACTGATTTCTATGATATCATGGTTGATTCACCAACACATTTGTATCAGTCATCAAATAAATTTGTTCATCATAATACTGAAATTTCCAAACAACTTGCACAGGTCATGGGTGTTGAATTTATCAGATTTGACATGAGTGAGTATCAAGAAAAACATTCAGTGTCAAAGTTTATTGGTTCTCCTCCTGGATATGTTGGCTATGCTGATGGTGGCAGTGGTTCTGGAGTTCTTATCAATGAACTGGAACGTCATCCGCACAGTGTAATATTATTAGACGAAATCGAAAAAGCACACCCAGATATTGTCAATATTTTCCTTCAAATCATGGATAATGGTATTATTTCAAGCCAAAGTGGAAAATCAGCCAGTGCTAGAAATACATTCATCATTTTTACCAGTAATCTTGGTGCAGTATCCATGGAAAAATCTAATATTGGGTTTGGCAACAGCGAACGAACAGATCAAGGACATGAGGCTGTAAAAAATTGGTTTGCACCAGAATTTCGCAATCGTCTTGATGCTGTTATTGAATTTGGAAGACTTAGCAAAGATAGTATGGGAAAAATCCTTGATAAGTTTATTTCCCAACTAAATGATTTGAGTTCTCAGAAAAAAGTCAATATAGTTTTTGATAGCAAAGCCAAGGATTGGCTAATTGACCGTGGCTTTGATAGAAACATGGGTGCAAGACCTTTGACAAGAGTTATCCAAGAGCATGTTAAAAAACCTATTAGCAGAGAAATACTATTTGGGTCACTGAAACAAGGAGGAGGTGTTATGTTCACAGTACATGAAGACAAACTACAATACACCATAATTGAAACTGCACCTGAATTAACAAATTTATTGACAAGCACTGTAGAAGGAACCGAGGAATGTATCCCACAATAATTAACGCCCTTGTTGAAAAACAAGCCCTTGCCATTGATACAATTATCACAGCATCATATCTAACCAAAGACTTGTTTGGCAGAACTTTCAAAAAAGTCAGTGATTTTAAACTAAAAGGCATTGTTTATTCTGAATCCCAACATTTATTTGACCTACGCAGCGTGGATAATGACACCATCAGTCTTCGCACAGATGCCACCAGTATAAAAGCCATAGATGGCATGGATATCACCCGATATGCAGATATCTATGATATTTTACCTGATGGCACATTGAAAAAAACTGGTAAAAAAAGAGGGCGAAAATCTAAATCTAAATTATCTATGTAGTTAATAAATATCGTCATAAATGGAGATAAAATATGGCGAAAATTATTGAACAAATTATAGCAGTAAAATTATCTAAAATTATTAAAAATGACGATGAAACTACTGTAATACTATCCCAAGATACCATGACTGCTCTTTTAGCCAGTATTCCAGAACTGGCTGAAAGCGTTATTAATGACAGTGGGATCATAGTAGAAGTAATAGAACTGGAATAACAGGCAACATTTGACTAAATACCTCTATTGCATAGAGGCTCTTGATGTTCAGTGTAACCTTAATGGGGTCAACAACGACCCAGGTAAATGTCGTAGGAATTCAGCAGAAAGGTGCAGGCTATAGTAATACCATAGGCTGTAACCACACTGTATCTATATCTGTTGTTAATTTTATAGGTAGAATTTATATTCAGGGGTCTCTGGCATCACAGCCTGGACCCAATGACTGGTTTGCGATACCATTAATTGGTGATATTCCGTTTGTTCAATTTCCACTTAACCCATCTGCACCAACAGGACAGGGAAATGGTGATACTATTGTGGTATCATATTCATTCAGTGGTAACTATATATGGATAAGAGCTGTCTGTGATAGATCATATCTAGTTCCGCCGCCGTCAGACCCCAGTTTGGTAGGTGCAGTACGACAGATTTTACTGAATTATGGAGCAGTAAGTCCTGCAGCCACCAGTGCAGTATCTGGTTCAAATACATCTACTGCTGGATTGCCTATTGGTGGTGTCACAGGACAGGTCCTGGCTAAAAATAGCAATGCAAATTATGATGCAACATGGATCACTGAAAACCACACCTATATAAGCAATACTGCACCCACCGGCAGTATAGTTGGTGACTTTTGGTGGAATGATGATGAAGGTAATCTTTATATTCTTTATCAAAATTCCTGGGTTCCCAGTGTGATTACTCAACCAGGACCACCAGGACCACAGGGACTAATTGGCCCCACTGGCCCGTATGGCGGTCCTACTGGACCCACTGGCACACCTAGCACAATTACAGGACCAACTGGGTACACTGGTCCCATGGCCACAGGGGCAACAGGCCCAGCATCAACTGTGACAGGACCAACAGGTATGACAGGCCCAGCAGGTATTCAGGGTCCATGGGGTTATACTGGTCCCACCGGCTACACTGGCATCCAGGGTCCAACTGGACCATCTAGAGGACCAGTTGGTGCAACTGGACCCACAGGACCAATAGGCGTTAATCAATATCAATTTACAATAAATTATGGAAGCGGTGGGGCAATAACAAGTGTCTCAGATTTACCAGTGGGTTGGTCATGTAATATTGGCTCAAACTATGTTACAATAACTTATACAACTGCTGGCTTACCACAAAATTTTGTTGCATATGGTCTTACCACACTTGGTGGAACTGTATATACAAGTCGAGGTCCCACTGCTCTTATGAACATAAGTTATGATCTGAATGTACCAGGACAATTTACACTGAATAATATCACGGCTAATAATGTAGGAACAGTTTATGGAGGACTAGCTAGGTTTGCAGTCTACATCAATTAAAGGTTATTGATATGACCACACAAAGTTTCCGCGTTCCTCTAACTCTTTTTACCAATGTAATCAGTATTGAGCCATACGCCTATTGGAGCGATCCACTAAATCCATCAGATCCATGGACTGGCTATCCCTACCAGTGGACAGTGACTGTTGATGTTCAAAGTCAGACTCACAGTGATCCAGATACACCACAGCCATTCAGTTACAACGGACTTGATGTCACAATCGGTGATTGGCTTGTATTCTCTACCAGCAGTCTTGCAGTTGAAATAATCAGTATAAGCACTCAAACTGACTCGGTTCTCACATTTGTGGCTGAAGATGTTTCGCTAAACAACATTGTAAACGATACAACACAAAGTGGTATAGGAATTGGAAATGCAAGTGATGCAGGAGTGTATGACTGTTTAATAATCAATTTAAACAGCGAGGGAATTCCTGTATTTGCTGCACTGCCTGATTACAGTGTTCCAATTAATTTAATATCTGATATAGTTAACAGATTTGCATCATTTAATTATATTCAAGATTACATTCAAGCACACCAATCTGGCAATTCATTTCAGATTGGAGATTTTATTTTTTTAAATCAAGACGGTTCTTATTCTGCCAGTATAGCAACTGATGCAAGATCAACCCAAAGTATAGGAACTGTCACAAGTATAAACCAACCAGATGTAGGAGATTTCACCTATAGACCTGCTGGAAGATATGTTAAAAATCTTCCAACATTGCCTGGATATCCAGGTGATCTGCTTTATATAAGCAGCACAGTACCTGGCGGAGTTTCCAATATCGTTACAACGGGAACAACAATTCCAGTTTATATTAAAATTTCAGACACCAGTGCAATATTCACATCTGGTACAGGAGGCAGCACAACAAAAATTCAAGCAGGACAAGTTGCCTTTGGAGATTCCCATGGCGATTTAGTTGGCAATACTCATCTAACATTTGATAGTTTGACTACAACTCTTGTTATAGGCAATATTCAGATAAATTCTGATTATATATCAACTTCATCGGCAGGAGATAATTTAATTCTGTCTGCTAATATGGCAAATGTGCAAATCACCACTACAGCTGATATGTTGAATAACAGAATTATCAATTTACAAAATCCAGTAGATCCGCAAGATGCTGCCACAAAATTTTATGTTGATTCTGTTGCCAGTGGGCTTAATGTCAAAGCAAGTGTGTATGCAGCAACTGCCTCTGAACTTGATGCTGTTTTTTCATCTGCAATTGCATATGGCACATTTACCAGCAATAGCCACACAACATTTACCGTAGATGGTGTAACACCACCAGTTAATGCAAGAATTTTAGTTAAAAATCAATCCAATGAAATAGAAAACGGTATCTACACAGTTGTTCAAACTGGCGATATCAGTCAGCCCTGGATTCTAAGCCGTGCCAACGACTTTAATGGAGCAGATTTGGCAGGCACGGTTCGTTCAGGAGATTTTACTTTCGTTGAAAATGGTACCGTGTATGCGGGGTCTGGCTGGGTTATGAATACACCTGACCCAATCTATGTAAATGCATCACCAATTAACTGGGTTCAATTTAGCACTGCTGGTGTTATTCTGCCTGGATTTGGACTGACACAATCTGGTCTAATATTCAATGTTAATGCTGCTGCTTTTGTTAATACTGCAACAGCTCTCTCAACTGTACCTGATCACAATGGCAATGCAATTGTCCAAATAAACCTGGATCCATATAGTCCACTGATTTTCAGTAATAATTCAATCAGTATAAGCAATACTATAGCCAGTACAGGACTAACCTATAGTAACGCTGCACTTGCTGTTGATGCAAATCAGCCACAAATCACTGGATTAGGCACTATATTAACAGGAAACTGGAATGCAGCTACTATTGGTTATCAATATGGCGGCACAGGACTCAACACACTTGGCACGGCAGGACAGGTGTTGGGAGTAGATAATACTGGCAATGCACTAACCTATTTTAACCATAGCCAAATCACGGAAAGTGATGTACCTCCCACTTTTCCCCCACCAGTAAATGGTGATCGGTGGTACAATACCACCATAGCGGTGCTTTTTACCTATATAACAGATGAAACAGGCAGCCACTGGGTTCAATTAGGTTGAAAATACCCACGCTATAAAAACCATATAAATTATTGCTTTAATCAGATAAAATATTATCAACGACCAGCCCAACCGTTTTATTAATTTAGAATTTTTTTCTGACCATGCTTTTATTTGTTGCTTTAGTCGTGCTAACATTGAAATTTTCCTGGTTTATTGACTATTGATTGAGAACTGTTTTTATTTAGAATATAAGTTACTGTCGGAGCAAACAATGAAGGTGATTAATCTTTTTGGTGGACCAGGCTGTGGTAAATCCACGGCAGCATCTGGTTTATTCTATGAAATGAAAAAACTTCAGTTAAATGTTGAACTTGTTCAGGAATATGCCAAAGATGTTACCTGGGAACAGAGATATAATCTACTAGATGACCAAATTTATATCTTTGCAAAACAACAAAGAAGAATTGCCAGATTGGTTGATAGCGGCATTGAATGGGTTATTACTGACAGTCCTATTCCACTTGGACTGGTATATATGAAACCAAATAGTTTAAGCGAAAATTTCCCCAAATTGGTCATGGAAGTTTTTAACCAATACAAAAATTATAACTTCTTTTTACAAAGATATTATCCTTACAATCCAATTGGACGAAATCAAAAGGATTTAGAAGAAGCAGAAATGTATGACAGAAAAATTTTGACTCTGCTAGATGCTTGTAAAATTCCCAATTCAACGATAAATGGAGGTGAAATTGCCGTAGAACAAATTATGAAGAGTGTTGTGTATCCACTTTCCAATACTTGACAGAGAAAGTTTTATAAGTTAAAGTAATAAAATCCAAAAGAGGAGGATGTAAATATGAAGAATACTATTATGGCTGCGGTTGTGGCCACAGTTTTTGGCATTAGTGCTGCAAATGCTGAGGGTCTATATGTTGGAGCGGGTGGTGATTGGGCTCAATCCAATGTTCAAAACTCAAGTGCAACTGGTGGAGTAAATGCTCGTGTTGGCACTGATATCAACAAATATGTTGCTGCAGAATTTGATCTAACTGCTGGGTTTGCCAGTGGAAATACACCAAGCAATACAGGTGCAACATTCAATGCATTGATTGGTTATCCTGTTGAACTGGGCGTCACCAAGGTCAAGCCGTATGCAGTGGTTGGAACTGGATATGATTTTTCATCTGCCAGCAATATTCAAACAACTCCAGTTTATAACTATGGTGCTGGCATGCAGGTTGGTCTGACAACCCGTACAGCACTTGATGTTCGTTATACTCGTGTTGCTGACTATAACAGCAAGGCTGCTGCCAATGTTGTTGGCGTTGGAATTGACTATCATTTCTAATATCTAGTTACTATTACACTGAAAAAGCGGCTTATGCCGCTTTTTTTGTGTTTTAAATCTTATGCCGGTTTATATAAATCTAAATAAACAAAAAGGACATCAATGAAAGAAACTGTTGTATATGATCAGGGGTATCGTCAAGCATTAGAAGATGTTGCAAAGTTGATTAAAACAAGTCCTGTACCAGAGTTTACCGAATCTGGTAACAAACATGATTTTTGGTTACTCATGCGTAAATTAACATCCAGTGATAAGAATAAATTTGCTATTTTTTCGAGTGGTTATAGAGTGGCATTAAAAGATCTTTCACAGAGAATTTTATCTCTGAGTAAAAATTTTTAAAGCATGGTTAAAGACGGAATTTCATCGTTCATTCCGTTATCTTAGTTAAAATTCAATACTAAGAGAGATTTTCTGCTTGACAACACGCCAGCAATATACTATAAATAATTCAAATGATGGGGTGTAGCCAAGTGGCCTAAGGCAGCAGACTTTGAATCTGCCGTGGAAACACATCGTGGGTTCGAATCCCTCCTCCCCTACCATTTTATATTGTAATTTTTGCCATAACACTTATATAAGGTAAAGAGATGCGTATTATTGGCGGACATGACTATTATGACTCTGCCCTTGCATATGGCAGTGACAATGATGTGGTGTTTGTAAGAGAAAAAACCAATGAAATGCAGCATAAACTCGTCAAAGTCAGAGAGATTTCTGCTATTGATATTTGTGTAACAACAGAACAGGGTCAAACATATGATCTTACTGTGAAATATGCTCATCTAAAATTTTATTTCACACTGTGTAGTGTAATTGTGGGAGGTTCTCGCTGGAATGGTGTCAGATGGAATATGCAAGACACCAATGGTGGTTCTTCTACAAAATATATCTGGGATTGGAAGAGTTTTTTACAGATTCTTGCCCAGGAAAAATTGTCGTTAATATCTCGAAAAAAATTTTCCCGCTGGAGTAGCAAATCAGATATTACTGAGAATTATTTTGGTGAAACCGCATGTTCGCAAGATGAGATTAACTGGCTGGTAGAACGCAACATTACGATTCTTACCTGTGATTATCATTTGCCAAATTATACATCACATCGTAGTAAAAATGTCTGGAAATGCAACCAAGACAATCTAAAAGATATGGAATTCTATCGCTCACTAGATGCTTTCAGTGTATTTCAGCGTATCAGTCAATGGGTAGGTGGAATTTTATCCTCTACAGGCAATTCCATGGTTCAGATCACAGATGACAAGGTCAAAGCACATAAACATGGATTTGACAAATGGAGTTTTCGCAAACAGCCTGTGAATATTGTTGATAACAGCCAGAAAAAATAACATCTAACTATTATATTTTTTTGCTTGTATTCGCCAGGCATCATGCTATAATACAAAAAATTATAGGAGATCTATATGGTACAACAACCGCCTCAGGCACCACGCCGATTGACCAAGGCAGAGATAAATGCCAATCGTATTGCAGCAGCTAAGCGTAGAAAATTTACCAGAAAATACAACCGAGCAAAATTACAGCAAGAAATGTCTGTTAAATTTCCATATAAAGCGGTTCTTGATCCAACACAATATGTAACAATTAACAAAATACAGATCCGAGAATGGTTTAGGCAACAACATATACTTGTCTATGACCCCAATGTAAACAATCCTGACAAAGCAGGAGTAATGTGGGATGATAGTTGGAGAAATTATCGTTTTGCCCGTGAAAGTGACTGTGTGATGTTTAAGATGTGTTGGTGTTAGGTGATTTAAAATGGAACCAGACATTACTATTCACACTATTCGTGATAATCTAAAAAATACCATCGCTGGCAAGCAGATGCTACTAGACGAGTTGGCTGCTGGTAAAAAATGGGAACATGGTGTTATGCGAGATTTTTTAGCAGTTAATGTAGCAGAATTGAGAAAGATTCTAGATGATGTAGAGACCTGCTGTGAAAAGTGGTATCAACAGGTCAGTATCTAAAATTTTTCCAAAGTTTTTCTAAATTGTGAGTGAATTTTACAGTTGACAGTAGAGGGTTTTTGGGGTATAAATAGATTATATGCACCGGTAGTATAGTGGTTATTATTCCTGGCTTCCATCCAGGAGATGCGAGTTCGATTCTCGCTCGGTGCTTTAAAAAATACCTTGACAAGAGCATAAAACCAATATATAAATGTCTTATTGAATAAACGGTCTCGTAGCTCAATTGGATAGAGCAACAGCCTTGGGTTCCGCAGGTAAGCAATACAAGGTTCAATTCCTTGGGAACCGAAAACTAAGCTGTAGGTTGGTGGATCGTGCCCACCCGAGATCGCCATCTAATCTATTGGTAACCAAACTCTATATAAAAATCCAAAAAGTCATCTTTTCCATTTTAGAATATTTTTTGATTTTGCGTGTAATAATTGATGTTTTGTCATTTGATATTTTTTGCATATAGTTTTTAAACTCATATTGCAATCCAAATCTGATTGTATATCTTTCCAAGGGAATTTTTCTTCATATGGAACAATTTTATACCATTTAGTAATTAATTTTCCGCGAACAGCCCAGTGAAGACCATCATTGGTGATATTATATTTTTTCCTAATATCTTTTGCAGAAATTCCGTTATCTATGTCTAGTTGAATAGCATGCCAATCTATATCGTCCCATTTAGAGGGTCTGTGAAATATCCTGGTTTTTCTCGTGGTTGGGGTATTTTCTGTCTGTATAATTTTATATCCATCTGGTATAACATCGGTGTGTTTGCGTAAAATACGGTATAACCCATTGGTATATAGTTTTTTACCTTTTGCAGAATCACTAATTTTTTGTTTGTGAATATCAGTGAGAGGTTCACGTGTTCTTTTACCATCAAGAGACAAATGTTGCTGAATGTCAATACTGTGCCAGTTTTCTATTCTCGATTTGAGATCCTCTAAACTGATTGAACTGCCATTATTTTTCACTATATTTTTCCTAGATTGCATTAATTCACAATTTGCCGGATGAGATATTATTTTTGGGTCAATATTGTTTTTCCAACCATCATTTATACTATACATATGGTCTCTGACCAATCCATCTATATTGTTAATCGGGTCATACCATTTATTATTTTTTAGCAATTCTATCCCAATTACATTAGGTTCATTTTGTATAGCAAATTTGAATTGACAATCATTCCAATACTTAATTTTGGGATCAGTGATTTCTTTGCCTTGAATTCTACACCAATTTTTTAATGCTTCACTTTTGGTTCTTCTTTTTATACCTAATGTTTCTAAAAAACTTGTGAAAAATTTATTTTGCCAATTGAACATTTCTACAAACTGACTATTAGTGAGTTTTTCATCTTCATACATATGCCGAAGTTTTTCAACAGAATCTAGTAGATTTTGTTCAGTATCTGGCTGGCATAGTTCAAAGCCAAACATTTGAGCAAGTTTAACTGCTTGCTTGTATCGTACATTATCATCCCATGTTGTGATACCGGGTACACGGGTGTAATTTTTTCCAGTAATTTTACTGATTGCCATGATGATCTCCGAATAAATATTTTAGTGGGACAGCCTGGGTTCTCCGAGCCGGGTTTTGAATTGTTGAGACCAATTCAATCACCACTCTTATTTATGCTTGACACAACCACAATCTTATTATATAAGTATTATACGGAGAGCGGGCAGGACGGTAATGCAGCAGATTGCTAATCTGTACTACCCCATGGGTAGACTGGGTTCAACTCCCAGGTTCTCCGCCAGAATTTCGCTTGCTGAGTATCTATACTGGAATAACTGATAAACTTGTGAAAATTCAGATCACACAAGAATCATCCAGGAAAACAGGAATACGGTGGTTCCAAGCACCACAGCAAGAAAAATAATATGGAAGATGAACCGGACAGGCGTACCGGACCAGTCTTGAAAACTGTGGGAACCTCTTAATAGGGGGTTTGGGCTTCAATTGCTCCGTCTTCCGCCATTATAAAGAAATTTTAGGCATTTAAAAACGGTTTATCCACTAGTCCTGCAAGTTGTCGCAGTCTCCGAATAGACTCCAGTAACTCTCCTTGACGAGGATCTTGTATTTTACTCATGCTATATCCTTGCAAACGTTCAAGATAGGGTTTTATAAAGACACTGTCTATATCTGTATCAAGGCCATCCAGCCAAGTATCGTGGCCATCACCGTCAATCAAATCATCTTGCTGTCGTTGTTCTACATAATATTCTGCATCATAATTGTCAAAACCATCCCAGTCATATTCGGATATTTTTTGTGCAATATAATAATCATCATCATATTCATCAGTGGCAGTGGCAATATCCACCATTTCACGCTCACTGATAGTGGCTATAACTTCAGAATCACCTGTGACAAATGCACGCAGTGACTCAACATCTTTGTAAGGAATATTGAGAGCAGCATTACTGCTTGTTGGCCAACCAATTTTCACATATTCCAGCAATCTCTCCCAGGCTTGGTCACGAATTTCACTGTCATTTTGTCGCTGTTCTTGGAAAATTTGATACCAATCGTCATTGCGAGAAATCAACACTTTGCATGCATCATCAATATCGTCTTGGGCAGCACGTTGCATAAACTTTGTCTGCCATCTTTCGGGTAACTTCAAAACTGTTTCCTTGAATGCCTGTGCTGTGTTGCTGCCAAGTTGCCATTCAGCCTCTCCCTGTGCTATGTCCAAAATATCTTGTACAACACCATCGTCGTGAGATCTGATAAATCTTTCAAAATCTCTCCAAGATGCAACTTTAAATTGCTTTTTGCTTTTGTCATATGTCACGCCATATGTACTAATATTAAGTGATTCCAAACTACGATCTATCATATCCTCTACTCTGCTGGTCATGCCTTCTTTTCGGTATAAAGGTAACAGACCACCAAGTTCTGGCTTCATTTCGATCAACTCGTTTCGTTGACTGTCATCAAGGTCATCCAGACTAAAATTGTTTCGTGGCATGTAGCCGCCACCTTTGATGCCTTCAACATACTTGCTTTTTAACAGGGCTATGATATAAGGATGATAGCGGGCGGCTGGCTTGTCGTTACCGCGTCCTTTCATTTCCCCCAGATATCTATTGCCATCTAAAATAAACGTACAAACTGGTCTCCACCATTTTTTTCCTTGATAATTGACATTTTTTCTCAAACTCAAAATAGTCTCATCACTTTTATAACTGGCACGATTGCCGCAGTGTCCCATGGCCTTGCCTTCGTCGTCATCGGCTGGAGTGTTTAAATCAACCCAGCAGTACCCATCAGGGAATTTCATGATGACATCATCGTCACTGTGTTGTTCAATAAGTTGTTTGTCTTCGGCCCATTCTTTAGCATCATGATCATCGCCAGCCTTGGATACATGTTGATTTTCCAACTCTCGCAAAGTATCAAATAATTTAGCAGGAGTTTGTTTGTCAAATACCGTATTTTGTATCGCACGCACATCACTTTGCATAAAATGTTCTAAACTTGACTCCATGGTTCTTATTGACATAACATCAGCACGAGTGTAATTTGTTTTTAGACTCTTGTTTAATTCTGCCATGGCTGCGTCTATGGAATCTTTTGCTTGCTGTCTTAAAATTACTCTTGCCCAACGCAGAAACCACACGATGCGGTCGTTCTTTTTAAGAATTCTGCGTGCCCAACTGATACAATTTTTGACCTCATTCCGAATACTTGTACCGCCATCTGGTAAATTTTTTACAGCATCACTGTCTAAAAATGCTCGAAACATTCCTTCGTAATCTTGTGCTTCAAGTAAATTGATATATTCTTGCAAATTCATGTTAGATACCTGTGTGGTTAGATTAAATTATTTAGTTGTTTTGGTATATAAAAATTGAAATCATCCAGGATATCTCCGATAATTGTGGTTGAATTCTAAGGTTTTTAAAATAAATGCCTATGCTTATTGAACACATAGATGCTATTGCCAGATCTCTACAACGAGACGTTCTATATCTTGCCTTTACATCACATCCATTTGATTTTTCACGAGAGTGGGACGAAAATCCCGGTCATGCCCGACAAACAATCATCAACTGGCTTGACAAACATGATATATCCTGGAAAGAGTGTGCACACGTTGCAAGCGAAGATGGATTTTGTTCATATCAAGGGCAAATATTTGTAGATGTTGTATTTGATGTCAATGATCCAACATTTAAACTGCTGTCATCATATCTAGAAGATAGTCACGGAAATATCAAACCAGAATTTAGCCCTGCCAAGTTTTATTATCTTTCCTTGGAAGATGCGATAAAAAATGCACACCACGATGAGCCAGGATTCTGGGATAAATGGGCAGAAACTTTCTAAATAAACCCATGACAATCATCCAAAACATTTCTCACTGGTTCATGTCTCGGTGGAAAAAATTCCAAAGGCATAGAGACTTCAATCGCAGACTGGCAGAATTACGCAAGCGTGACCCATTTATCTATAAATAACGCTTGACACACATACAGGACTTATCGTATAATAACTCCTGATGCTACAATTTCTAATCGGCTACAGTATTGTTTTTACTAAATAATAGTTATACCAGAATAACAAATGCCCGTATAGCACAGCGGTAGTGCAACGGTTTTGTAAACCGTAGGCCGGGAGTTCAAATCTCTCTGCGGGCACCATTTTCAAAAAATCTCATATTTCTTTAAATATCACAAAAATGCCGCAATTTGGCTGCAATTTTGATAGATTGTTTGGATACAATAATGACATAAGGAGATAAATTATGTCATCATCAGCACGCCATCCAGGAAAAGTCTTACAAGAAGAATATTTAGAACCTCTGGGAATTTCCAGCAGCGATCTTGCAAAAGCAATCAAGGTGGAAGAAAATAACATTCTTGATTTACTAACAGCACAGCGTGGATGCACAGGTGATATTGCCCTGAGATTGGCCAAGGCATTTAACACCAGGCCACAATTTTGGATGGGATTACAAAGTCACTGGGATTTACAAACAGCTGCACATTCCATACATATTGGGGATATTGGTGTTCTTGTTTAGTAAATTACTGTTGGATTAACAACCATCGAATCACCAATAATATGTTGTGTGCGTTCATCAAAGATTGCAATACCACAATATATTATTCCCACCACGACAGCAGTTACAGATAAAGTTACAAGGATATCTTTCATGGGAATATTTATGCTGCATTGCACAAAAATTTATAGATAGATAATTTATTTTTACCAGCAATAAATAATAGATTGTTGTAGGATAAAACTCGCATGTGTATTGTTGTTGCAAAATGGTTTCCAAAAACAGGTTGGGTGGCTGTCAAAAATCGCGACCGCAATTACATCCCTGAAATCAGTTTTAAACAAACTATTAGTAACGGTATAGAACAGTTATTGTTCTATGATGATATTACAAAATATATCGAAGGCATGAACACCGGTGGTGTTTGTATATTATCAGCTGCTAATGCTGTACTCGACGATGAAAAAGAAATCACCACCAGATCAAAAACTCCCAGCAAAGATGGTGCAAAAATTAAAAAAGCATTGAAATTTCCCAATGTCAAAGCCGCTGCCATGAGTCTTATCAAAAGCAAACTTCCGGGTAATACATTGATATTTGATAAAGATACATGTTATCTACTGGAAGGATCCTGGGTTGCTGGAGGTTATGCAGACAGGGAATACAACTACAAGATACGAGAAATTCCGCATGACAAAACCATTGCACGCACCAATCACGGCGTATGGTTAGAAGGCACAGGCTATCAGCGTAATCCTGAAAATGAAGCCGAAACTATGAGTCGTATTTCCAGCGAAAGCCGATTGGCCATTGCAGAATATGTTGTTGCACATGCCAAAGATCCCCATGACATAATTGACAACCTTGCTAAAACCTGGATAGATGAGCCACAATTGAATTGTTTGCGTACTGCCCACAATAAAAAACAAATGCGTACTACCAGCCAAATCATGATGATACCCAGTGAACGAACCATGTTTGTACGACCTGTCCAAAGTAATATTTCATTTAATTTCTGGCAACTCAACGATCCAAAAAAAGATCTGTGGATCGAAATACTTGGCAACCGTGTGCTCTACAAACACAAACAAGAAGCCGGATCACTGCCATTTCCTAAAATGACGCACAAAATAGATTGATAAAAGCAAGCCTTATAATGCATAATTGTTTGTGTCATTAAAGGATTGTTATGAAAATTTTTATCACAGGCGTTGCAGGTTTCTTAGGTAGCCACCTAGCAGATTATCTCATAGATCAAGGGCATACAGTTGCTGGATGCGATAATTTATTTGGCGGGACATTAGACAATGTAAATCCACAAGTTGAATTTTATAACCATGATAT
>Ga0164296_1000566_pt1 | contig 43273 bp, 40 predicted proteins | sample GEODES057metaG_FD_113533 | JGI IMG/M metagenome (GOLD analysis project Ga0164296, IMG submission 113533) | Dystrophic lake water microbial communities from Trout Bog Lake, Wisconsin, USA - GEODES057 metaG | ecosystem: Environmental > Aquatic > Freshwater > Lake | place: USA: Trout Bog Lake...
AATCACGCTGGGGTTGCTTTTCTTCAGGCTTGGTCGAGCCTGAAATGGGTTACTGGACCATTTGCCAAGGCACTGGACAAGTTTGAACCTGAGGATAGTACTGTTGATATGAGGCACAGTAGTAAGCTGCAGGAGCTTGGGGATTGGTGTAGACGGGCTGAGCCACAGGAGAGACCACTACCCCAGGGGTCACGTAAGTTGGACCGTAATAATAGGGGTTGCTCGCTGCGTATATTGATGCACCCACTACGCCAGCGGCCAAGAGAGGAGCGACATAAGCACCTCTACCCCAACCGCCACCCCAGTGGCCACCACCTCCGCCCCAATGTCCTCCACCGGGGTGAGCCTGTGCACCCAAGGTGCTTAAAGCCAAGACCAAAGCCAAAGCAAATGTGATTGTTTTTTTCATGATGCCTCCCAATTTGATTGGAACTGATTTTTAACCCATACAAGACAAGTGAAGCGGATTCGCTTTAACTTGCCTTGCCATCGATTGCTCTTGCCAATACAACGTTTATGACGCAACCTTGGATGACACGATCCTATACCGAGCGGCACAAAATTTCACCAAATTTGTGAAAAGAAATTTAAAGAGAAGCAATCAACTTTGTAAAGTTAAGCTCATGACAAGCAAAATGGTCCTATCGCTGAGGCTTCACGGTCTCAAGAAATCAGGTGTTTAACCCCAAAACAAAGATCGCCACAACGCAGCCATACCCCACAGTCCAGCATAGCGACCTAGAAGTGGCCCAATCTTTGATATAGCAAACGATGAAGGCAATGCGTGCCAAGACAAAAACCACACTCAAAGCATCCAAAGTTTGCGCCTCTACTCCTGAGAGCATTGCCATGATGACTGCTGCTGCAAAAAAAGGAAAGGCTTCAAAAGAATTCATTTGAGCCGCATTGGCCCGGGCACGATGGCCCGTGAGTTTTGACTCCCAAGCACGTGGATTGTTGTTGTCGTAGTTGGGGAATTTCCATTTGGCCACACTCACCGCCAAAAGGGGTAACAAGCCAGATATGAAGACACACAGATATGAAATTTTCAAAATTCACTCCATTACTGAAAAAAATGAACCAAAACTTGCCCACGCCAATGGACGAGCTTTGGGTCTGGATCAAGTTAACTTATAGGAGTTCTTGAACCGCTTGAGCCAAATCCATGTCCTTTTGGCTCACCCCGCCTAAATCGTGAGTGTACAAACGCATGTGCACTTTAGAGTAAACATTGCTCCAAGCGGGATGGTGATCCATCGACTCGGCCACTTGAGCCACGCGGGTCATGAAAGCAAAGGCTTCTTGGAAATCATTGAACTGAAATTCGCGCTCCAAGGCCAAGCCATCTTCCTCCAAAATCCACCCCTTCAAATGGAGCAAAGCAAGTTCAATTTCGCTTGCACTGAGCAACTGATTGGAATTCATGTGCTCAATCTGCCTCGATGCCCTTGAGGCGGATCACTCGGCCCCACCGTGGGTAGTCTTTTTCCACAATAGAGGCCAACTCTTGAGGAGTTGAGCTTGCTGCGTCAAGGCCAGCTTTGGTCAAAAGATCCTTCACATCAGGCATCTTCAACACGGCAACCACCTCTTTATTGAGTCGCTCAACCATGGCTGTTGGCGTTTTTGAAGGATAGAAAAAAGCGTACCAAAGATCAACATCAATGTCTTTGAATCCCAACTCCGCAAAGGTTGGAACATTGGGTGCGATGGGGTGGCGCTTTAAACTACCAACAGCCAAGGCGTTTAACTTTCCAGAGGCCACAAAGGCTTGAGCCACATGGACCGGTAAAAATCCCACATTGATCTCACCCGCCAACAAATCCTGCGTGTATCCAGCAGTTCCTTTATAGGGCACGTGAAGCAAACTGGTGTGTGTCTCCAACTTCAACAACTCCATGGCCATGTGATGCGGAGTACCCACTCCAGGAGAACCAAAATTGATGCTATCGGGCTTGGCGTTAGAGACTCGAACCAAGTCTTGAACAGTTTTGATGCCAGTTTTCGGATTGGCCACCAACATCAAAGTTCCCCAAGCGGTCATTGATACGGGTGCAAAATCCTTGACTGGATTGAAAGGCACGTTTTTATATAACTGTGCGGCAATCAACATCGTATTGGCACCCATCAAAATGGTGTTGCCATCTGGGTTTGATTTGGCCACCATGTCTGCACCAATGTTGCCACTTGCACCAGGAGAATTTTGAACCACGACGGGCACGCCCATACGCTCGCTCAAGTGAGGAGAGATGGCCCTGGCAATAGTATCCATCCCTGTGCCAGGCGTGAAGGGCACAATGATTTTGATGCTGTTATTGGACTGAGCAAAGGCGACGCAAGACAACACGAGTGCTGCTGTACACATGGCCAAAGTACGAGCGGCGTTTTGTGGACTTTGCGCCCAATGAGGCATATTGATTTTGAACATATTGAATGTAATTGAAAGAGGGGTAGGGAAAACAAGATAAGAGACCAACAGTTCGAGACAAGGTCTGACTAGCTATTTTAAACCTTTGTCACCTGAGACGCTTTCACACCCCGTCTCACATAGGGGTAATGCAAAGTCAAAAATTGCTTTTGACTTTTGCGGGGCAAGAAGTGTTGGCAAATTCAACACACAAACCTAGGATAAACCCTATACACCAACGATCAAGGGCAAGCCCTTAGACATGAAATAAGAGCTTCATGCTAAGCTGAAATTTGAAAGAGATCTGCACCTTCATGACACAAGAGACCATACTAGAGACAAATCAACTGATCAAAGAGTTCAAGGGCTTTGTCGCAGTCAATCAAGTCTCACTCAAAGTCAAACGAGGGGCCATTCACGCATTGATTGGGCCCAATGGTGCAGGGAAAACCACTTTTTTTAATTTGCTGACCAAATTTCTCATTCCCACCAGTGGGCAGATCACCTTCAATGGTCATGACATTACCCACGAGAAACCCTCAGAAGTGGCAAGACGCGGTGTTATCAGGTCTTTTCAGATTTCAGCCATTTTTCCCCAAATGACTGTCCTTGAAAATGTTCGCATTGCTCTGCAACAAGGATCTGGGATGTCATATCACTTTTGGGCCCCTGAATCGAGTTTGCACCACCTTCATGACCGAGCATATGCTTTGCTCAAAGAGGTAGATCTAGATAGCTTTGCTCATCGAAAGGGAGGCGAGCTCTCATACGGTCGCAAACGCGCTTTGGAGATCGCCACCACACTAGCGATGGAGCCTGAGTTGATGCTCTTGGACGAGCCCACGCAAGGAATGGGATTGGAAGACGTTGCAAAAGTCACCGAATTGATCAAAAAGGTCTCCAAAGATCGAACCATCTTGATGGTAGAGCACAACATGAAGGTCGTCTCCAGCATTGCTGACACCATCAGCGTACTACAGCGGGGACAAATCATTGCAGAGGGTCCCTACCAAGAAGTGTCACAAAACCCTTTGGTCTTGGATGCCTACATGGGCCGTGCTGACCAGGCTTTGGAGGGCGCACATGCAGGGCACTGAATCTTCAAAATCTTTGGCCTTGGAGATCCGTGATTTGCACTCCTTTTATGGCGAGTCGCACATATTACATGGTGTCAATTTAAAAGTACATGAAGGCGAGGTGGTCACCCTGTTGGGGCGAAATGGTGCTGGTCGCAGCACCACACTCAAAGCCATCATGGGTCTTGTTGGGCAGCGAACAGGCTCAATCAAGGTCAACGGCACAGAGACCATTGGGTTGGCGCCGCACCATATTGCCAGACTCGGCATTGGCTTTTGCCCAGAAGAGAGGGGCATTTTTGCCAGTCTTTCTTGTCAAGAAAATTTATTGCTGCCCCCCGTGTTGATGCAAGGTGGAATGAGCCTCGATGAGATCTACGACATGTTCCCCAACCTCTTGGAGCGGAGAGACTCACCGGGAACTCGCCTCTCAGGAGGTGAGCAGCAAATGCTGGCAGTGGCTCGCATTGTTCGCACAGGCGTCAAACTGCTGCTACTCGATGAAATCAGCGAGGGCTTGGCTCCAGTGATCGTCCAAGCTCTGGCTCAAATGATTCGAACTCTGAGAGACCGTGGGTTCACCATCATCATGGTGGAACAAAATTTTCGGTTTTCTGCACCACTTGCCGATAGGTTCTACATCATGGAACATGGCGAAATCATTCAAACCTTTTCACAATCTGAGCTCGCACAAAAAATGGAAATGTTGCACGAGTTTTTAGGCGTTTGAGTCAAAAGGTTAAAACCACTAGCTCAAATTTTTTATTCTGAAGACACATCGATCACTAAGGAGACTTTCATGAAAACATTCAAACTCAAAAAACTTCAACTCGCACTGGTCTCAGCAATTTGCTTAAGCGCTTTCTCAGCACATGCTGCTGACGAAGTCGTGATCGGTGACATCGATGACATGTCTGGCCTTTACGCCGATGTGATTGGCGCAGGTGGCGTTGAAGCCGTCAAAATGGCCATTGCCGACTTTGGCGGCACCGTGCTAGGTAAAAAAATCACCTTCATCAGTGCCGATCACCAAAACAAGCCCGATGTGGGCTCCTCCAAGTTCAGAGAGTGGTCAGATAAAAATGGCTTGAACATGCTCTTGGGCGGATCCAACACAGGGGTTAGCATCGCGATGGCCAAGGTTGCAGCGGAGAAGAAAGTCCCCTTCATGGCGATTGGCGCAGGAGGTGCTTCCCTCACCAATGAAGACTGCACAGCCTACACTGTTCACTACTCCTATGACACCACATCCTTGGCCAATGGAACCGCCTCTGTCATTACACAATCGGGTGGGAAGTCTTGGTACTTCTTGACAGCGGACTACGCATTTGGGACTCAACTTCAAAATGCAGCGACAAAAATTTTAACTGCCAATGGCGGAAAGTCTCTAGGCGCTGTTCGTGTGCCTTTGTCCGCAACCGACTTCTCCTCCTTCTTGCTACAAGCCAAAGGCTCTAATGCACAAGTGTTGGGACTGGCCAATGCCGGAGCAGACTTCACCAACTCGCTCAAAGCGGCCAATGAATTTGGAATCACCAAAACGATGAAACCTGCGGCCCTTTTGGCCTTCATCAGTGACATTCACAGCTTAGGACTGCAAACTGCACAAAACCTGTACCTCACCACGGGTTGGTACTGGGATAGCAACGAGCAAACAAGAGCATTTGGTCGTCGCTTCTTTGAAAAGATGAAAAAAGAGCCCACCATGAATCAAGCCGCCTACTACTCGGCCACCATGACCTATTTGAATGCTGTCAAAGCCGCAAAAACCACCGACAGCGATCAAGTGATGGCTCAACTCAGAAAAATGAAGATCAACGACATGTTTGCCAAAAATGGCTACATCAGAGAAGATGGCGTGATGGTTCACGAAATGTATGTGATGCAAGTCAAAACACCACAAGAGTCAAAGTACCCTTGGGATTACTACAAACTGGTCAAGAAAATGTCTGGCGAAGAGGCTTTTGGACCCTTGTCTGATTCAACTTGCCCATTGGTGAAAAAGAAATAAATTCACTACGCTTGTTCACAGCTCAGATCAGCACAAAGGCGATGCAAAGTGCCTTTGTGCATCTGAACGGTGAGTGAAGTCAAATCAAGCACACCATGCAAAATAACCTCAAATTGAGATGAGCACAGACCTTTTTGGTATTCCAATCCAAGTCATATTGGGTCAATTGTTGTTGGGACTGCTCAATGGCGGGTTTTATGCATTGCTCAGTCTTGGACTGGCTGTAATCTTTGGCTTGCTTGGAGTGGTCAATTTTGCGCATGGCGCCTTTTACATGCTAGGTGCTTATGCAACTTGGATGCTCTTGGATTTCTTTGGCCTTAATTACTGGGCAGCACTCGTGCTTTCTCCTCTTTTGGTGGGCTTACTTGGCGTGATCTTGGAGCGACTCTTTCTCAAACATCTCTACAAAGTCAACCCCTTGTACGGACTGCTGCTCACCTTTGGATTGGCCTTGATCGCTGAAGGTGTTTTACGCGAAATGTTTGGTGCATCAGGACAAACCTACCCAGTGCCAGAATTGCTCCAAGGTGCTTTGGATGTGGGCTTCATGATTTTGCCCATCTACCGTGTTTTTGTGATTGTCATGTGCCTGAGCGTGTGCTTCATCACTTGGTTTTTGATCGAAAAGACCACACTGGGCTCTACCTTGAGGGCGGCCACTGAAAACGCCTCCTTGGTCCAAGCGTTTGGTATCAATGTACCCAAAATTGTCATGCTCACCTACGGTGCTGGGGTTGGGCTTGCTGCCTTTGCTGGCGTTTTATCAGCCCCCATCATTCAAGTCTCACCACTCATGGGGTCGTCCTTGGTAATCGTTGTGTTTGCAGTTGTGGTCATCGGTGGCATGGGCTCCATTTTGGGGGCCATTTTGAGTGGACTCACACTCGGGGTCATCGAGGGGTTCACCAAAGTGATATACCCCGAGGCTTCAAACATCGTGGTATTTGTCATCATGGCCATTGTGCTTTGTTGGCGTCCTTCTGGTTTTTTTGGCAAAGAGTAGATGATGAGATCCAAACAAAACATCTTCTATCTTTTGATGTTGGTCCTGGGACTCTTGGCGCCTTGGCTGGGCGTATACCCAGTTTACTTAATGACTTTGTATTGCTATGCCATATTCGCTTGTGCATTCAACTTGATGCTCGGATTTAGTGGCATGTTGTCATTTGGTCATGCAGCCTATTTTGGATTTTCATCCTACGTGACGGCTTGGCTCATGAGTCAGCAGGGATGGTCGACCACAGGCGCCATTTTGGCGGGCATGCTCAGCGCTTGTGCTCTAGGACTCGTCATTGGATTTATCGCGATTCGACGCTCAGGCATTTACTTTGCAATGATCACCATGGCTTTGTCGCAATTGGTTTACTTCGTTTGCTTACAGGCCCCCTTCACGGGAGGTGAAAACGGTTTGCAAGGCGTTCCAAGAGGAGGCCTTGGGAATTGGGTTTCATTTCAAAACGATTTGACGCTTTATTATTTTGTTTTTGCAGTTTTGGTGTTGGTCTTTTTGTTCATTCAAAGGGTTGTGCATTCGCCCTTTGGTCAAGTACTCAAAGCGATTCGAGAAAATGAAACTCGAGCATCCTCTTTGGGCTACTTCGCTGACACACACAAACTATTGGTGTTTGTGCTCTCTGCAACCCTCTCGGGTCTGGCCGGCTCACTCAAGAGCATCGTGCTTGGGTTTGCAACCCTATCCGATGTCCTTCAGTCCACCTCAGGCGAGGTGATCTTGATGACCATGCTTGGTGGTGCTGGCACCTTCTTTGGTCCAATGCTTGGTGCAGGCATCATCGTGACCTTGCAAGATATGTTATCAGACCGCGTTGGCTCATGGGTGACAGTCATCATCGGCACGATCTTTGTACTTTGTGTAATGGTCTTTAGAAGGGGAATTGTCGGAGAGGTCCTGCATCACTTTGAAAAGCAACATGGCGTCGATGACGGTTCAAAAAACAATTGATTTGAAGCAATCTGATTTTCTTGAACCCATCATCTATTAACTCTTGTCGGCGGTTTTGAATAGACTGAAAACCCTCAAATGCCGAACTTTACTTGCTACAAAGGGAAAATATTCTCCCTCTTCTCTTTGGGATTGCGCCCTTAAAAACTTAGAATTCATGAGCCACAAAAACTGTCTTTGCAGTTTTTGAATGCTTTTCATGCTCTCGCATTTTTTGCCCAAGTTCAAGGGACTGATCCATGCCCGCTTTTTCTGTTATTTGTTTTGAAATTCACCTGTCATGACCCACTCAATCGAACCCCATCAAGTTAAAGAGACCTCAGCTCATTTCTTTTTAGAAGGCCTTGTTGAGGCTGGTATTGAGTACTTGTTTTGCAACCTTGGCACCGACCATGCAACACTCATTGAAGAATTGGCAAGAGCCAAAGCCTTGGGTAGAAAAACTCCAACGATCATCACATGTCCTCATGAGAACGTTGCCATACACATGGCTGGAGCCTATGCTGCATTGACAGGAAGAGGGCAAGGGGTTCTGGTGCACGTGGATGCAGGCACTGCCAATGCGGTCATGGGTATGCACAATTTGATGCGCTCCAGAGTGCCTGTGCTTTTAATGGCTGGACGCTCACCTTACACCGTTCACGGAGAGTTGATGGGCTCCAGGGACAACTATGTCCATTTCGTTCAAGACCCTTTTGACATCGCCTCTTTGGTGCGTCCCTACACCAAATGGGAATATAGCCTTCCCTCTGGAGTGGTCGCCAAGGAAGTGGTGCGACGTGCTCATAGCGTCATGCACAGCGACCCCCAAGGGCCTGTCTATTTAACGCTCCCACGCGAAACCTTGGCCGAGGATTGGGAGCCCAAACAAGTTCAATCCTTTTCTGCAGAGGGCTATGGCCCTGTCCATGTTGGCAGTTCTAGCCTGACCCAACTCAAAGCTGTCGCTCAGCAACTCATAAAAGCCCAGGACCCAATGCTGGTCACCAGCTATTTGGGTCGCAGTGCAAGTGCCTTCCATATTTTGGGTGAATTGGCAGAGCTTTTGGGTATTCGTGTTTATGAATACAGTTCAACTCACAACTGCATTTCTCGTGACAACGTTTGGTTCAGTGGGTTTGATCCAGCGCGTGGTTTTGGACAAACCGATTTGGGCATGCTAGTTGACACCGATGTCCCTTGGTTACCCAAATACAGCAAGCCTGAATCCCACACACAGTGGATTCATGTTGATGTTGACCCCATCAAAAAAGATTTCCCACTTTGGGGCTTTGCAACGCACACACGGATTCAAGCCAACTCAGCCGTTTGGCTGGCAGACTTATTGGAAGTGGCCAAAGAACTTGTCACACCGGATCATCAAGCGCGCGTGGCCAAGAGACGAGAGCAAGCGTTGGCCCTGCACACACAAAGAGCACAAAAGCTCCAAAGTGAATCTTCTCAAGAGGGAGAAGTGGGCGCCATCAATCCATCGTTCTTGTGCAAAACCTTGAACGACTTGATCAGTGAAGATGACATTGTGGTCAATGAAGCCATTCGTCATTCACCTAACGTCATGAATCATTTGGTTAGAAATCGTCCGCAAACCCTCTTCGCAAGCGCTGGGGGTGGCTTGGGCTACAGTGGTGGAATGGCCTTGGGTTTTAAATTGGCAAAACCAGGGGTTCGAGTGATCCAAATGGTTGGAGACGGCGGGTTTCACTTCTCAACACCCTCCTCTGTCTACGCAGTCGCTCAATCACAATCTCTTCCAATCTTTACAGTCGTGATCGACAACGGAGGCTGGCAAGCAGTCAAGGAGGCTACGCTAAGAGTACACCCAGATGGTTACGCAGCAAAGTCTCAGGAGTTCAACGCAAGACTCTCAGGAGAGAAGAGAAACTTTGAATTGGTGGGTCAAGCCTTTGGCGCCCATGCTGAGCGAGTGGACGATCCCGCACAACTGGCTTTAACGATACAACGATGCTTGGCTGCGCTCGACCGGGGTCAGGCCGCCGTGATGGTCGTTCAAGTACCAAAGCTCTACAACAAGCAGTGAGAGGCTCACTTGGCCTCCAAGTGATCAACTTCTCAGACAACTCAAGCCCATAGCAATATGGGCTTTTTCTTTGCGCAATGGCATCTGGCCTGATTTGAAGAACTAAAATAAAGAAGATTTGTCAATACAAGGAAACGTGAACATGAACCAAGAAATGTCTCAAACGCTCACCCAAACTGGTCCTGGAACACCCATGGGTGAGTTGCTAAGGCGCTATTGGGTCCCGGTGGTTGCCAGCAAAGAGGTCGCCGAACCCGATGGCCCCCAAGTACGGGTTCAAATCATGAGCGAAAAACTAATCGTCTTTCGCGACACCTCTGGCACAGTGGGTGTGGTCAATGAGTTTTGCTCGCACCGCGGGGTCTCCTTGTTTTTCGCAAGAAATGAGGAGAATGGACTGCGTTGCGCTTACCACGGTGTGAAATTCGACCGCAACGGAAAGTGCGTGGATATTCCCTCTGCACCTCAAATGTGCGAGAAAATGAACATCAAAGCCTACCCTTGCGTGGAAAAAGCAGGCTTGGTTTGGGCATACATGGGTCCTAAGGAGCATATGCCTGAGCCACCCGAGCTCGAGTGGTGCTTGGTCCCTGAGGACCATGTCTTCATCTCCAGAAGACTGCAACAAAGCAATTTTCTCCAAGCCATGGAAGGCGGCATTGACACCGCGCATGTATCCTACGTCCACCGCTATGAGGTCGACCGGGACCCCATGCACGTGGGCACAGAAGCATTGAAATACATCAAAGCCGACGGCAATGTGATCTTCACCATTGAGCAAACAGACTTCGGTCTAACTCTATACGGACGAAGGAACGCAGACGAGGATCATTACTATTGGCGCATCACACAGTGGATCTTTCCTTGGTACACACTCATTCCTCCCTTTGGTCACCATGCTTTGGGTGGACATTTGTGGGTTCCTGTGGATGACCACAATTGCATGGCTTGGAGCATCAATTTCTACCCCGATAAGCCATTGAGTCAACAAGAAGTCAAAGACATGTCAGAGGGCAAAGGCATTCATGTGAAGTACGAGTCTGCGACCAGCTTCAGACCTGAGCAAAACATTGACAACGACTATCTCATTGACAGAACGGCTCAAAAAAACAAGGACAGCTACAGCGGCGTATTTGGAATTTCAATGCAAGACGCCTCGCTCCAAGAGAGCATGGGCGCGATTCAAAACCACGCAGAAGAAAAACTCTTACCGACAGACAAAGCCATCGTCATGGCTCGGCGCATGATGTATGACACGGCCAAACAAATCCACAATGCGCCCAAATTACCCGCTCAAGATGTACGCTCTCACCATGTGCGTGCAGCCGGTGTGATCCTGCCAAAAACTCAAGACCCCATCGCTTGGGCCAAGGAGAATTTGGCCGGCAGCTTGGATCATCCTTTGCACACGATTTAAAAGCCTCAATGACACGACCTCTCGACCAAGCCGACCAACTGACCCTCTACTACGATGGGTCTTGTCCGCTTTGCCTGGCCGAGATGGAGTACTTAAAGAGCAGAGACGATCACTCTCGACTTTGTTTTGAAGACATCACGCGATCACAATTCGATGCCGCTCAGCACGGCATCGATTGCGCTGGAGCGATGCAAAGCATTGTCGGCAAGCTCTCAAGTGGAGCTCAAATGCAAGGTGTTGCAGTTTTTGCAGCCGCCTATGAAAGAGTGGGTCTGTATCGCTTGGCATGGCTATTGAGTCGAGAGAGCTTGCAAAAGCCCCTGGGCTTCATGTACTTACAGTTTGCCAAACACAGACATTCGATCTCCAAATGGTTTGGCCCTCTTGCACTTAAATTGAGCAGAAGAGTGACTGGCACCAAAGGCCAACTCTAGAACTTTTTCAACTGGGAATCAAAAAGTCTCGGCTGATTCCAGCCCCCAGATCATTCACCCGATCTAAGAATTGGGTCAAAAAGGCGTGCAACCCGTTGGCCAATATTTCGGAGATCACGCCGTATTGAAGCTCAGACTTTAATTTGCCAGCGCGTCGACTCGTTTGTGCGGAATGGTCATTGGCCAAGACCTCCAAATTGGACACCACTTCGTTCATGCAAGCTCTGAGAGAGCGCGGCATGTCAGAGCGCAAAATCAACAACTCTGCCACTCTTTCAGGGGTGATCACGTCTCGGTAGACCTTTCTGTAGATCTCAAAGCCTGAGACGCTCCTGAGCACTGCGCTCCAATGGTAAAAGTCATTGTCTTGCTCTTTGGCTGCACCCGTAGAGCCGAAAAATTCGTTTTGCTGAGCATTGAATTTCACATCCACAAGTCTGGCTGTGTTATCCGCTCTTTCCAAAAAGGTACCCAAACGCATGAACCTCAATGACTCATCGATTTGCATGGTTCCGACCGTAACACCCCGGGATAGGTGTGAGCGGTATTTCACCCACTCGAAGAATTGCCCCGGATCGTGTTCAAACTCACCGGAACTCAATTTTTGCATCATCTCTAGCCAAGTTTGGTTTTGAGTCTCCCAAACCTCAGTGGTGAGTGCACCACGAACAGCACGCGCATTCTCACGTGCTGCTCTCAAACAAGAAATGATCGAGGAGGGATTGCTCTCAACTTTGACCATGAACTCCATGACCTTGGAGGGCTCTACATCGCCATAAAGCTCCCGGTAAGGATAGGTGAGCTCACTGATGGCCAATAAACCTTGCCATCCCACTTGGGCAACCTCGGCCGATTGAGGGAGCAAAGAAGTCTGATAATTGACATCCAACATGCGCGCGGTATTTTCCGCACGCTCTGTGTAGCGTGCCATCCAGTACAAATGATCAGCTGTGCGTGAAAGCATGAATTAATTCTCCAAAATCCAAGTGTCCTTGGTTCCACCGCCTTGAGATGAATTCACCACCAAGGATCCCTCCTTCAAAGCCACGCGAGTCAAGCCGCCTGCGACCATTTGAATCTTTTGACCACTCAAAACAAAAGGTCTCAAATCAATGTGACGTGGTGCAATACCCGATTCAACATACGTTGGACAAGAGGACAAACTGAGTGTGGGCTGCGCAATGTAGCGCGATGGGTTGGCTTTGAGCACTTCCCTGAATTGCTCAATCTCAGCCTTTGTGGCTTGAGGCCCCACCAACATTCCATATCCACCTGCACCGTGAACCTCCTTGACCACCAATTCACCCAAATGGGCCAAGGTGTAATTCAAGTCTTCTGCATTTCTACACATGTAAGTGGGAACATTGTTCAAAATGGGCTTTTCACCTAAATAGAACTCAATCATCTTGGGCACATATGGATAGATTGACTTGTCATCTGCGATGCCAGTTCCCATGGCATTGCAAATGTTCACATGCCCCAACTTGTAGGCTTGCATGAGTCCTGGACAACCCAGGGTTGACTGAGGCCTAAAGACCAAGGGATCCAAGAAGTCATCATCCAGCCTGCGATAAATCACATCAACGCGCCTAGGTCCTTGCGTGGTGCGCATGTAGACAAAATCATCTTTGACAAACAAATCTTGCCCTTCAACCAACTCAACTCCCATTTGTTGCGCCAAAAAGGCGTGCTCAAAGTAAGCACTGTTGTACATCCCTGGGGTGAGCACCACCACCGTGGGCTCTGAGGATGAGGCGGGTGAGCAGTGCCTGAGCGTCTCCAGCAACAGATCTGGATAATGCGCAACTGGAGCCACTCGGTGCGAGCGAAAGAGCTCAGGAAAGAGTCGCATCATCATCTTGCGATCCTCTAACATGTAGCTCACCCCGCTGGGAACGCGCAAGTTGTCCTCTAAAACGTAGTAGTCTCCTGAGCCATCGGGCTGAGCAGCTCGCACAATATCAATGCCACTGATATGAGAGTAAACGTCGTGCGGAACACTGACACCAACCATTTGCTGCCTGAACTGTTCATTGTGCAGCACTTGCTCTGTGGGCACGATGCCAGCTTTGAGAATGTCTTGATCGTGATAGACATCGTGAATGAAGCGATTGAGAGCCTTGACCCTTTGCGTCAAGCCCAACTCCAAAGAAGTCCACTCAGAAGCGGGCACAATTCGCGGAATCAAATCAAAGGGAATCAACCTCTCCGTTCCCGCCCCATCGGCATCTTTCTCGCCGTACACGGCAAACGTGATCCCCACTCGACGAAAGACCAATTCAGCTTCCTCACGTCGAGAGAGCATTTTTGACTCAGATTGCTGACTCAACCAAGCGGCGTACGCCTCGTAATGACCTCTCAACACACCCTTGGAAGTGTTGTCTGCGCGCTCAGGCAAGGTCGCATACATCTCATCAAATTGTTTCATCACGCAAAGCTCCTTGGTCATTTTTAGCAATTAGCTTGCCATGCATTCCCGTTCAAGTTATCACATTAACGCACCAATAGGGTGAATTTAGGTCAATGGAAATTTAAATTTAGCTAACGAATTTCAAAATCACCAAGTTGGTGCGCGAATATCGTGAATTTTGTCAACTGTGCACAGATTGACCCCATTACACTGTGGCTTGGGTCTTGCTAATTACATCAAACCATGACACTTCAAGTTTCACTCAACCACCTGACTCAATACCGCTACGACCGTTTGGTCAACTTGGGTCCGCAGATTGTCCGGCTTCGACCTGCCCCCCATAGCCGCAGCCAAATCCTCTCCTATTCGTTGAAGGTTGAACCGTCCAAGCATTTTGTAAACTGGCAGCAAGACCCTTTTGCGAACTATCAAGCCAGACTGGTGTTTCCTGAGCCCACGGAGCTTTTCCGCGTCGAGGTGGATTTGGTCGTTGAGATGGCCGTCTTCAACCCCTTTGACTTCTTCTTGGAGCCCAGCGCCAAAGAGTTCCCTTTTCAATATGAGCCGTCTTTGGCCATTGAACTCGCGCCCTATTTGTTGAAAGAACCCCTGACCCCAGTTCTTGGAAACTATCTCACCACCATTGACCTTGAACCTTGCAGAACCATTGACTTCTTGGTCAAGCTCAATCGTCAAATCCATGAGTCGGTGCGTTATTTGATTCGCATGGAGCCTGGCGTACAAACGCCCGAACAGACCTTGATCCTGGGATCGGGCTCCTGCAGAGATTCGGGCTGGTTGTTGGTTCAAGTGCTCAGGCATTGCGGACTGGCCGCTCGATTTGTCTCGGGCTACTTGATTCAACTCAAAGCAGATGTGAAGTCGATTGATGGACCAAGTGGCACAGAACACGATTTCACCGACTTGCACGCTTGGTGTGAGGTCTACTTGCCAGGAGCTGGATGGGTTGGTTTAGACCCAACCTCCGGACTTTTGACAGGAGAGGGACATATTCCCCTTGCCTGCACACCCCAACCCTCCAGTGCAGCGCCCATTGAGGGACTGGTGGACGAAGCTGAGGTGGAATTTGAGCACCACATGAAAGTGACTCGAATTTTGGAGACCCCACGGGTAACCTTCCCCTACAAAGAGGAGGACTGGGAAAACGTACTCCTTCTAGGCGCTCGGGTAGACCAAGAACTTCAAACCCAAGATGTGCGACTCACCATGGGAGGTGAGCCCACCTTTGTGGCCACATCCGATCGAGATGCTCCCGAATGGAATACCGATGCATTAGGCCCCACGAAACGGGGCTATGCCACGCATTTGGTGGACTTGTTGCGCGAGAAATACGGAAAAGGCGGGTTCATTCACTTTGGACAAGGAAAATGGTATCCAGGTGAGCAACTCCCAAGATGGGCTTTGTCCATTTGTTGGAGAACTGACGGACACCCCTGCTGGGAGGATCCCACTTTGTTTGCAGATGAGAGCATTCCCTCTCACTACACCAGTGAAGATGCAAAGGGTTTCATTGAAGATTTGAGCTTGGAGTTGGGTTTATCCAAACAGTTCATTCAAACTGGATTTGAAGACACCTTTTACTACCTCTGGCGCGAGCGCAATTTACCCGTCAATGTAGATCCCTTTGACTCCAAACTCGAAGATGAACTCGAGCGCACTCGCCTGAGACGTGTTTTCACCCAAAAACTCAGTCACGAAGTGGGTTACCTTTTGCCCATCCAATTGCATCCGCAATACGAGCACACCCTCAAGGGACCGCGCTGGCTCTCAGGTCAGTGGTTTTTGCGAGATGAGAGACTTTACTTGATCCCTGGTGACTCACCCATGGGGTATCGATTGCCACTGGACTCATTGCCTTGGGTGAAATCAGAGGACTATCCCTATCACCACGAGATTGATCCTTTTGCCGATCGTGCCCCCTTGGCAACTCCTGAGCCCAGACTGCAAAGTCCTCTTCAAAGTGATGGGCTCTTGGGAGAAAGTGCTGCAAAAAAAGCGGGCAAACTCGCAAGCTTGAGAGGAGTCTTTGATCGATGGCTCAAATTGGGGGCAAGCCACCCTGAGTTCAAAGACTTGGGACCCCTAGAGGACATCACCTCAAGCACCAACCCAGTGCTCAGTTCTACCTCAGTTGATTTAACCCAAGCACCAGCCAAAAATCAATCGGCCACCCATTTGGTGAGAACTGCACTTTGCGTTGAGACCCGGGACCCACGGCGCGCGCACGGCCCAAAAGTCGAGCTCACCGAGCCCGCTCAAGGTGTGATTTATGTCTTCATGCCCCCTTTGGCCAGACTGGAAGATTACTTGGCATTGCTCCACAGTGTGGAGAAGACCGCTAAAAAGCGTGGCGTCAAAGTGGTCCTGGAGGGCTACCCGCCCCCTAGAGACCCCAGACTCAAACTCTTACAAGTGACACCTGATCCAGGTGTCATCGAGGTCAACATTCACCCCGTAAGCCATTGGAAGGAGCTTGTTGAAAACACCGAGTTCTTGTACGAAGCGGCACAACAAACACGACTTTGCGCAGAGAAGTTCATGACCGATGGCCGCCACACGGGCACAGGAGGCGGCAACCATTTTGTACTCGGTGGAGCAACCCCAGCGGACAGCCCCTTTTTGAGAAGACCAGAGTTGCTGGCAAGCCTCATACTGTACTGGCACAACCACCCCTCCTTGAGTTATCTCTTTAGTGGACTCTTCATTGGCCCCACTTCACAAGCACCAAGAGTGGATGAGGCGAGAAACGATCAACTCTATGAGTTGGAGATAGCACTCAAAGAGATCCGCCGCCAAAGATTGGTTCACAAAAAGGCTCTTGCACCATGGTTGGTGGACCGCACTCTGAGAAACATTTTGGTGGACGTCACAGGCAACACGCACAGAAGCGAGTTTTGCATCGACAAACTCTACTCTCCAGACAGCAGCACTGGCAGACTCGGACTGCTTGAGCTCAGAGCCTTTGAGATGCCACCTCACGCACGAATGAGCATTGTTCAGCAACTCTTGATCCGAACGTTGGTTGCACGCTTTTGGTCTCACCCCTATGAACAAAACGTCACCCGCTGGGGCACAGAGTTGCACGATCGCTTCTTATTGCCCTCCTTTGTTCGCATGGATTTCGAAGACGTCATCCAAGACTTGAAGTCATGGGGATATGCATTTGAGAGCAAATGGTTTGAACCTCATTTTGAATTCCGCTTTCCCGTCATTGGGGAGCTCAAATCAAACAGTATGGTGCTCACCTTCAGGAACGCTTTGGAGCCTTGGCACGTCATGGGAGAGGAAGGCTCATCGGGGGGCACCGTGCGCTATGTTGACTCCTCACTAGAGCGCATTGAGGTTCACGTGAACGCATTCAATCCCAGCCGTTACGTGCTCACCGTCAATGGAAGACCCCTGCCCATGCACCCCACGGGTATCAACACCGAGTACGTGGCTGGCGTGCGTTTCAAGGCTTGGGCGCCACCCTCTGCGTTGCACCCCAGCATTGCTGCTCATGCCCCATTGACGTTTGATGTGATCGACACTTGGAGCGCTCAGTCAGTGGCCGGAGCACAGTATTTTGTCTCCCACCCTGGTGGGCTCAATTACGTGAACTACCCAGTGAACGCATATGAGGCTCAAAGCCGTCGAGTCTCCCGCTACCAGTCCATGGGACATACGCCAGGCAGGGTTAGTGTTCCAAAGGCCTCCATTGAACTTCCCATCAATCAAGAATTTCCTTTGACACTTGATCTGAGGAGGGTTTGAATAGACACTTCAAGGTCTTTTTAGGCATTATTTTGGGGTCTATTTCAATTCCCAATCCATCAAGATCCAAGATCCATCTCGATTGGATGCGAAAATCAAGCCATGTCCACAGCCGCCTCTTCAACAGATGAACCCCATTTGGCCTCTGCTTCGCAGTGGCCCCCGTTACCCCAACTGGGCCCAAAGGTCTTTGACTTGAATGGTGAGTTCAGCACCCATTACCAAGAACTCGCGGGGGGCAAACTTGAGAGCACAGCAGATCTAGAAAAACTGGCTCCTCACTGGAAGACCTTCTTTCAAGATGCACAACTCAAGCACCCCAGTGAGCTCGATAAAAAGCAGCAAGAGCTTGAGCGCCAAATCAAAGACAATGGCATCACTTACAAGGTTTATTCCGAAGTGGACGGCCCCCAAAGACCTTGGTCCTTGGATCTCTTTCCACTGATCATCAGCCCTGAAGATTGGCAAAGCTTAGAGACCGCTGTCACCCACCAAGTCAAGCTCTTGCAGATGATTTTGAAGGATGTGTATGGAGCACAAACGCTTTTAAAAAAAGGACTGCTGCCACCTGCATTGGTTCAAGGACACCCCGGGTTTTTAAGAGGCATGCACGGTATTGAGCCGCTAGGCGGCACGCACCTGCATATTGCAGCCTTTGATGTGGCCAGAGCCCCATCAGGTGAGTGGCGTCTCATCTCCCAGCGCACCCAAGCTCCCTCTGGTTTGGGTTACTTGCTAGAAAACCGAGGCATCATCTCCAAACTCTTTCCCCAATCGATGGCGTCTTTGCGCATTCAAAGCTTGGGACAAAGTTACCGCGCTTTCATGGATCACATGAAAGAATGTTGCTCTGGATTGGGGCAAGCGCACATTGCTTTGTTGACACCAGGTCCTTATAACGAGACGTACTTCGAACATGCCTATTTGGCCAGGTTTTTGGGTGTGACTTTGGTACAAGGCCGAGACCTGACGGTCAGAAACCAACATTTGTACCTCAACACACTCAGAGGCTTGGAGCCCATACGCGGCTTGATCAAGCGCTTGGATGATGAGTTTCTTGATCCTTTAGAGCTGAGGGAGGACTCGACCCTGGGAGTGCCAGGCCTCATGCAAGTCATCCGTGCCGGCAATGTGATGGTTGCCAATGCGCCTGGCACTGGGTTTTTAGAGTCTCCGGCCATGCTGGGCTTTCTGCCCGCAATCTCCAATGAGCTCATGGGTACCAACCTAAAACTCAACTCACTTCCCACTTGGTGGTGCGGAGAGCAAGCCGCCTTTGAGGACATCAAAGCCGATTTGAGCGAATGTGTCATCAAGCCCACTTACCCATATAACCACCTTCGAGATGATCGCCCACAAACGGTATTGGGTCAGTTTTTAAATGAAGAGAGCATGTCTCAATTGCGCGCATCCATGCAAATGCAAGGCGCACAATTCACGGCTCAAAAATATTTACCCCTGTCTCAACTCCCAACTTGGCAAGATGGCCAAATGCAGCCTCACTCTGTGTTGCTGCGGGTCTTTGCCATCTCCAATTCACAAAACGAGTGGAGCGTCTTGCCTGGGGGACTTGCGCGACTGGCCACCCAAGGGCTTCAAATTGCCTCGATGCAAAGAGGGGGCTCCTCCGCCGATGTTTGGGTACAAGGCAACTCCTTTGGCCCCACAGCCCCCTCTCAGACCACCCTCAACCAAGAGTCAGAGCATTCACTCAGAAAAAGAATCGTCACAAGCCGTGCTGCAGAAAATCTGTTTTGGCTGGGGCGCTACAGCGAGAGGAGCGAGAACATACTCAGGCTCGTGCAATTGAGCCTAGAGGGTTTGAGTGGAGAAGCCCAGCACTCTAACACTTGGCGTCAATGGATTCAAATCATGACCATTCGACAAGGCTTAATTCCCAAAGATGGGGCCAATTGTTTGATGCAACCCAAACTCTTCGCGCGAGAACTCGTGGCCTCATTGGATCAAGCTAAAAATGCAACGAGCTTGGGGTTCAACTTGCGCTCATTGCAACTCGCCGCATCAGCGGTCAGGGAACGCCTCTCCTTGGATCACTGGCATTTGATTGAAACCACCCAAAACGACTTCTCAAGCGCTGCAAAGAACTGGGGACAAGACCAAAACTACGCATTGACCGATGTCTTTCGCCACTTGCGAATCACCAATGAACACATGACGGCCATCACGGGCGCTCAAACTGATCGAATGATCAGAGACGATGGCTGGCGACTCTTGAGCATTGGCAGACATTTGGAGAGGCTGGGATTTTTATCCTCCGCTTTGGAGTGCGCCATCATTTGCGAAGGCCTGGACCGAATCGATGAGGACGACAGTTGCTTTTTATCCTTACTCAGCTTGTTTGACAGTACCATCACCTTTCAATCTCAATTCCAACAAAGCAGAAGCCTTGCTGCGTTATTCGATCTGCTGATGCTGGACAAAGACAATCCTCGCTCATTGGCCTGGGTGGCCCAGACCTTAAAGGGCCGTTTGTCTAAACTGGCAGGTAGGCCAATCCATGAGATCGACGAATTGGCGCAAAATGTCATTGAACCTCAAAACATTGATGGATTGAGTTTTGAGCCTCAACACATCAAATCCAGCCTATCTGTGATCGCACCACGGTTGAAACAAATTTGGAACCAAACCTTCAATTTAACCGAGCAAATCGGCGAAAAGTATTTCACCCATACCTTGGCACTTTCCGCAAGTGACGCGTTGCCTTCAAAACAAAACTCTTTGTTTTAATTGGATTGAGCATGCGATTACACATCACCCACATCAGCCACTACAAATACCAACCTGCAGTTGAGACGGCTCAACATTTTCTGCACATCAAGCCCAAGAAAACCAACAACCAAACGCTGCTCAATCACCAACTCAAGATCAGTCCCAACTTCAATGAATTGATTGAGTTTTTAGACTACTTTGGCAATCCCACTCATTACCTGAGCTTGACGTCGCGGCACGATCAACTTCAAATTTTGAGTGAAAGCACTGTACAGACGCATCCATTTTTTGAATTCAATCCTGCATCAATGGATCAAACCATGGGACTAGGGAACAACCGCATGCAGCAACACATGGGGGGAGACTCTTCGCTGCAAAATGATTCCGCCTCTACTTGGCGACAAATGCAAAGCATGGAGCAACTCAGCTCCCCCATGCAACAGCTCAGCACCCCAAGCGATGTGGAGCCCACCATCTCCTCTGCGCTGAGCGCGATCGGCGCACTTGAGGTCAAAGATTTCTTCACCTACCGAGCCTCTCAGAGCTACAACCCAGCAAGTGAATTTTTATTTGACTCCCCCCACATCCACACACTGACATTGTTCAATGACTACGCACAAGGCGTGCTTCAAAGTCAAAGTGTCCTTGATGCACTCAATGCGCTCATGAATCAAATTCACACGGACTTTGTCTATGAGTCCAAGAGCACCGATGTCAACACACCCATTCAAACCGTTTTCAATCAAAAAAGAGGTGTGTGCCAAGACTTCGCCCACATCATGATTGCTTGTTGCCGTGCATTTGGTTTGCCAGCTAGGTACGTCTCCGGCTACTTGCTCACTCATCCTCCCGCTGGACAAGCGAGACTGATTGGATCAGATGCCTCACACGCTTGGGCTTCCGTGTACCTTCCTCTGTTGGGCTCCAACAAAGGCTATTGGTACGACTTTGATCCCACCAACAATCGCTCAGGTCTGGGCTCCCCTGGAGACGACTATGTGACCCTGGCATGGGGAAGAGACTACTCGGACGTCTCCCCCGTTCGCGGCATCATCCAAGGGGGCAATGATCACCAAGTCAATGTTGCAGTGACTGTGATGCCCATTGATTGATCCAGTGCATTGCACACTTCAAAAAATCGATCAATGGCCAGTGGGGCTCTAACCCATTCAAACTAAAAATGACCAGTGCTCTGCTCTAGGGGTAATTTCTCCCTGGCGCAAGCCACAACAATGTTCTATATTGTTCCCAGACAAAGTTGCTTTGCGACCTAAGCCTCACCCAAAGGTCGGAATTGCACTCTTGACCCACCCTTTGATCGCAACTTCACACCCCTCAGAGAGATGAAAAAATACCTTTTGATATTGGGCGCCTTGGCCCTACTAATGAACTGCGCATATTCAGAAACGCTGGATGAACAACTGCTCAGAAAATACGCCTTGAAAAGCTTTCCTGAATACTTGGAACTGCTCACCCTCCCCAACGTGTCGACCATCCCTGGGGATCACCTTGTCGTCAACGCCAATTGGCTAAAGGCCAGTTTTGAAAAACGCGGCTTCAAGATCATCATTGCAGAAAATCAAAATCATCCGCTGGTGCTGGGCGAATTGATGCCCAAAATACCCCATCAAAAAACCATACTCTACTACTTGCACTTCGATGGACAGCCACTCATCAACTCACAGTGGTCACAAGAAGATCCCTTCAAGCCTGTACTCAAAAAAAGAGCTGCCAATGGGAACTGGGAAGTGGTGAACATGGCGGAACTCATGAGAGTGGATTTCGATCCTGAACTTCGCCTCTTTGGACGCTCCACGTCCGATGACAAAGGACCGATAGGGATGTTTTTGGCCTCATTGGACATGATCAAAGCAGAAGGTTTGCGACTGGGCAACAATGTCAAAATCATTCTCGATAGCGAGGAAGAAATCAGCTCTCCTGGCATCTCCTCGGTCGTTGAACACCACAAAGACTTCCTTGCCTCAGATGCTGTGGTCATTTTGGATGCTGCCGCTCACCCAAGCGGCAGACCCAACTTGGTGTTTGGAAACAGAGGTGTGGTAACCCTTTCTTTGACCATGTATGGCCCCAAGGTGCCTTTGCACAGTGGCCACTACGGCAACTACGTTCCCAACCCAGCCATGAATTTGGTGCAATTGTTGGCCTCAATGAAAGACTCACAAGGCAGAGTGAGCATCCCAGGATATTACTCGAGCACCAAATTGTCAGAGGATGATCGACGAGTGCTGCATGCCACTGGAGACGATGAGGCGCTCATCAAAAAAAGGGTTGGAATATCACAACCTGAGCAAGTAGCACCCAGCTATGGAGAGTCGCTGCAATTTCCTTCTCTGAACATTCGTGGCCTCTCCTCTGGTGGTGTTGGCGCCAATGCCGCCAACATCATCCCCAAAGACGCTGTTGCAGAAATCGACATTCGAACCACCCAAGAAGCCAATGCGAATTATTTGATTGACCTCATCAAAAAGCACATCGAAAAAGAAGGCTTTCACATCTTGGATCATGCACCCAGCGATGAAGAGCGTGCCGAGTTCGCAAAAATCGTTCAGATGAAAGTCGGTGCTTCAAGTGAGGCAGCCCGCCAGTCGCTAGAGTCTCCCATTCGCTTTTGGGGTGAGAAGGCATTGAAAGATGCCTTTGCTGGCTTGCCCTCCAGCCCCCAACCGGTCTTGATCAGAGCCATGGGAGCAACTGTGCCCACCTACGAGATCGTGAGTCCGTTGAAGATTCCCTTCTTTTTAATGCCCAATGTGAATGCAGACAACAACCAGCACGCATTTGATGAGAATTTGAGAATGGGCAATTACCTCTTTGGAATGAGGCAAATCACGGGCTTATTGACCACCCCCTTCCCATGAACCCATAAAATTGGGTGAATCAGAGGTTCTAGACTTGCACGGAGAGCTTGAAGTTTTAAAATTTCAGCCAAGCATTTCGCATCAGACTTGGTCTTTGAAGAGAGCACATGCGAAGGACTTTTGCAAAATTTCAAATGTCCGACTTTGCTTTTGAAGTCTGGTTTTTCACCCAAGTCTGCTCCAACAGGCGCCATTAACTCCCACACTTACTCTACCGTGACAGAGAGCCTCTTAGAACTGGCAGCACAACTCCCTGAGGGTCCAGGTGTGTATTTTTTTAAAGGTACAGGTGAATTGCCACTCTACATCGGCAAGAGCATTCACATTCGCCAACGCGTTCTATCGCATTTGAGAGACAAAAGTAACCAACGCATGCTCAGTCAAACGACTCACTTTGAATGGACGTCAACTGCCGGAGAAATCGGCGCTTTGCTACTAGAGTCGCGTCTCATCAAATCCTTGAATCCGATCTACAACATCAGGCTCAGACGCAGCAAAACGCTCTCCACCCTTGGCATCAAGCGCCAAGACAATGGTGAGGTGCAATTGGAGTGGTTGAACTTAAAACTCGCACCATCGGCCTTTGAAGAACGATTTGGACTCTTCAGATCCAAGCGTGCAGGTGAGAGCGAGCTTCTTGAATTGGCACAAAACAATCATCTGTGCTTGAGCCGTTTGGGCTTAGAGGCAAAAAAGCGAGGTGCATGCTTTGCGTGGCAACTCAAAAAATGTTTGGGTGTGTGCGTTGGAGAGGAGTCCAAGCAAAGCCATGACGCTAGACTGCTCAATGCCATCCGTGAATGGCGCATTCACAGTTGGCCATACCCATCGCACATTGACATCATTGAAAGACAAGGCACATGGGAGCAGCGCCACCGCATCCATCACTGGAGACACATCCAGACCCATTGCTCAAAAGCCAAAAAAATCATTTGGCAAGACCCTGAGGTGAGCACTTTTGATCTGGACACTTACAAGATCTTGGTTCGACCCATTTTTGAAGGAAGCTTGAACATCGCTGGCTCAAAGCCACAAATGCCTTTGCATTCAATTCATGCGGATGGGTTCGATGTCAACACTCCCCTTTGAAGAACTGAGGGTTAGCGTTTGCTCTTGAATGGTGGCTTGAATTTGCATGCTGCGCTCAGCCATATGGGCCAAGGACTGAGTGGCCTCATGATCGAGTCCCCAAACCTCTAGTTTTTGTAGCCTTGACACCTTATTTTCCAAGGCCTTCCACCAAACGTTTTTTGCGTGATTGAACGCATAGACCAAGACACGATCGGCTTGAGAACAAGCCTTGGCAATCGGCTTTTCTTCAGGTTGACCCACCTCGATCCAAACACGCTTGGATCCCGTGTAATCCTCTAAGAACAAATCGGGTAGATCAGGATCAGACAATCCCGCACCAAATATCCAATTGCCATCTCCATTGCAAACCGCCTGAAGCAAATGAGCATTGAGAGAGAAAGCCACCAATCTCACCATCATGCGCTCATCGGTCTCACTGGGATGTCGAGCCAAAGTGAGTGCGTGATCCGCGTAGTAGCCATGATCAATATCTGCAATTTGAAGATTGGCTTTGTATATGGTGGATTTAAGTGACATGGTGAATGTGAAATCAAAAGCCAACCCAAGAGGTGGCCTCGCCTATGAATGAAAGTATGAGGATGCCCGGACCCAGTCAATGGCAAGAGGCCCTCGTCGTTTGATGACAAGGGCCTCAAATGAACCCAGTTAAGATCCAAGTTGTGGGTCTGTTACCAACCAGGATCACGCGTTTTGGGAACCCGTCAAATAATCTCTCTTGCCCAAAGGAACACCGTTGTGACGCAAAATTGAATAAGTGGTGGTGATGTGAAAAAACACATTGGGCAATACCCAGTGCAACAAATAGTCCTCACTTGACATGGTCTTGGTCTCGGTCTTGCCAACGGGGAAGGTGACCTCAGACCCAGCACCATGGTCCACAGCCTCAGGACTCACGGTTGAGAGCCAAGCCATGGTCTTATTGACCCTCTCGATCAACTCAGCCATGGTGCTCTCGGTGTCCTCAAATTTTGGCGCCTCAAGTTTGGCAATTCTGGCGACCCCCAACTTGGCTGCATCACAAGCGATCAACACCTGACGCTTGAATGGGAGCATGTCGGGCGCCAATCTGTAATCGACAAAAACTTGTGCGTCATAGCCTCTATTTTGTGCATCAAGCACTGCTTTTTCCAGACAAACCTTCAAGTTACCAAGCATGAGCTTGAAAACGGGCAAACTGGCAGTGGATAACAGATTAGACATTCATATTCCTTCAAAAATTCAGCAAAAAATCGCCCTGCATTGCAACCTCTAATGGGAATTGAAATAAAAATCCAATCCAGGTACATGCATCAGTCTTGCCCTGATCTTACCCAATTAAAGTCAGTGAACCCATTGTTGGGCCACAAAGGGATGAAAAACCCTTGAAACTGCTCGATTAATGAATAACCCTGCTGCTCTTGGGTGGTTAAGATAGCGTTAGGATGGGAACGAGACAAACTGAGTCCCTTTGCAACTGCAATTCAAGCCCACTGGCTGGAGAGTAAAGAAGTTTTACCCAGCGCTTGAAAATGCGACGCGAGCCCTCATCTACCATTAACTTGTTTCCAATGGAGAAGTGACACATGAAAATCAAATTGATTCAAAAAATGGCTCTAAGCTTGGCATGCTTACTCTTGGCTGGCCAAGTTCTGGCTCAAGACCCATCCATGAGCGAGGTCTACAAGGCAGCAGAGTCAGGCAACTTCGCCCAAGCCGACGCCATGATGAAGCAAGTGCTCACTGACCACCCCAACAGTGGGAAAGCCCATTTCGTTCAAGCAGAAATTTTCGCCAAAGAAGGCCGCACAGAAGCCGCAAAAGAAGAGCTACAAATTGCTGAAAAATTGGCACCAGGACTGCCCTTTGCAAAACCGCAAGCCGTCTCTGAGTTGCAGGCCAAGCTTGCACCGGCGCCTGTGAACAATCCTCAATTCAACAACAACTACAACGCACAACCTCAGCACGTTGCAGCCTCCTCAGGCCCCAGCCTATTGCCATGGGTATTGGGCTTCGCCGCATTGGCCTTTATATTCTTCATTTACCGTTTGGTCAGTGGCCCCAGAAACGTCTATGCCCCCATGCCTGCACCTGGCTATGGCCCACCCCCAGTCGCTCCCATGCAGCCCTATGGCTACGGACCCACACCCATGGGTCCCGGTGGCTCTGGCATGGGTTCAGGTATTTTGGGTGGCTTGGCCACAGGAGCCGCTGTTGGCGCGGGCATGGTGGCTGGCGAGGCGCTCATGCACAATATGTTGGGTGAACACGGCTCAAGCGCTGGTGGCCTGTCGAGCGGAAACGGCTTTCAAGACAACAACAATTACCAACCTCCAGCACCCAGCAACTATGACATGGGCGGCAATGATTTTGGTGTACAAGACAGTGGGTCTTGGGATGATTCCTCAAGCTCGTCGGGCTCAGACGACTGGTGAATTAACTGTTTGAAGTGTGTGGGTGAAACCAAGAATTTCCTCACACACCTGTTGCCGATCATTATCTATGGTGATCATGTGGTAGCTGTTGCCCAGCTCGACGTAACTCAATGTTGAACCCTGCCAATGATCCCTGAGCCACTTCACGTTGTTCAAGCTCGCCACCTCGTCCTCTTTGGCGTGGATCATTAAGGTGGTAGGCATTTTCGCGTGTGGTAACGTTTTTCGCACGAAGCGTCTGAGTTGATCGTGCGCTCTCAAGTGTCCGATCTCTAGCACACTGGCCCCCGCACTAGAGATGCGACGCTCGCTCAACTGCTTTTTGATCCAAGCTCTGATGCGCTCATTTTTGACACCAAAGGGCTCCTTTTCTTCGTATCGCCAAAAGGCCCCAAGTGGCGTATACAAAGCCAAGGGCAATAGCCAATGGTAGAAAGGGACGGACCAACCATCAATCCAAAGTGGGGTGGACAACAAAACCAATGACTGCACGTCACTGGGGTGCTTGATGGACAAGCCCAAAATCAAATTGGCCCCAGCCGACAATCCAATCAATTGAATTTGCACTGGAGTTGAATGCTGAGCTCGAAGATCTACAATCTGCTCATGCAAAAATTCAATCCAATGGTCATAGGAGCTTGCAACTTGATGTTCTTGATTCGCATCAAATGAATAACCCGGAATCGTCCATGAACAAGTCGTGAGTCCCGCCTTCTCCAGTGCATGCTTCACAGTCAACAATTCATCGCTTGTGCTGCACAAGCCATGAACCAAAACATACACAGTTTTAAATGAACCAACCATTCATCTCGAAGAATTAATTGCAATGCAACAATTATCCCTTAGAAACGCCATCCTCAGCCCCAACTCCAAAAGAAAGTGAGCCCAATTTGAAAACACTGGAACGCTTAAAAACCAAGTATCTCGCCCCTTTTCACACCATTTGGACCCATTTTTCTGCGGGCTTGAAGACGAGCATTTCAAGCCTTGGACTGGGTCTTTTGCTTGTCACTTTGGGAAACCCAGCAAGCGCTTTTCAAGTGCCTGCTGCTGGGTCCATAGAGGTCGCTTTCTCACCCAACGAGGGTAGTGAAGACTTGGTGGTCAAAGCGATCGACTCGGCACAAAAGGAAATTTTAGGTCTAGCCTACAGCTTTACCAGTGCACCCGTTACACAAGCGGTTTTGAGGGCCAAGAAAAGAGGTGTTAGAGTGACCTGGGTCGTTGACGCCAAGAGCAACACCCAAGAGGATAGAAGTGGCAAAGCTCAAGCAGCCTTAAGCGCCTTGGTCAATGCCGGATGCGAGGTCAGACTGATCTCTGTCTATCCCATTCACCACGATAAAACCATCATCATCGATGAGCAGACGGTGGAACTTGGAAGCTTCAACTTTTCTCAAGCTGCGGCCAAGAGAAACTCAGAGAATGTATTGGTCAATTGGAACAATCCTGCCCTGGCAAAGGTGTATTTGCAGCATTTCGATCGAAATTACAGAGAATCTACACCTTTTCAAGCCCGCTAGCTCAAACGCTCACACGGACCAATTGACCTCGGTTGCCCCATTGTCCATGAGCACCTTGGCCCAACTGCTCACGAGCAAAGCGGGCTCTGCGTGTGCCAAACTCAAGGTGTAGTTGAGAAGCACTTGGGATGAACCGTCCTTCTTAGAACTGACGCCTGAAAGCTCAGCGCCAGCGGATCGAATCAAGGCGCTGAGTTGAGCCGCCAAAGCCTCTTGCAAGTCTTCAGAGCAGCTGACCGTTAGGTGAATTGAATCGTTCAAATAGTCATTGGCGCCCATTTTGAGGTTCAGTTGATAGGCCAAAGCTCTCAGTGTGGAGTTTGCAATCACGATCACCAAAGATGCAATCAAAGCATCAATTGGCCTTTGCAATCCGCACAAAGCACCCACTGCGGCGCAACACCACAAAGTGGCAGCGGTGTTGACGCCTCGGGTTAGAGTGCCATCTCGGTACAACAACCCCCCGCCGATAAAGCCAACACCCACCACGATTTGTCCAGCCATGCGAACCGCATCTGTGTACCCCTCAGGTGTTCTACAAATCCAAAGAAACAAACAAGCGCCCAGCGACACCAAGGCGTTGGTCTTCAAGTCCACCAATCTCTTGTGCCACTGGCGCTCAACCCCCACCAAGGAACCCAAAGCCAAAGCCGTGAAGATGACTTGGATAAACTCAACATTCAATTCAAACATCCTAAGCACTCCCATAAGCCATTTGCGTCAACCAAGTCGCGTAAACGGCGCTCTAAAAACTTTGGTTCAGCACGAGCAAAGTTGTTTTTTGCGTTTGAAGTCCAGCCAAAAGCGGACTTTGCATCAACGTGTTCGAGGCTTTGATGAAGCCAGTTCCAAAAATTAAATTACGTTTGGCGTCGAACTCATAAACCAGTCCTAGCGTCTGTGTGTTGTACAAAGGAGCAGCTGAACTTGGCAAATAAACGCCCTTTCCCGAAGACTGAGATTGCTGAGCATTCACGCCATAGAAGGCTTGCAAATAAAACTGATCACCATATGCCTCCTTGCAATCCCAAAACACGTCCCACCCATTCGCCACTGGAAGACCAAGCGTAAATCCCACTTGGGCAAGGCTCTTGTGTTGTGCACCAGGGACTGAACCCCAATTTGCGTAAAGCGTCACGGCCTCCAATATAGGCTGCCACTCAATGAATGCGTAGCCTTCAAATTGGCCCTTCACATCCCCCAGACCACGGTAAGCGGAATCGTTGGCTTCTAAGCGACCGAGCATGTAATTGAGAGAAAGTCCACTCTTCAAGCCTGACTCCTTGAGTAACCAAACGCCCAAACCGTTTTCAATGCTCAAAAACCCGGACTCCCGCTCCAAGTTGAAATCCAAGGCGGGATCGACCTTGGCATTGATCAAAACACCATGAACGATCGATAAATTGGTCTTGTTCAAACCATATGTGATCTCAGCCCCCTTCAAGGCACTAGACCAAAAAGATTCACCTCCATTTGGTCCATCCACAGAGGGAGTCTGCGCATGGGACAAAGTAATGAGCGAAAACAAGCCAAACAGGCTTAGTAAGCACCTAAGGTGGATTGAAAGTTTGCGTCTCAGGGCAGATGGCAAAGTGTAATGACTGTGATGATTCATAAAAGAGTACGCATTGCATGAGCAAATGTGCTCAAACAAATCTTAACCGAATTGAACAAAACCAAAGTGTTGCGAGTTTTGCGCGATTTGAAGGGTTCTACGCCACAGATTCTAAGGTTGGCTGCAACTGTAAATTGACCTCAATGCTCACACGAACTTCCTGACGATCGTTTTTGCTGATCTGAATTGCGCCATGATGCAAGCGAATGATTTCTTTGCACAAACTCAGACCCAGTCCATGCCCATCCGTTGAGCGTGAATGCTCGCCAGAGCCACGGTAAAAGCGCTCAAACGACTTTTCGAGAACGTCATCGGATAGATCGGCACATGGATTGGTGAAAGACAAGGTTAAAACAGAACGGTGAACATGAAGTTCAATGTGTATCCATCCTTGCTGCGTGTTGTAGTTAACAGCATTCGAAGACAAATTATTCAACAATTGCCGAATCAAATCGGGGTCACAAGACCAAAAAACCGATCGTTGAATGTTTGAAGTGATTTCCAAATCATCTTGAAACGTCTGCAGATCCAGAACCATTTGAGAGACCATGTCGCTTAAATTGATCCGTCTGGCTTTTAAGCTCAGAGAGCCTGCATCTGCTTTTGACAAAAGCAGCAGCTTATCGGTGATGGTGATGAGTCGCTCAATCTCATCAGACATTTGCGACAATCTAATTTGCTCAAAGGAGCCGTCCTCGCAATCAATAATGGCCCTCTCGACAAACCCCCTCAAAATGGTCAATGGTGTTCGCAGTTCATGCGACGCATCCGCAGAAAAACGACCCGCCTGCATAAAAGACGCACTGAGTCGTTCCGTTAAAGAGTTAAAGACACGAACGAAATCGTCGAACTCTGAAAAACCTGTTTTGAACTCAACGGACTCCTTTAAATCTTTTGACTCATAAACCAAAAGACGATTTTTGATTTTGGTCAACGGACTGAGTAAGGATTCGGTCATGAGCCAACCCAAAAAAACCATGCAAAAAATCAAAATGGGGAAAAAAGTCTCTAACAATTTGTCCCTAATCTCCCAAATGATGCTCACATAAGCTTCTATGGCCCCATTGGGAATGGCCACGATGACACCGTTTTTGGTTGGATTTTTTTTGTATTCAACAATTCGAATGACCGTCCACCCTTGATTTTGCACAGTCATGAGGGAAGTTTGAATTTTTGCTTCAGGCACTAGGGTGATGTAGTCCCATGATTTGTGCTTGAGCACCTCCTGAGTCAGATTGGAGCAAACACGAACCGCCAAGGAGAGCTCTTCATCGCTTGGAGAATGTTGATACCCGAAATTGGATTGACCTCCTTTTTCACATCGAATGCCCTGTTCAGCCACTTGACGAACAAACGATTGAGTCAAATCGTATTGACTGTGGCTCAGCGAAACCCTAGGCTGAGCAACGGGGGTGCCTAACTCTTGGGCGACGATCTCTTCCTTGACCAAATTGGAGACTATTCCCCAAACCACGTTTTGCGACAACCAACGGTTAAAACCCAGCAGCAGCAAGGTTGACAGTACAAATTGAACACACAAAACGATCCTAAAGGATCTTAAAAGTTTAAAGGGATTGAAAGATTTAAAAAATTGCGTCATCTTGTCGCAATTTGTAGCCGACACCACGGATGGACTCTATGGGAAAAGAGGAAATGGAGGAAGCATCCGCTGAAGTTAACTTCTTTTTGATGCGTTGGATGCACACATCGACCACATTCGTTTGAGGGTCAAACTCAATGGCCCAAACATGTTTGAGTATTTGTTTGCGCGTGAAAATATGACCTGGAGAACGCATCAAATACTCCAAGAGCGTGAATTCTCTCTGACTCAAAACCATGGAATGCTCGCGCCACTGAACACGTCGAGAAATTCTGTCTAAGCTCAAAGCGCCAACGCTGAGTGTGGTGAGTTCTGTGTCGCCAGATTGTCGACTCAAGAGCGCACGAACTCTTGCGATGAGCTCCTCGACATAAAAGGGCTTGGGCAGGTAATCATTGGCTCCAGCCTCAAAGCCCACCAATCGATCGTTTAAATCGCCTTTGGCCGTCAAAACAATAACGGGCGTGGAGATCCCCACTTGTCTGATGCGCTTCAAGACATCAATTCCATCCATGCCTGGCAACATCAAATCCAAAACAATCACATCAAAAGCACCGGAAAGTGCTGCTTGCAAGCCAATGTTGCCTTGCGTGAAATGCTCTGTCACAAAACCATGTTGCGAGAAGCCTTGCAAAACAAAATCAGCAATTTTCAGTTCATCTTCGATGAGCAATATTTTCATACTCATACTTTAGTTGAATTCAGAGGGGACTTTGCCAAAATAACGGTTTTGTAATTGAAAGCATCACTTGGAGTGAGACGAGGAATCCCCAACCCATCCGGGCAGATAGCTAGCACTAAGGGATGAAGCCATTTGCATGCCTTCGATCAAGGCCTGATCAAATTGTTTTTTGATGAGGGAAAGCGATATTCGCGTGCGAAAGTAGTCGGCCCACAAGAACTCACTGAATGGAGTGGTATCTTTGGCAAATCCACCCTTGACACGAATGCAACCGGCCAAACTGCGATATGGATCATCTTTCAATTTGGGTACTGAGGTTGGAATTTTAGAAAATGGAACCCTTTTGCCCAATTCATTGAAAGGGTGCACCCATTGGTGAAACTCCATGATGCGCCAAAACATGGCTTCCTCAAGCATTGAAAAATCTTTCAGGACCAATAAGCTCACCTTTTTCTCCCCTACTTGATGCAGCGCCACACCCAAATGATGGTGATCCACAATGTAGGGCTGAGCGTTAGGCCCCAAGACGCATGGGAACCAATGTTCACTCAACATGGCTTTGCGTTTTTTGGAGGGCATGTCTTTCCACTGGTTCACTTTTGAGGTCACCTCCACAAATCCAATGGTGCACTGAGTGGGTCGGAGCTGATCTAAATGAGCACTGATCGTGTGCTGATGAACCGTTCTAAGCATTGAGACTCCGTTTAATAAAAATGAAAAATCAGTTGAAGTGGCTTAACCATCAAGGAAAAGAAACATCAATCACGACATTGCCAACCACCTGCCCACTCTCCACTCGCTCGTGCGCTTGAACAATATCGGCCAGGGCAAAGCGCTCGCCAACAGCGTGTCTCAAAGACTGGGCTTGAAGCATTTGAGTCAACTCTTTCAAACACTCTAGCCGATCGTTGAGCATCAAATCGTAGACCAACATGAATTTGTATTGAATGGATTTGAACAACTGAGCCCTGAAGTTGAGTTGAACTTGTGGCTCATTGGATCCATAACAAACAACCGTTGCGTGGTGAGCAATTGCAGGTGTCTCAATCAAATTAAGGGTCGTAGATAAATCCATATCAATGACCAGATCCACCCCCTTGCCTCGTGTGAGCTCAATCAACTTGCTGGACACATTTTCTGTTTTATAGTCTATCAAGCTCTCCACACCAACTGCACGTGCATGAGCTGCCCGCTCGTTTGAGCCTACCGTGCCAATGACCCTTGCACCTCTGGCTAGGGCTATTTGACTTGCATAATGTCCTACTGCAGATCCTGCGCCAGTGATCAGCACATCGCGATCCTTCATGGGACCGCACAAGCGAACTGCTTGAAGCGCCGTCAATGCTGGGATCCCTAGACAAGCTGCGCCCCCGAAATCCAAGGAATCTGGCATTCGAACGGCCTGATCACCAGAGAGAGCGATGAACTCGCTGGCACTTCCGTGCTCTCTCATCCACTGTGCATTCCACAACCAGACACGCTCGCCAACGCGATTGGAGTCGACCCCTGCCCCCACGGCCTCAACGATCCCTGCACCGTCGCTATGAGGAATCACTCGAGGGCCGCTCAAGGGCTTTGCACGCCTAGATTTGACATCTGAGGGATTGACACCTGAGGTAACGATTCGAACCAGAACCTCACCAGGTGAGGGACTTGGCTTATCCAACTCACCAAACTTCAAGACCTCTTTGGCTGTGCCATTTTTTTCATACCAAGCCGCTTTCATTCTTGAATCTCCTTTTTTGTGACGCAATTGAGGCCATCTGAACTTTCTGCATGATAACGCCTCAATGCCCCTAACCCCGGTATACAAGTTGGAAAACCCCTAAGCATCTCAGAGTAGAAATATGCAAAAATATTCAACACCTGAGAAGTTACGTTGACTTTGTCAACTCAGGTGATGAGTCTGAGCCTTAAACCAAATGGTTTGGCCTTTTGTTATTCTTTTTGAGCTGCTTGCCAACATGCCACATCCTGAAACACTTTCCGCCTCCAGCAATAACGCCAGCCACGGCTTAGCGAGCCTTGCTGAAAAAGTTTGGCCCAAAGAGGGGTTCACCCGTGCACCATACTGGGCTTATACCAATGCTGAGGTCTATGGCTTGGAGCAAAAGAAAATTTTCCGAGGCCCCAATTGGCATTACGTCGGACTTGAAGTTGAGGTCCCTGAAGCGGGCTGCTTCAAGTCTACTTACATTGGTGAGCAATCTGTGGTTCTCACCAGAGCAGATGACATGAGCTTGTCTGTCGTGGTCAATCGCTGCGCGCACCGTGGCAACATGGTAACCATCGAGCCATTTGGCAAAACCAAAAAGCTCTACTGCGTTTACCACGCATGGAGCTACACACTCAAAGGAGATCTCTCTCATGCGGCCTTCAGTCAGGGGCTTAGAGGCGAAGGAGGATTACCCAAGGATTTCAAACTCGAAGACCACGGATTGCAAAAGCTTCGAGTTGCCACGCTGTGTGGTTTGGTATTTGCAACTTTCTCAGAGGAAACCCCTCCACTTGAAGAGTGGCTAGGAGAGGTTGCCACGGGAATCAAAAGAGTACTGAAAAAACCATTGAAAGTATTGGGTTACGACACACAAAGAATCCACGCCAATTGGAAGGCTTACCACGAGAATCCCAGAGATTCTTATCACGCCAACATATTGCACACCTTCTACGGCACCTTTGGCTTGTCTCGAATGTCACAGGAATCAGGTATGGTGCTGGAAGATGCTGGCAGACACGTTTACTTCTACACCAAAGCTGGTACTGAAAAGAAGTCAACCGACTACGATTCAACCAGCTCACAATTGCGCTCGCACAACGACGGATTGAGGCTTGAGGACCCAAGCATCTTAAAGTGGACCGATGAATTCAACGACGGTGTCAGCGTGCAAATTCTCACGACCTACCCCGGATTTGTGCTTCACCAAATTGCCAACAGTCTCGCCACTCGGCAAATTTGCACGAAGGGGCCTGGACAAATGGACTTGGTATGGACCTATTTTGGCTTTGCCGATGATGATGAAGAGATGACCCAACGCCGCCTGGTACAAACCAATTTAGCTGGCTCTGCTGGAATGATTTCAGTTGAAGATGCTGCAGTTTGCGAGATGATGCAACACGCCATGGCTGACGCACAAGAAGGCGAGTCCTTCATTGAAATGGGCGGTAAGGAATTGGACATCAAAGGCTCGAACAAATTGTCTGAGCGTGCCATTCGTAATTTTTGGAACCATTACAGGATGGACACTGGTCTTTAGAGTCAAAACCTTTAATGGCTTGCGTAGTTTTATTTTTAGACACCCTTGTCAGCATTTCCCCAAAGTGTTAAATCTTCTTTAAGGGTGTCATTCCTTGATTTCATATTTAAAACATGACCTATTCTGAACAACACCACCGCCAATGCGAACAACTGATCTACTCTTGGGCTCGGGCCATTGATGAGGACCGGGTAGAAGCCATTGCAGAGATGATAGAACCTCAGGGACGATATACGGTCAAATCCAGGTTCAACCATGACCGCAATCTGCCACTGGCGGTGATTGATGCTCACAGTGCAGCTCAACTCAGGGACCGCATACTCTCTATGCGCAAGGCCAACGTTTACCAACCCCAGTTGTACAGACACATCCTATCTGGGGTTGAGATTTTGGATGAAGACAAGGATGGATGCCTGAATGTTCGTCATAACTTTCTAATCATCCGAACCATGGAGCTTTCTGGTGACATGAAAGTGTTCGCAAGCGGACAAACGCAAGACAAAATTGCAATTCACCCCGACGGAGCCAAGTTCAAAGAACGATTGTTCTTATTCGACTCCCGCGTTGTTGAAACGCTCATGGTCATTCCTTTGTAACCTTCATTTTTTAAAACTGTCCATGACAAAATCAAAGCATTCCTCAACCAGAAGGCACATCATTCAAGGCATGGGTGCATTGGCCACCATGGGTGGTGCGACTTGGCTATCAAGCCCCAACAGCGCGCATGCCCAAGGTTTGGCTCAATGGCCCAACAAGCCAATTCACATGATTGTCCCAAACCCAGCAGGCGGTGCAGCCGATGTGCTTCCCAGGTTGATTGCAGATGCGCTTGGGCAAAAACTGGGGCAACCCGTGATCGTTGAGAATCGTCCTGGTGCTGCAGGAAACATTGCTGCCGAATGGTTCAATGGGACAGAACCAGATGGATACACCCTGCTCGCGGCTCCCCCCCCCACCTTGTCGATCAATGTGAGTCTGTACCCCAAGATCAACTACGATCCTGCAAAGTTTGTACCCATTACCATTTTGGCAACTGTCAGCAATGCACTGTTGGTGCACCCTTCGGTCAATGCACAGAGCGCTCAAGAGTTGGTAGAACTGAGCAAAGCCAATCCAGACAAACTCGCCTATGCATCCCAAGGCAACGGATCGACCTCCCACCTAACTGCTGAGCTATTCAAACAGAAAACTGGTGCTTCAATGATCCATGTCCCCTACAAAGGGGATGCACCTGCCATCGCTGATCTCTTGGCTGGACATGTTCAAGTGATGTTTGGCAACTTATCTGCAGCATCAGCACATCTGAAAAGTGGCAAGCTCAAACTCCTTGCTGTGACGAGTCCCAAGAGGCTACCCGCTTTTGCGCAAACCCCTGCACTCAATGAAACAATCCCTGGATTCGTATCCGTAACTTGGTTTGCAGTTGTGGCGCCGCCAAAGACTCCCAGTGTGATTGCACACCACTTGTCTAAAACCATAGCCGATATTTTGAAAACACCAGAAATTAACAAGCGCTTTGCTGAGTTGGGTGCAGAGACTGTGGGCAATACCCCAGAAGAATTGGCTCAATGGATGAGGGAAGACACACAGCGCTGGCGAGACGTGATTCGCTCAGGCAATGTGACCATTGATTGATCTCAGCTCTCTAGACAACGAGCCCTCATTTTGCGTCGGGACTCGTTTTTTACTATGCATTTTGGTTGAGTGCTAGTGCTCAACCCCAATTTTCATAAAGTCCCAACTTTCGGTGCAATGGCGATTCATCGGCCATGAACAAAAAGACGGGAGAGCTTGAGCTGTGATTTTTCAGCACTGTTGCACCATACCCTGGGACACAAGCTGTGTCTGCGCACTTGAGGTCAAAGGCATGATCTTCAAAACTCAAATGCACTCCATCTCCCTCGATCACATGGAACACACAAGCAGGTGATCTAGCGGGCAATCTTAGAGTCTGAGCAGGTCGCAACATCAAGGCATAAAAGCCCAAGATATTCTCAGCATCCTGTCCATTGCTTGGATTGATGTAGGTAATTTGAACCGCCTCGACCTCAGAGGGATCTTGCGACAGAGCAATGAGGGCCTTTTTAACATCCACCCATGGGTATCTCAACACTGGGTAAGCGCTGTTTGAGCGAGCAAAAAAAGGCGTGGGTAAAACATTTGCTCCACTGTGCTTTTGAGCACCTTCACCCGCTAGCACCTCTTGGCGCCCGCCATTGACATGATAGGAGGCCTCCATGTAATAAACCAACGGCAAATCCAAGACATCCAACCAGATGACTGGATCTTGACCATCGTGCCCATGTTCATGCCACAACCCTGTAGGAGTCAAAATCAAATCACCTCGACTCATCAAGCACTTTTCACCTTCTACCGTGGTGTAAGCACCCTCACCTTCAACGATCATTCTGACCGCATTGGGTGTGTGTCGATGTGAAGGGGCCCATTCGCCCGGCAAAAGCAATTGCATGCCCAAGTAAATGGCCGATGAGGCCTGCATTTTTTGCAGACCATGACCAGGGTTTGCCAAAACCAATACGCGACGTTCTGCTTTTTCAATAGGGGTCAAATCTCCCGCCTTGAGCAACAAAGGACGAATGGATTCGTAGGACCATGAGGTGGGTCGCGTCAAGGGTTTGGGTTTGGTTGGAGGTAACACCCCTCGTAGACTCGGCCACAACGGTACCAGGTTTTGTTGTGTCAACTCATCCAAATATTCTTTGGGTAAATCTTCAAGCCGCCCAAGATCTACGTCTTGCATGATCAATTCCTTGTGGTTTAGTTTAATTTAACCTGCATCATAAGCTCAGCTTGCGTTAATTGCACTCAGGCAATTCTCTAGTTTCCATGCGTATAGCCACTCCATGGCGTCGTAAAAACGCTCAGTGGACCTTCCACGCCAAAGTTCATTTCTAACCAACCTCTCCACTCCTTTGGCGTGATAAAGGCGGCCCATTTCGCGAGAGGATAAAACAATACGAGCTGTTCGGGCGACACGAGCACTTTGATAAACCTCGAAGGCTTGAACGAAGTCGCCTTCACACAGCTTCAAGCACTCACCCAAAGTCACTGCGTCTTCCATGGCCATGCATGCACCTTGTGCCATGTATTGAGTGGTTGGGTGTGCAGCATCACCAAGCAAGGTTGATCGACCAAATGACCACTGAGCGATGGGATCTCGATCGGCCGTAGCCCATCTTTTCCAGCTCTTGGGCAACAAGGTGAGTTGACGTGCCTTGTCGCAAACCCCTTCAAAATAACTTTGCACCTCTTCAGCACTGCCCTCCTTCACACCCCACTCCTCTTGCTCCTTGGAATGGAAGGTCACAACCACGTTGTACTGCTCACCAGCGCGCAAGGGGTAATGCACCAAATGGCAATGGGGTCCAACCCACAAGGCCGCAGCATTCCAGCTGAGATCCTCGGGAAAATCTTCTTTTTCAACCACAGCTCTGTAGACCACATGACCTGTGACTCTGTGAGGATCTCCCACGAAATGAGCCCTCACCACAGACTTCACCCCATCGGCACCAATCAATGCTTGCCCCTCATGGCGAACACCGTTTTGATCCAACACGGTGACACCGTTGGAGTTTTGTTCAATGCGCTCGACTCTTGTAGAAGTTCTGAAGTCAACCAAGTTGCTCGCTTGCGCCCCCTCCAATAAGCTCAAATGCACATCGGCTCGATGAATGACAGCGTAGGGATTACCAAATCTTTTGATAAAAGCCTCTTGTGTCGGTATGTGACAGATGGTGTGGTCATCTACTGCATCTTGCATCAACAAATACTCTGTGTAGACTGATCGCCCTCGGGCTTTTTCACCAACACCCAACGCATCGAAGGCCGAAAATGCATTGGGCCCGAGTTGTATACCAGCTCCAATCTCCCCCATTTCTGCGGATTGCTCCAAAACCCTCACCGAATAGCCCAAGCGTGATAGGGATAGAGCTGTGGCCAAGCCCCCTATCCCTCCCCCAGCAACCAAGACTGGACGCAAATCTTTGCTTTTAATCAACATATAAAAATAATGACCTTTGAGGCTCATCGAGCTTGAGCCAAAACAGCAATAGGTGTCACAGAACTTTCATCAAATTCTGAGTATAGCGATGAGCCCACCATTTCCACCCCCAGATAAACCTTAGGACATCAATCACACATCAAAGATTAGGTGACAAATTGGTGACGCTCGAATTTTGTCACCAATTTTTAACAAAAAAGATTCAACATTGACACACATTCAATGGAGAACAAGGCATGACCACTCAAACCGCAATCAGAAGTGATGCAAACGATTCAAAATCAAAAGCCTTGTTGCGACAGGCAGTTTACGGACACAAAAAAGAAAGCTCTCTCAAAGAGAGGTTGTTCGCGCTTTGGTTCAGTCGCCTGGTGTATACGCAAATTTGGGAAGATCCTGAGGTTGATCTCGAAGCTTTGCAACTGGGGCCCAGTGACCATTTGGTCACGATTGCATCGGGAGGTTGCAATGCTCTGTCTTACTTGCTGAGCAAACCCGGCAAGGTCACAGCTGTTGATCTGAATCACGCTCACGTTGCTTTGGTAAGGCTCAAAATTGCAGCGGCCCAACATTTGGAGAGACACGAAGATTTCTTCCAATTTTTTGGAACAGCTAAATCAACCTCAAACCTTCGCTTGTACAAAAACGTCATTGCACCTCACCTGGATGCCAGCACGCGTCAGTACTGGGAGGGAGGTCCAATTGGATTTAGAAGAATTCAAATGTTTGCCAAAGGGTTTTACAACTATGGTTTATTGGGACAATTGATTGGAATTTTGCACTGGGGATCAAAGTTGCACGGTGTGAAATTGAGTGAATTGCTCAAGCAACCCAACGTTGAGGCTCAAGCGCAATGGTTTGATCAAAATGTTGCCAAGATTTTTGACTCCAAACTGGTCACCAAGATCACCAGCAGTCCTTTGGCCTTGTACAACTTGGGCATCCCCCCCAGTCAGCACAAAGCACTTTGTGATGAACAGCCTGAAAAAATGTCTCAAGTGCTCAAACAAAGGGCACGTCAGCTCGCAACTGTGACCCCCATCAAGGACAACTATTTTGCGTGGCAGGCTTATGGACGTGGATATGACGCAAGTGGACAAAGTGCGTTGCCACCGTATTTGATGAAAGAGAACTTCAAGGCTCTCAAAGAGCAACTCTCCAAACTCTCTGTTGAACAAAATAACATCAAAGATGCCATCCAAAGCATGGGGCCACAATCCGTGGACGCAGTGGTACTTTTGGATGCACAAGACTGGATGTCCTCAGCTGAAATTGTTGATTTGTGGAGCACCATCACAGAAAGCGCTCGCCCTGGTGCGCGCATCATTTTCAGAACCGCTGGCGAGAGCTCTCCCATTGAAAAAGCATTGCCACCTGAGCTCAACGCGAAATGGAAGCGCAACGCTCAACGCTCGGCTGAACTAGGACCCAAGGACCGATCAGGTATCTACGGAGCTTTTCACCTCTTTGAGCTCCAAGCTTGAGGATTGATCCGACACATTGGAGCAATCTATTTTGGCGGCCAAGTTGATGCGGGACGAAACCATGGCGCCTGAGCAACTTGGCCCCTTGCATGAGTGGCTCAAGGGAGATTTGAGCCCTTGGGTACAAAACGCCAACGCTCAATTGGAATGGGTTTCTAAGGCCTTGACACTTGAAGACTCAGGCGAATTGCTCATCCCACTGACACTCAACACACCGACCCCGGATCATGCACCCGGGACCTACATCACATCCCTCAAATGCGGATGGTTTGATTATTTGGCTGAAGAACTTCATGAGCGACAAGTTTTGGCATGGTTAATCAAACGCTTGGGCTCTTTGGCAAAGAACTTGGGACTTGAGGATTTGATCTTGATTGGTAACTTGCCCGTGTCCACCAATTTACACGACCTTGAGAGCTTGAGTGGGTTTGCTCAATTGGCAAGACATCTTCGCACTCGCTATCCAAAACATTTCATGGCGGTGAGAAACTTGATTCCCAGCCAACACGCCTCAACCCTAGAAGCGTTGAAGGCGATTGGTTTTTTTGCAATCCCCCAACGAGTTGTTTATCACTTTGACTTGCGCTTGCCTATCACGGGTAAAAAACCCTCTCATTTGCAGCGTGACCTCACACTGCTTAAAAATTCCGGTTTAAAGGTGCAAGTTCATCAAAGCATCACTCGAGAGACTTCGCGATTGATTTGCCTCCAGTACCAGCAAATCTACATTGACAAACACAGTGCATTCAATGCCAATTACACCGCTGATTTTTTCTATGACTCGACTCAAAGCGGTGCCTTTCAATGCATGACGCTGAGTGACGCACAAGAGAATATATTGGCTTTTGCAATGCTCTACACAATGGGACAGACTTTGAGTGTTCCAGCTTTGGGCTATGAAACCCAATCCTCTATGACTGGACTCTACAGAATGCTTTTTGCCAGTATTTGGCTTCACACCCAAAACTCAAAAATGTCACTCAACTACAGCTCAGGCGCAGGAGACTTCAAAAGGAAAAGGGGCGGTTTGGCAGAGCTTGAATACACGCTCATTGCTCCTCCAAAATCGCTTCTGAATTACAAAAGTCACCTTCTTGAATGGCTTCAAAATATCACATCCCAAGTCACAGCCCAAGATCTGATACGGCATGGGGCCTGACCCAACCAAGGGGAAACCCTAGTAAACCAAAGGGTTATCGGTAGACACCCGTCAATTTCATTGCATAGGCAATTAAAATAGATTTCTATGTCAGAAGTCTCATCAACCCAATTGGAGTTTTACAGCGCACAGTCCCTCAACGATGGGTTGTGCATGGGTGCACTGATGAAGAAAGTACTCAACGCAATTTCCTCCCAAGTTGACACCCAACTGGAAACTTTGGGTCTCACCTACGCACAATGGTTTCCACTGCGTCACTTGAGCCTGAAGGGATCAAGCACCGCTTTGTCCATGGCCAAGGAATTGGCAGTCGATGCAGGTGCATTGACACGCGCCCTTGACCGACTGGAGGCCAAAGGATTCATCTCGCGAGCACGCTCGCATGAAGATCGCCGCGTGATCCAAATTCAGATCACCGAAAAAGGACAACTTGTTGCGCAACAAGTTCCCAATGTGTTGGCTCAAGTCTTGAATGCTCACCTAAAGGGAATTCAAGAAGAGAGAAGAATGGTATTCATCCAAACCCTTCACGAATTGGCCAACCAAGCAGACCAGATCAAAGCCGACCAACTTGAGAGTGTTCGATTCAAAAGCACTCAATCATTGAATCAGTCCATCAATTGCCCTACACCATCCAACTTTTCCTGAACCATGCTCAGCCCCACTTTTACTGCATCCAACCTAACATCAGCATCTCAATCGACTCAGAGCAAAACCGCTTTGCACCAAAGCTCGATGTCACTCAAATCCGCCTCCATTTTGACCATCGCAGGCTTAAGCCTAGCGATTATGTTGAGTGGTTGTGCATCCCAAGGCGAACACAATCGTGCGCTTCATGAAATCGCGCCCAGTGTCTTGGAATTGGGCGACATCAAAACGCAAGTTGTTGAGCGCCAGTGGTGGCAAGCACTACAAAGCACTGAACTCAACGGCTTGGTAGAGCGCGCTCTTGCCAACAATCCATCAATGGATTTGGCAAGGAGCCGAATCGATCGAGCACAAGCCTTGGCTGGGCTAGCACGCTCAGGCTCACAAGTTCAATTGGGCATCAATGCCAACGTTTCTAGACAACTCTATTCGGCAACAGGACTCTTACCCCCCCCAATTGGTGGGCAGTATGTCAACCTGGGTGAAGTCGACGCTGGCTTGAGATGGGATCCAGACCTATTTAGCCTACACGCGACTGAACTCAAAAGTGCCCTTGGACAAATCAAAGCACAACAAGCTGAGAGTGACTTTGCTCAGACGCAATTGGCCGCCAAAGTTTGCATGGTCTACATTGGATTGGCA
>Ga0164296_1000567_pt1 | contig 43226 bp, 60 predicted proteins | sample GEODES057metaG_FD_113533 | JGI IMG/M metagenome (GOLD analysis project Ga0164296, IMG submission 113533) | Dystrophic lake water microbial communities from Trout Bog Lake, Wisconsin, USA - GEODES057 metaG | ecosystem: Environmental > Aquatic > Freshwater > Lake | place: USA: Trout Bog Lake...
CACCTCAACTGGTGTTTCAGGTGCGACCTCGACTGGTGTTTCAGGTGCTACCTCGACTGGTACCTCAGGTTCGACCTCAACTGGTGCTTCAGGTGCGACCTCGTCTGGTACCTCTGGTGCGACCTCAACTGGTGACTCAGGTGCGACCTCAACTGGTACCTCTGGTGCGACCTCAACTGGTGCTTCAGGTGCGACCTCATCCGGTGCCTCAGGTGCTACCTCAACTGGTGCTTCAGGTGCGACCTCATCCGGTGCCTCAGGTGCTACCTCAACAGGATCTACTTCAACAGGTGGTTCAGGTGCTACATCAACTGCTGACTGACGTACTTGGGTATTTGAAATCGTTACACATTCTTTGCAATATAGTGGAGCACGTATATTACATATTTCACATGGAAAATTTCGGTCTCTTACTCCACTAGAACAATGCTTACAATACTCTGATAATTCTTCACATTGAGTACATTTTGGAAATAGTTTTCCTTCAATTTGTGAATTCAATAATTGTATTTTTTGTATAAAATTGTCATATCTTTGATGATGATACATTTGATACGACTTGAACATATTATTAAATAATTTGACTTGATCTAAAACTAAACCCATTTGATAAGACAATGTATTGATATAGTTTTCAATATGTATTCCTTTGTGTAATTGCTCAGTATGTACATCAATGTCTTTTTGATTTTTATCGGTATAAGTCTTTAATTTATCAAACAACGTGATAATACCATCATACATAGTTTGTGTTATTTTGAAATCATATTGTTTTGTAGGTTCTAAATCTTTATAAGGAGGAAAACGCGCCGTCTCTTCTTTCAATACATCTTTTGAATAATTGTACATCGATAACCATAATTTGTAATATTCACCATACATTCGATTGTCAATCATTTTGTATATTTTTTGTATCAATTCATATTCGGCATCAATCAATTTGGATTGAAAATAAAATGAATCTAACATTTCTGTATTTTTTTTCATATTTACATAAGTAATCAACCAATCTTGTATATTTTGCTTGTTGCTAAATAATGTTTCAATCAATGTATCAATCTCTTGTTTTTTTTCCACCAATGAATTCATACTTTAATAAAATATTTTATTAAAGTATGGAAGAATATCAATGGGGTCCTGAACATGAAAGCGTATTAGCCGAATGGGCAGATAAAGCCAATTGTTACAATTGGCTTCATACTAAATGTCACGAAAAATTTCATAATCTTCACATTTGGTATACTGTACCTGTCATTATCATGAGTACGCTTACTGGTACAGCAAATTTTGCACAAAGCAAAATACCTGTTGATTTTCAAGGATATGCTACTATGATCATTGGTGCCGTTAATATTACAGCAGGTATCATTACAACAATTCAACAATTTTTAAAAATCAATGAATTAAATGAATCACATCGTGTCGCTTGTATTGGATGGGATAAATTTTATCGACGAATTAAAGTAGAGTTATCGAAAAAACCAGAAGAACGTCCTAAAGTAGTAGATTTTTTTAAATCGGCATCTGATGAATACGATCGTTCGATGGAAACAAGCCCTTCTATTGAATCAGATGTATTGAAACAATTCGAAAAAACATTTGAATATGTATTTCAGAATGGATTTGATAAACCAGAAATATGTAATTCTTTGGTTAGCGTTAAAAAAAATATTTATAAAAAATCAGAAGATGAAAAAAAAGAACAAATTCTAAAAGAACTTGTAGGAGATATTATGATGGTACAAACCGAAAATCAAGATACGAAATTTAAATTAATCAAAGAATTTGCAGAAAGGTTTGAAAAAGAATTACACCGTCCACCTACAAAACAAGAAATGATAGATAATTTAATGCAAGATGAACTATCCATCACAGAAGAACAAATTATCAATTACTTAGAAAAAAACGACCCTTTATCTACTCTGTGAAAATGTGACAACATGGTACGTTTTGAATAAGAATTATCGTACATAAGTAATAATAGTTTTACTACAAATACAATAACTAGTGGTTTGTATAATAAAGTAAACATTATCTTTTTTTACATCAATTGGTATATTAAGAAAAAGTATAGTTTTATTTTTTGGTTTTTCTTCAAGAAGCGTAAATAAAACACGATAATCAATTTCAGTTTCAATATTATAATATAAAATATCACAACCAGCTTTTGTAGCAATATCTACAAAATTTTTTCTAGGACCTTGCACAATACCATAGCCTTCAAAATTAGAAAAAAACAGTGTAACAAAGTCCATAGTAATATTTATATTATTTTAATAGTATTTACAGTGAAATGAGGAACATAAGATTATATAGCCATATGAAGTTGAATGTAATCAATTGAATCTTTACGTCTTTTTGCTCTTTTTATCCATGTTGGATTTAATACTTCTATTCCACATTTTTCTGTTATATTTTTTTTATGTTTTTTATTGGAATCTATCATGACAACAGGAAATCTTTGAACACTCTGAAAGAGCATTTCTTCATGATATATTTCTTTTGCACGATTCCATCTTGAATTAAATACAATTTTATAATTACCAATAATGTCATGAAATCTAAATCTTCGAATCAATCCAGGTTTATGTTTTTCTGTAATACCTTTTATATGCCCTAAATCATTCATTCTTCTCTCAAAATTCTGGACACGATTCTTCATCTCTCTCATGTATCCAACATCACCATATTGATATTGTGAATTTCCAATATAAATAATATTTCGACGAAATGAACTTGATACAAAGAATTGAAAACATTCTTTCATCGCTTGAATATATCGTCCATCATATTGCCAAATGAGTTTGATTATTTCTTCTGGTAATTCTTCCATGTAATTTTTATTAAAAATATTCTTACACCTTTTTCTTATTAAAAATAATATAAAACATCATTTATATTATCAAGAATGAATAGAGTAGAACAAATAAAACAAATTCAAAATGAAGCATTAGATTTATTTATCAAAAAAAATATAGACTATGGCGACGCATTCGCAAAATATGGGGTTATCGGTGTTTTAATGCGTATAGAAGATAAACTACAACGCTCAATGTCTATAACAAAAAATGGAGTAAATTTAATAAACGATGAAGGCATACGCGATACACTTATCGATTTACATAACTATGCTGCGATGGCGCTAATGTTGTTAGAATAAGTGTTTAAAATAAAATGGTCTGATTCAGCAAAAAAATTTAAATAGGGATGAAAAAAAAATGGGCCACCTGCCCTTTTTTTTATTTTAGAAGAAATAAGGAATATTGTTCTCGAACCATCCGACCTCAAGATCGCAAAAGAAGATGGTCGGATTTGTGCTTACATGATGAATCTCGTAGGTTTGGTATGGTAGCCTTGCGTAGCCAATGTCCGTATCTGGATTGTAGTCGAAAATGATCTCGTGGAGTGGAGGAAGGTTTAGAGGTTCTGGAGGTGCAAGAAAATATTCTGGAGGTTCAGGAAGATCTTCTGGATTTGGGCTAATTGGTATTGGTGCAGGATCATCAACCCATATTTCTTCATCCAATGTTTGATCCCATTCTATATCACCATCTTCAGACGCATCATCTTCAGAAGCATCCTCATATGGACGAATTGTTTCTTCATCCCAATCAATCAGAAACACCATCTGATTGTTCGCATCTAGAACAAAACTTACCGTGTCATTGATACCGAGAATATTATAGTTGATATTCCCAATGTGCACCATGTAGACGTTTTCATCATTTACCATTTCCTCAAAAACAGTTGCCATGATCATCTGACCAGTGACTAGATCTCGGAGAAATTCAGGCATAGTTGATTTTAATCTTTTATAGTTCTTTTAGCTGACAGGCTTCAATTTTTTTTAAATCCGTTGAATTGTTCTAATCTTTTTTGTCGAAGCTCTTCTCGAGTCAAAGGAACAATGGTATCTTTAGTCAGTTGAAGACCATCACCCTTAAATTTACTAGGAGGAGGAACATCTACAAGTGCACGTTGTTTTTCTGGCAAAGTATAAGTTGGTTCAATGAAATCTACTTTAATTTCATGATTTGCAACCAAACCTACATTTATTCCCTGACATATGGTTGCTTCTATCCCTAATTCGTGTAATTCTCGATTTAAATCATCTTTATAATCTTCCATTGTTTCACGATCATGAGTAGTGAATGTTTCGACTTGAAATGTAATGAAATTTTTTTGTGGATACTGATTACATGAAAATGAAAGTGTAAATGTTTGACCTTTATTTACAAGAGAAGATGATTCGAGGTACATGGTGAGTAAAGAATCTATTGTACAATCTTGTGGAAAATCACCTTCGATACGTTTCAAAGATAAAATATCGACTGTTGGAATGTTATAGGCTATTACTAATTCTGCATAATCGGTTCCGTCATACACTTCATCACTTACGACAATACAAATACCAAAATAATCATCTTGTGTAGTATATTTTGGTTGTAAATAAATGGAACCAACTTTAAAGTAAAAAGGTATCATGATTTCTTTAGAAAATGTTCGTATCAAAGGTCCCGCCAAAGATTCTGAATATATGCATTCATTACCAATCAAACATGGTGCTTGTACTACGCTCGTGTAAAAACGATGAGATACAATACGAATCATTTTTTACAAATAAATTGGAAATTTTTTCAATTTTATTTTGGTATTTTCAAAAAATAGATACCGATAATAATAAAACAGAGACCTAAATATTGAAGAGGGTGATGAAATCTTTCTCCCAATAAAAAATAAGCTGCTAAACTTTCTATCAGGGCACTTGAACCATCCCATGCACCATTCACCATCAAGACAGATGATTTTTTAAGTAAAAAAATCAATAACACAACTACACCAATATAACCAAGAATACCAATAGTTAAAAAATAAGCATTTCCATTCGTTGCATATTTTTTTAATGCAAAATCACCAATAATTTCAACAAAACTTAGGGCTATGATTTCTAATATCATACTATATCTTTTGTTTTAAACATTGTTGATCAATTTGTATAGATTCACATGGTGTGTCTTTGGGTATGATTTGAATAATACCTTTTGATTTTGTACCTTTCAATGGTTCCGTGCATCCTTTTTCTTTAACTGGTTCATTTATGGTACAACGAGCACGAAAATGTTCATAACGCTCACGAACATCACAATAGGAAAGACCAGATTTTTTTCCAAGCATTTTATTGATCAATTCATGTAATTGGTAAACATACCTTGAAAAAGTATCTCTGTTTTTCATATGTGACATGGTAAGTGGTAATTGTTTAAAATTTTTTTCTAAATTCATTCGACAATATTTACAAGGCAATACATTTTCCAAATTCAAAATCAATTCGCGATAATGATGTTTTTGTTCTTTGGTAGGTTCTACAGGATAATTGAAACTCATGGTATGTAAAAAATGCCATAAACTTGGTCCCCATACTGTAGTCAACATACCATCTCCACTTTTGGAATCCGATGGTTTGAATACTCTACGTGTTTTCATACTTTATTCTACGACTTTTATTTTTTTGACACGTGGAAGCTTGACACCCAATGTTTTTTCTATTTTTGCAATAAACGCATTATTTGGAATGGCTGTGCCATTTTCATATTGTTTGATGATAGGAGCTTGAACCACAAGTACTCTAGCAAGATCTTGTTGTGTCATTTTTTTAACCATTCTTGCTTGTTGAATTGCTTTACCAAGATGTGAAGGAATTTCGATTTTTGTATCCATGGATACCTTAAAAATATAATAAAAATCAATTTTAATGGTATTTTTATCAGGCAAAAGAAAAGAATCAAGAATTATAAAAGATATAGTAGATCCTTTTTTATCGAATCAAACAGTGCGTAAAAATTGGAGACATCCACATTATAAAAAAATGATTGAATTGATAGAAACAATACCTATTCAAAAAACAAAAGGTGATTTGGAATATAAAATTAAAACCACTTTGCGTATTTTACCTGAATATGAATTGTATCATCAATTGTATGGAATTCCTAAAAATTATGATTTAACCATTTTGAATAAACTTAAGGACTATCATTCTAAAAATTATCCCCTTCTGAAAATAAAATATAACTTAGATATATGTCATCATACGAGTTAGCAGTTTTAGGTAAATCAACTTTTGCCATATCACCTATTTGTGAAAATCATACTGTATTTTTAAATCCAATTCAAATAACCGCGTCTGATTTTCAAAAATTATTTTTCAATGAAAATTCTTTTTGTATATCTACGGCTACGTCTACTGTATCATGTATTACTTTTTCAGATCAAAACATATCAATGGCAACTAGTGGTTATTATCCTACAACTTTACAAGTATTAGATTTGTATGAATGTATTTTTGAATATGCATTATATGATTTGAATTTATCTTCAAATAGTATTAGTCCTATTGCAAAAGTAGAATTAAGGAATGAATTGTCTTATCTCACATTATCGTCGTTAGATATTATTACTTCTACTAGATATTCTACCATCTCAGATTCTATCACCTCAGGAAATACATTTACTATTTCTGTTGTATTTAGCAACAAGAATGCTTGTATTAAACCAGTAATTATTAAATTTCCATATTTGATATCTGCTTCAACAGTATACCCTCCCGCAACTACTACTACAACAACAACCACTATAGCATAAAATATTTTTCTATAATATGTGCAAGAAAACGTGTAAAGGAATGAATTATAATGAGTATTACGCTTCCAAAAGGTATGAGTGTACTTGTCCTACGTCATGTCCCATACCACCCTGCCCCATACCATGTCCCTGCCCCATACCTTCTAAACCTGTATGTGATATTTTGATTGGTCAACCAAAACAATGTCCTATACCTAATCCTTGTTATTCAAAACCTGTATGTGATATTTTGATAGGTAACAACAAAGTTTGTCCAATTCAAACACCTTGTCAGGCGGTACCTGTATGTGATATTCTTGCTGACACGTGTGGATGTTAAACACGTTTTAAATGGATAAAGGATAATACTAATTCAGTATATGTCGTTCGATTTACAAATAGATAATTATGAATATCAAGATTTTGTAAAACTGTTTCAACTAAAGGGATACAAACCCCAATCTTCTTTGATTGAAAAAAAATGTGCTTTAGTCAAAAAAACATGCACACCTGATATTTACGAGTTTTTTTACAAATCTGGTAAAGCAATAGAATGTATTCACGAAATGATTCAACGTTCTGAATTACAAACAAATGATGCATGTATCAATGATATGTTGGATAAAATTATTGCCATACCATCATTTGAACATTTTGATGTAGGAACATTAATTGAAAAAATAAAACCTCCTTTACCAGAAATCGTTGTACAATCGTATGCAAATCCAATTGCACATGGTAAACTCAACACCATCAAACGAATGATACAAATGCAAAATATACATTTGAATAGTTGTTTTCGACAAATGCCTTCTTTATCTACTGATTTTGATTATATTCTTCCTATGGAAATCAAACATGTTGCTTCCATGCGTTTAGCTTCCATTGAATTACCCAATACACGTTGTTTATTTTCTTGTAAACAACAAAACAATACATTCAAAATAAAAATAGGTGATCAATGTATTCAAATTGTCATACCCGACGGAAATTATACCAATGATAGTTTAGAAGACTATTTGAATAATACCTATTTTCATACTACACTTTTACAAATTCATTTTCAAATTGATGAACAATTTCATACCATTTTTGAATCGGAATGTCCCTTTTCTCTTTATTTTGAAGGTGGATGTGGTTGGATTTTGGGCTTTCGACAAGCATGTTATTTAGATACGACTAAAGTAATATCTGAAGGTTTATTCGATGCTATTGGTGATAGATATTTGTTTTTAAGTGTAGAAGATTATCAGTATAATACCAACATTACCAACATTGTAGGATTAGACAAATCATTTATTGATAAATCAATTTTGGCAAAAGTACCTATGAATGATGAAAAATTAGCTCTCATTATCCATGATACCAATCCTTTGTGTAAAACAAGAGTATACAATGGTCCCATTACATTAAAAAAAATTCATGTAAAATTATTAGATAAATTTGGATATGTGATTGATTTGAATCAAATGGATTTTAGTTTTACTTTGGAATTAGAACTCATTTATGAAAATTTCTAAATGAGATTACACAAATTAAAATATATAACTTATAATATGAAGTATCTTTTATTAGTCTGTGTTCTTGTAGTACTTGCTATGTTTTATTTAAATTCTGATACTTTTCAATTGAAATGTATCGTTTCTCAAAAAGATGGTAACAAATATTGTGTACGCGATTCTGCGCATTTACAAGAAAGTGTAGAATTATTAGCAGAAGCTACTGAAAGAATGAAACAAATAGTCATTTACTTGAAAGAAAAATTTCCAAAAGATGAACGGGTACATCTGTTGGTGAAAAACTTTAATCCACACCGTATTGTAGAAACATTACCTACTAGTGAATATACAGCCTATAGTGAAGACAAAGGTCAAAAACTTGCGTTTTGTTTACGAAAATATAAAAATGATATGAAACTAATTGATCTGAATACACTTACTTTTGTCGCTTTACATGAATTGACACATTTGATGACTAAATCGATTGGACACAAAAAAGATTTTTGGGACAATTTCAAATTCATGTTAGAACAAGCCAATGAAATTGGTATTTATCAACCGGTTGATTATTCACAAAAACCATCTGAATATTGTGGTATGACGATTGACAATAATCCTTTTTATTAAAAGAATAAAAAGAAAAAGAAAAAGAAAAAAATAAAAAGAACTAGTTGGTACAACTTTTGTTTTTACACCTTTTTACATTTCAAACACCGATTTAATATAAAATTGAAACAAAATAAACTTATTTTATTATACACAACAACTACAACTAGCATAATGACCGAACTAATCCGTATTCCAAATATTGAAAACTATACTCAGGAAATTATTAATGGAGAACTTATACTTACACCAAAAAAACAATACATGACAGAGAATGAACTTAATATCACGCAGATTGCCAACTCAACGATTGAAGAATGTTTAATCAAAAAAGAAGAAGAAACCATATCAACAAAGACGAGGTATCGGTCTGTTTTACTTGATATATGGAAATCTATGCCAACTCAAAAAATATTACAAACCACTACATTTAATTTCAAATTAACAAATGAAAATGGCGAAAAAGGTTATAAATGGTGCGATGATATCCATATGTCATTTCAAAATAAGGATGCGAGAGGAACACTCAAAGAAATACTTAATATGGTTAAAGTAAATAAATTAACTATTAAGTTGTCTATTAAATTAGAAACAGGTAGAATTGTTCATTTTAAAATAGAATAATCGGCGTTTGAAATGTAAAAAGGTGTAAAAATACAACATTGATATTATTACGATCTTTCAAACCATGTTTATAATACACACGTCCGCCGGGTTCATATGTAATATTTTTTTCTTTTTCAAACTTTCAGTCAAAGATATTTTTTTATGTGACCCCGGAATAATTTCTAATTGAGCTTCATCAAAATAACAAACGAGTGTATAGATGGGGATTTCTTTACCTGTATAATTGTATACATCTGAATGAAGAACAGATGCATCTGTTGAATTATTATTATTACTGAATCTAGCTTTTACATAAATGGCATCTTGTAATTTAAATTTAGGTAACAAGATAACATCAATAAACAATAAACTCTTTTAGTTTTGTATAATCTACTTCTTTTCCCATACACGATAATCCATATTCGTACTCTTCACTTGTCAAATCATTTGATACAATATATCCATCTTTCATAATTTAAATATATATATTTTTATTAAACTATGATACCCTTTATTTATAAATACATGCCAAAAAGTATAGACGACTTTGAGCTAGACTCAAAGTCTTCTTTGTCTTATCATACCAATGTCTTGTTGTTAGGACCAGAACGATCAGGAAAAACAACGCTTTCTTCTTTATTAGTAAAATCTATTGAACCAGACCAAGTATTGTATATTAATGTTTTAAAAGAACAGGGTATACAATATTATCGTAATGATGTTAAAACATTTTGTCAATCAACGACACAAAATAAAAAAATTATCGTGGATGGTTTAGATGAAATGAATGAACAAACACAACAAATTTTTTTGAATTACATAGATACCTATTCTTCGATACAATTTATTTTAACAGGAACAAATTCACAAAAAATAATGGAAAGTATTTATTCCACTTGTATGGTAATACATTTAAAACCTGTAAGTGATGAATATTTATGTTCCTTGATTGATAAAATAGGTATATTAGAATCAATACATATCGAAGAAAATGCAAAACAATATCTTGTTTCTTTGACAAGACCTTCTGTAAGAACGTTGTTAAATTATTTAGAAAAATACAAAATTATGGATATTCCCATCACAATAGAACATCTTCAAAAAACACATACTGATATTCCATTTTCTTTGATGAATACATTCTTTCTTCATGTTCAAGAAGGAAATAAAAAAGAAGCACAATGTATTTTAAATATGTATCAAGATGGATATTCTGTGATGGATATATTGGATGCTTGTTACGAATATATCAAATTGTCTTCTTTTACAGACATTTATAAGTACAAGTATATAAAAATTATTTGTAAATACATTGCTATTTTCAACATGATTCATGAACATCCAATAGAATTATTTTTCTTTTTAGAAGATTGTATTAACATTTCCAATGATTCTCACAATTTACACATGTAACGAATGTAGTCATGGGTTCATCTGCCGATCTGGTTTGTAACTGATAATACATACATTTGTTTCCTTTACATTTGAAACATGTAAAATCAGTTGTGTTTGAAGCTAATTTGTTAGAAAATAGATACTCTGCACGTTTTTCATCACGATCTATCAAAACCTTCCATTTTAACAAATGAAGTTCATGGACTGGTTTGAATGCAATCAAGTGTGGTGTATCCATACTTTGTATTAATTCTTTGTTGATATTGTACAAGATGGATTTCATTTTTGATAAATAAATTTCACAAAATAACGGATTTGACCATTGTTTTACTATTTTTTTTTCTGTTGCTTGTCGAATACTATAGTTATAAATTCCAATCTCTATATTTTCACTCAATAATTCATTTTCTGTAATAGTTGTCAAGGCTTTACGAAATTTAATACGAAGATCCTGGGGGTGAACAATTGTTTGCATTGATAAAAAGAATAGATTCTTTTTAAAATCAATTTTAATATAACAATTTACACAGTATAAGGTTCTTCTTCTAATTCATTGTCAGAAACTACAAACCCGTCTTTTAAATATCCATGACTATATTCACCTTCTGGTACCTCTTCTTCTTCGTCTTCTGTTTCTTCAATATCTTCAAATTGCATGATGGATTCATAAAAATCATTCCACATTTCAATCGTAAGATCACCAGATGGATTTACCAAAAGACAACTGCCAAAATACAATACATTATCCATTGGAGGTGGAAATTCATATTTATTTTCATGACCAGCTTTTCCACGTTTTTTTCCATACATTTGAATGTCATGCGTCAATGTTTTCCAAGTATGTTGGAGATTTCCATAGGTTTTGTAACCAGATGGTTTTGATTCTGTCGTCATTTCACCATTGGTATGAATTACTACGACACTCATTACCATAAGAAATTAAATCTATTTATATTCTTTTCCTTTACATGAATGTAAAAATTCATATATTTAATTATTTAAAGATATGTAACAATGTAAATTATGGAAAATATGATAGTATATCAATCACCATTTCCAAAACGTCGTGTAGGTAAACCAAATGATGGTGGATATGTCATTGTTTCTTTACCTGGAGAATATGATCTTTTCTTATCAGGTGGTATTTCCAATGATAGTAGTTTTGAAGAACAATTGTTAAGTATTCATCCAATGGAATGTTATGCATTTGATGGCACTGTTGATTTTCAGTCTACTGACAAAATAAAATTTGTAAAACAAAATCTAGGAAATAATACAAACAACACTACGAATTTACATGAATATATGATTGGAAAAGAAAACATATTTATGAAAATAGATATTGAAGGCCATGAATTTCGATTGATACCTTCCATCATTCAAAATGGAGATATTCAAAAGATAAAACAATTGGTTATTGAAATACACAGTCCTGCAGATATTCAATTACATCCAGTTTATTATAACGGACTTGGTGATATTGTAAATGAAACCATGTTTCAGATGTTGCACGAATTAACCCTTACCCATACATTAGTACATTTTCATGCAAATAATGGACCACCTATTCAAAAAATTAACGGAATTGATTTACCACATGTGTTTGAATTGACATGGATACGTAATGATTTTGTTCAAGAAAAAATACGGAATACTATTCCTTTTCCTACCAAATTAGATATGAGAAACATTATCCATAATCCAGATTATTCATTCCAAGGGTTTCCTTACACTAATTAGGTACATATTTTAAAAAATGTTCTTCATATTCCTTGGTACCACGTTTTAAAGAAGAATGTAAACGATTGTTTTCTTCGCGTAAATCAGCTAAAGTTTTTTGTTTGCCATAACAATCAAGTACAAAACGTTTTAATACACCTTTTTGTGCCAAACGATTTTCTTGTTGTACTTTAAACAACACACTCGATAAACACAATAACCTATTTTCATCAAAATACTCACGGTTAGAATACATGAAAGCTAGATAATAACTAAGCAATGTATCAATGGTTCCAATTTTTAATTGAGATGAACCATCTTGAATAACATTATAACTGTGACAAGCCGTTGGTTCAAATACGAAAGCAATATATTCTCCATCTACAGAAATAGAATAATGTGTAGAGACTAATTCACCAATGGGTTCATGTTCTTTTGTGGTAACTTGATACCCTTTTTTCTTTAATATTTGAACGACCTTTTTTACAGTTTCTTTTGGTTTTATTGACAATACATCAAAATCAGGTATATTTTTAAGTTGTGGTACTTTGGTGTGTACAGTATACAATGCATTTGCATATCCACCAATGAAAACAACACCTTCTTCAACAAAAGTTTTTTTGGTCAATGTAAACAATTCTGGTTCATCTCGTCTTGATGAAAAATGACGTTGTAATTCACATTTTTTGTGAATCAATGGATAATTCTTATTTAATAAATTTAATCTTTTTAGAATTTTTTCCCATCGTGAAACATCACCCATGGGTCTAGATAATTCTAAAAACATAGATTGTCTTAAAAAATTTGCAGGTGCATACATTATATTTTTTTTGATAATAGCAGATTTTTGAATAGATTCATACAATTCTGCATGTAAATAAGTAATATCCGCAACACCCATGTGATTGACAAATACCTTGTATGTTCCATGATGAACACCTGATTTGGCTTCTATATCTTCAAACCCTTTTTTTGCATATAAATCAGCAAGATTTTTTGCCAATTCAAAAGCATTTGGTGAAAAAAAGTCATAATCGGGTAATTCATAATCATAATCGTAAAATTGGTCTTCTTTGGGTAATATGTTGTTGATGGCTGTTCCCCCATAGACAATACATTTGTGTTTAGAAATAAATTCCTCTACAATCTTAATAATTTTTTTGGTTTCAGGCGATTGTAGTAATCTTTGACCTTGTATTTTTTCAGATTTATCTACAGATGATCTTAAAATGGCTAATTCACATTCTTCAAACGTTAAATTCTTACACATAGTATATAAAAAGAAAAACTTGATAATTACGAAGAAATTTTTGAAACTGTATTATCATAATTATTTATTACCCATACATATGTACCATCTGATGAAATTGAATAAGGAAGGTTACCTACATGGATGGTATTTATAACGGTACTGGTTGAAATATCAATTTGTGAAACTGTATTATCACCTACATTGGTTACCCATACATATGTACCATCCGATGAAATGGAATAAGGATAATTACCTACATTGATAGTGTTTACAATTGTGGATGAAATATCAATTTGTGAAACTGTATTATCAGTAAAATTTGCTACCCATACATTTTTACCATCAGAAGAAATACCCAAAGGTGCGTTACCTACATGAATTGTGTTTACAACTGTGAATGAATTATCAATTTGTGAAACTGTATTATCAAGAAAATTTGCAACCCACACATTTGTAACATCTGAAGAAATAGAATAAGGATAATTACCTACAGGAATTGTATTTATAACGGTACTGGTTAAAATATTAATTTGTGAAACTGTATTATCAGGATAATTTGATACCCATACATATGTGCCGTCCGAAGAAATACTGTCAGGTCTGTTACCTACATTAATTGTGTTTGTAACTGTACTGGTTGAAATATTAATTTTTGAAACTGTGTCATCAATATAATTTCCTATCCATACATGTTTACCATCAGAAGAAATGCCAGAAGGATTATTACCTACATGGATTGTACTTATCGTACCAGATGAAATATGAATTTTTGAAACCGTATTATCACTACTATTTGTTACCCAAACATTTTTACCATCTGAAGAAATACCAAGAGGAAAAATACCTACATTGAATGTATTTATTACATGAGATGGTACAATCTGTGAAGTAATAGAAGGAATATGTACTCCATCTGCACGATTCCATCTTCCACCAAACATGCTGTTACCAGAACCAATACCTCCTAATTGATTCATATATACTAATTTAAATCTTCCTAAACCATTGGATTCACTTCGAACGGCTAAACTTGACCAATTGTCTAATCCAACTCGTGAGGTAATACCTTGTTTTTTGTTACCACCACCAGTAGAAAGATTTACGTTACTCTTGTATATGGTTGAACCAGCATTGCCTGCACCCATCATTCTTGACTTTCCCATAAACAATATTAATTTATATCTTAATTTTTGAAACTGTATTATCATTATAATTTGTTACCCATACATATGTACCATGTGAAGAAATACCTGCAGGACCATTACCTACACTAATTGTGCTAACTGAACCTGTTGCTATATTAATTTTTGAAACTGTATTATCACCATAATTTGCTACCCATACATATGTACCATCTGAAGAAATACCTATAGGAGTATTACCTACATGTATTGTACTAACTAAACCTGTTGCTATATGAATTTTTGAAACTGTATTATCACCATAATTTGCTACCCATACATTTGTACCGTCTGAGGAAATATATTGAGGAGTATTACCTACACTAATTGTACTAACTGAATTTGTTGCTATATGAATTTTTGAAACTGTATTATCGAGAGTATTTGTTACCCATACATTTGTACCGTCTGATGAAATATATTGAGGATTATTACCTACACTAATTGTAGTAACTGAACCCGTTGCTATATTAATTTTTGAAACTGTATTATCAAAAGCATTTGCTACCCATACATTTGTACCATAAGAAGAAATACCTGTAGGACTATTACCTACACTAATTGTACTAACTGAACTTGTTGCTATATCAATTTTTGAAACTGTATTATCACTAGTATTTGTTACCCATACATATGTACCATCTGAAGAAATACATTGAGGAGCATTACCTACACGAATTGTAGTAACTGTACTTGTTGCTATATTAATTTTTAAAACTGTATTATCGAGAGTAATTGCTACCCATACATTTGTACCGTCAGAAGAAATACCTGTAGGAATATTACCTACAATAAATGTATTTATTACATTAGAAGGAAGAGTTTGAATAGGAAGAGTTTGAATAGGAAGAGTTTTATGAACTCCGTCTGCACGATACCATCTTCCACCGAACATACTATGTCCAGGTCCAATCCCTCCTAATTGATTCATAAACACTAATTGAAATCTTCCTATACCATTAGATTCTGTTCGAACGGCTAAACTTGACCAATTGTCTAACCCCACACGTGAGGTAATACCTTGTTTTTTGTTACCACCACCAGTAGAAAGATTTACGTTACTCTTGTATATGGTTGAACCAGCATTACCTGCACCCATCATTCTTGACTTTCCCATAAACAATATAAATATTATTTTTCATAGATGAATAGTATGGATAAACAATTAGTCAGACAACAAATAAGAGAATGGGTAAAATTAGATGAAGAAATGGAACAACTCAAAAAAAGATTGAGACAAATCAATGAAAATAAAAAAGATATTTCTTCAAAATTATTGGTAGTGATGAAAGAACAAGAAATTGATGAATTTGATTTAAATCAAGAAGGAAAAATTGTAAGGCAAGTGAAAAAAACGAAACAATCACTAAGTAAAAAACAATTGATGACTAGTCTTCTTCATTATTACAAAAATGAAGGAGAAGCAAAAAAAACAACTGAATTTATTTTGAATACACGACCTGAAAAAATAAGTGAAACATTGTATAAAAAATAGATGATTAATATAAATGGATTTTATAAATCGTCTTGCCCTAACAATCCTTTATTCTATTGTATCCATTGTAGTGATTACAAGCATCATGTCTTTTTTTTTAATTGAACCAGCTTCTTACAATCGATATTTATATTTTATGATACTTCTTCTTATATTTCATCTTTTTTTGTAATTTTCTTGTTTTCCTAGATCCTCCACATGCACCTGCACTTTTTCCAACACAACCGTTGTATTTACTATTCGCATCCATTTGCATTTGTTTTCCAGCAAGTTTTGTTAAATTATCATTTGTATTTGTTCCTACAGGTAATCCACCCTGACGAAATTGAGGAACGGTAACTGCACCACCACTTTTCGCCAATGCATTTTGTTTTTGTGTCATATTATTTTTGTACGCAATTTGATCTTTTGTCGTGATTCCTGTAGTTTTGTATGCAAATTCTCTCATTACGTTAAAGAAAGAAAATAAAAAAAAAATAAAATAAGTATGTTGAGTCAAAGTGATCGTTATCAATTATCAAAAATGATGGATCAAAACCAATTTGTAGACAAAACGGAACAAATACGTGAATCTAAACATAGTGGAAAATTAAGAGACAATATTATTGCTTTACTTCGTATTAAAAAAGAAAATCAAGGATTAGACAAAACCAATTTAGAAACATTAGTATTAGCAGAATGTCATTTTCTTTTTTATGAATACATGGAATTATATAATTTGTTGATAAAAGAGGATATGGATGAATCCATATTATTTAAACTCCTGGACGTATTGAAAGATATTGAAGATGGAAAATGTGATCAGACAGAAGGGAGTGTTCGAGTAGGAACATTACTCAAGGAAATTTATATTGATAGTAAATTGGCGGAAACAAAAAAACGCGATGAACTATTTGCTTCTCCTGAACCTTTGAAACCAAAGGTAATTAGCTGGAAAGAGTACAAACAGAAATAAAATGTATAATAAAAGTATGACCAATAGTATTTTTTCACCCAGAGTTACGAACACAACACAGCAAGGTAATTCGAATGTTGCACCGTTAGGGGAAGCTAGTCAAATACCTTTAGAAAGGGCAATGATTCGTCGTGTATTTCCAACCAATTCTACTTTTCAAGGAAAAGCTGTTTTATCAAAACAATGGGCACAAACACCATTTCGTGTATCTTTCAATGCAGGGGACTTATTAGTTCGTCAAACAGAGCCTGGTGGACACAATCAAATCAAAGGATCTGTTGGTGTTGGACAATATAGATACAATATAGGATTAGTGGATGGTGTAAAATCTGGCAATGGTGCATCTGGAAATCAACATTATGTCTATGATTCTTCCGATTATATTCGATTCAAACGTCTTCAAGCAAAACAAAAAAATTATAACGATACTAGTTTTGGTGGATCTAATAATGGTGCATATGTTGCTACAATGGCGATTCGCCGTTATTAAATTCTAAAGTGTTTGAATCGTTTCGTCTTTTTTCCACCCTTGGGTTCTGCCATAGATCCTATTACAGTACATTCTCCTGCAATACATTCTGCACGATCTTTTTCACTTTGAAATTCAATAGGTGGAAATGCTTCACGTGGTGCAACTTCTGCTTCTATAGGATACATATCTGGCACTTGAACATTTGGATACTCAGAACATCTTAACCATTGGTACAATAAATGATCTTGAAGACTAGGTAATATATCATCGATCAACATGTGTATAGGCATAGAATAATCGTGTGATTCCTCAGAAAGACCCAAAAAATGAGAAAATGCCATTTTTTCGTCTTCTTTAACAAGACGACTTCTTCCGAAATCAATCAACATCAACGGTGTTACATCTAATATATTTCCTAAATGATAATCACCGTGAGATACACCACATTCATATGCCATAAATAATAATCGTCTTGCTTTTTTAATTTTATTTTGTACGGTTGGAAATGACCATATCATTTGATTCATAGTAGTTGAATACAAAGGACGTCATGGACTAAATGATTCCATAAATAATATACCTAACGTTTTCCCAACACCATCAACTGGATCGACACCTTGTGAAAAAATTAACGTTTCTAAAAATAATTGTGGAAAAAAATCTGGTAATGTTTCTACTTTCAATTTGAAACTACCTAACACAGATGGACATATTGCAGTTGAAAATTTTTCTAAAGATGTTTTGTATAAATGTGTTTGTATACGGATTTCTTTATCAAAGTCTGCTTCTTCTGAAGGAACTACAAAATGTTCGTGTTTCTTCAATTTTAATTTGATATCAAATGGTATTAATTTAATAATAAATTGTTTTACTACTCTTCTATCACGTAAATCAATAAATCCAGAATCTTCACCTTGAAAAGTAACTACAAAAACATATCCATTGGCACCATTTGTTAAATATTCAAATGTGCTATATTTCATAACATTTCTAAACATTTCCAAAATGTCACCTGTTTTTTTAGTAACTACCCCTCCTTTTCTTGTTTTCATACTATTTATTTTTATTTTTATAATAGTATGATTCTAGGTGGTGGTATTTCTGGTTTGTATTCAGCCTATCAATTATTGAAAAAAAATCCTGATCGTCGAATTGTTATCATAGATAAGCGTGATCGATGGGGTGGTCGTGTTTATACTCATAAAGACAGTTATATGACAGTAGAAACTGGCGCTGGTCGATTCAATAATCGTCATCTATTATTGTTGGATTTGATTCATGAATTACAATTGGATCACACCATCATACCAAGTAGTTCACATTATGAACATGTGGATCCATCCCCTTACGACCTACAAACTACATTATCAAAAATTATTGTTGCAAGTCAAGTAGATGTATTTCATGATTTACGAAAATTATCTTTTTTAGAGTATGCTTCGAAGATTGTTTCGAAAGAAGAAATACAATTTATAGAAGATGCATTTGGATATTATGCTGAACTTGTAATTATGAATGCAAAAGATGCGATACGATTGATGAAAGAACTATTTTTGTCCGATTTTTATCAAATGAAAGGTGGATTGTCTCAATTGATTGATGCATTAGTTCGACGTCTTCAAACATTTCCCAATATTGAAATGAGATTGAATGAAACCATTTTGTCTATTCGTAAAGGATACACTGTAACTACAGACAAAGGAGTGTATCATGATACATTATGTATTTGTACCATGCCAAAAGATCCATTTATGAAACTAACATTCAGTAAACCGCTACATTCCTCATTGAAACAAATTACATGTGCTCCTTTATGTCGCATATATGCTACATTTGAAAAACCATGGTGGTCTAAGAAAAAAATGACTTCATCATCTCCTTTACGTATGATTTTACCTTATTCTAAAAATACGATTATGATTTCTTATTCTGATCATTATTATGCATTATTTTGGAATGATTTGTATACAAAATATGGTGAAAAAAAAGTAATTGAAGTATTGCAGTATTATATAGAGCAAGAATTAGGTATTCGAATACCTGTACCTCTTCGATTAAAAATATGTTTTTGGACATGTGGTGTGGGCTACTGGAACGTAGGTGCTGATAGTGAAGTACTCGCTAAAAAATTACAACATCCATTCCCTAATTTTTATTTGTGTGGTGAACACTATTCAGCAAAACATCAACAATGGATGGAGGGTGCATTAGAAACTAGTAAAGCCGTTTGTCAAATAATAAATGGATAAATTATGTGTGATCGAAGTGATATGTTATCAGTAAAAAAATGTGTACCACAATACATAGGACAAGGTCCACCTGGTCCACCTGGGCCTGCTGGGCAACCAGGACCACCCGGTCCAGCGGGTGCTTCTGGCATTGGTCCAACTGGACCTACCGGTCCCAAAGGTTCACCTGGACCCAGTAGACCACCACAATCACTTTCTTCTGTATTGTCTATTGGTAATAGTGCATTCAATCAAATTATTTTAAACAGTAGTACAAATACTTTAACATTAAACCCAGATGGTATGACAAGTACTAGTTTTTGTATGACAAATAACTTGATTGTTAGTGGTCATAATTTTCCACCTGGAAGTACAGCAGGAACTCCAGGTTATTGTATGTCTGCACCAAATTTAGGTGATTATGCTATTTTTACTGGAACACCTGTATATATTGATGAAAATGGTAATTTTGGAACTTATGGAGGATCTACAAAAGAAATCAAAAAAGATATTCGAGATATAGATGAACATGAAAGTGAATGTATTTATCAAATGAAACCAAAAAAATATTTTTATAAAAAAGATGAAACATCACAATATGAACAATTAGGATACATTGCTGAAGAAATGGGAGACATTGATAAAAAATTGACTGTTTATACAGAAGATGCTTACATAGATGTAAAATACGATCGCATTGTCGTGTATTTGGTAGAAGAAGTTAAAAAATTAAAGAAAGAAATAGAAGAATTACGTAAACATTATGAAAAAAATTGATTTGCATAAAATTCTTACATCTTCATCGATGGCTTCTCTATTTCTTAACGGTGCAACGGATGATCTCTCTACTTCCATTAACCTTGGGACTCCCAAGGTGAATGCTTCCGGTGGAAAAAATATTCCTATCTTTAATAAGTTGGCTCGAAATGGTCTCAAGGTGGAAACACCCATGATGTTGACCTGGGGCATTAATGAAAATCAATTTGATGGTTCTGATAAAAAGAGTTATGATATGAGTCTTCAGTTCCCTTCTTCTGAGTACATGCGTCAAGATACATCGGCTTTCTTGGAAAACATCCAAGGAATGGATGCCTACATCAAGGAACAAGCATGTATCAATTCAAAATTGTGGTTTGGTAAAATTCAATCCAAAGAGGTAGTCGATGCCTTTTGGACTCCTCTTCTCCGTTATCCTAAGGACAAGGCAACTGGTGATCCGGATTACAGTAAATCACCTACACTTCGTGTGAAGATTCCCTTTTGGGATGGACAATTCAAGTGCGAAATTTACAATGTCCAACGAGAACTTATCTTTCCAAAAGAAGGGCGTAGCATTTTGGATGTAGTACCCAAGGGTTCAGAAGTCAAAGTGATGCTACAATGTGGTGGTATATGGTTTGCAGGAGGTAAGTTTGGTGTCACATGGAAGCCATACCAGATGATTGTCAAGCCGAAGAATCAGCTTTTGCCTGGTGTTTGTCACATTTCTATCAATGAATCAGAAGTAAAGGTTGAAACAAAAGACATTACAGAGTTTATTGATTCGGATGAAGATCCAGAGAAGGAGTATGCACCAGTACCTGTACCAGATCCAGAACCAAAACCAGAACCAGAACCAAGCGAGACAGATGTTCCTGAAGTACCGGTCAAGGGGCGAAAGAAGGTAACGAAATCATAATCTTCTCTAACCGTTTCTTCTCTACTATAAATTCTAATTGATATAACGTCGATTCACATAATTTATCTTTTTTTTCATGAAATGTTTTTATTTTTTCTTTTAAAGTAGAAACGGTTAATTTTGTAGTACGTAATGCTCGTACCAAATCTCGTTTCTCTTTTTCAATCATTGCATATAGTTGTTTCAATTGTACTGCATAAGGTGTTAGCTCTGTATCCAATTCAAAAAAACTGGATAATTCTTCATACAGCATATCACTTGGGATACTATTTCCTGGATCAATTGCTTGAAATTGTTGTAAACATAATTCAAAATAAGGTGTTTCTACTATTTGATTGATGAGGGCAATACATTGTGCTAATTCTACATATGTTTTGGAATGTTCCCCTACATGAGGAATAATTTGTGTATGAAATGCTTCTACAAAATCATCGTTCAAAAAAAGTTGAATATCCATAATATATAACAGAATAATATGACAGATATGGAAGATATAGAAGATTTAGAAGTTGAATTATATAAAACTATTTATCCTTTTTCAAAAAAAATTGGAGAAACGTTAGGTGAAACTTTGCGTCCAAGAATTAGAGATATTAGTGAAGAAATATTATTTACATTACTAGAAGCATCTAGAGAATTAACTACACCAGATGAAGGGTTCGAAACTGTATCACCTGAAACTGTATTCATTACAATACCGGCTGGAACAAATTTATTTAGGACATATCCAAGTAAGGATGAACCTATAAAAGGAGATATTATTTTTTGTAATTCGTCACCTTTAAGTAATTCTCAAATAAGAAATCCTGTTAGCGTAAATGATTCTGTTGCAATACTTCGAACCACACGTGATATAAGATTAATAAATTATATACCAATTTCGATGCTTTTAGGTGCTCAAATCAAAGAAGGTGGTAATGGTAGAGGTTTATTTTCTGATTGTTGTGAATATCCAGTTGTAAGAAATTTTTGTAATAGATATGGCATTGATGGTATTGTACTTACAGATCAAGCAGATCAATATTCATTTACAGAGAATAGATATTTACCGCCTGAATTACATGTTGGAACAGAGTGTAGAAGAAAAATGAATGAAATAGCAATACAAGATGTTTTTGAAAAACGTGCATTTATGTCATTTTCAATTACCACAGTACCAAGTATCATTGGTGCAATTTATCCAGAATTTATTCTTTGTATAAAAAATAGTGATTATCCATTTGTAATCGATCGCATGCTACCAATGGCTCTTGCTTATTGCAATGATAGTTTTTTACACCAATATACTGTACCTAATTTGATTCCAACAAATCTTTCCGATAATTGGTTTAGAATAGAAGGAAATCTTATTTATCCAACAGATGAATTAATTAATCGTCAATATAAATTAAATAATAATAAAATAAGTGAGACTTATGTGCTTCCATATTTATATGATCGTGAACAAAACATCAAAGTAGCATATCATTTTATCGAATTGATGATACCATTGTATCTCAGTGGTGGAAAAAGAAAAAATCAATCAAAAAAAAAGATATCAAATATAAAATTGAAAAAGAAACACATAAAACTTACAAAATGGAAGAGATATGGAAAAACTTTAAAAAAGAAGTTCCTGAAATAAATATCAATGAATGCAAAGAATGTAAAAGTGACATTCAAATGACTGAAGATGGATTTTATACTTGTACGAATCGTACATGTGGTGTCATATGTATTCAAATGATTGATATGTCTGCAGAATGGAGATTTTACGGTGAAGATTCTTTTACGTCCAATCCAATACGTTGTGGTATGCCTATCAATCCTTTGCTTCAAGAATCATCTTTTGGATGTAAAATTTTATGTAATGGAAAAACACCTTATGAAATAAGAAAAATTGCACAATATGCAGAATGGAATTCTATGCCTTACAAAGAAAAAGCTCGATACGATGAATTTCAACACATTACGTTGATATCAAATAATGCGGGTATACCCAAAATGATTGTGGAAGAAGCATGCAAATACTACAAAAAAATTACGGATCATCGATCTTTTCGTGGATTGAATCGTGATGGTATTATTGCAGCTTCCATTTACATTGCATGTCGTATTCATAATTATCCAAGAACTCCAAAAGAAATTGCACGTATCTTTTATCTAGACACTACTAGTGCAACTCGTGGTTGTAAAAATGCAATGACTATTATCAATGAATTGGAAAAATCTATGCCTCAAGAAGAACAAACAAAATATGCAAATACTGATCCTCATTCTTTCATTGAACGTTACTGTAGTAAACTATCGGTTCCTACCAAGTATACAAAGTTGGCACAATTTATAGCCATACAAATACAAAAAAAAAATTTAATACCTGAAAACACACCTTATTCTATCGCAGCTGGAATCATTTACTTTATTTCCCAAGAATTTGAATTAAGCATCACAAAAAAAGAAATACAAATGATTAGTGATACTAGTGAAGTGACCATTAATAAATGTTATCGTAAGATTGAGACATTGAAAAAAGATTTGATCCCTTCATCGTTTACCGCAACGTAGGATTTACACATTGTTCCATCGTAGAATAAACTTGTGTTGCACATGTTTTATCTACTTTTACACAACTTCGTACACCTTTCCATTCTCCTACATAACAATACCCTTTGGCTGGTCTGCTTTCTTCTGGAAGAGGTTTTGCAATTTTATTTACTATCATTTTTGATCCAATTGCGGTTTCATCCACTACAGTTTCTGCAACATTTTTTGTAGTTGACAATGATAAATTTATTATATTTCGAATGAATTCAATCAATGTGATTAAAAAAGATAAATGTGGACGAATCTTAAGATAGAGAAATAAAAGAACGGCTAGAATCACTAAAATTTTCAACCACATACTATATTCTTTTTTTTTATCATGAAGTACTATGGAAAATAACCATGTAATTTATAATACGCTACGTAAATTATGTATCTATAATTACAGTACTTTGGAATGTTTCAAAACCATACATAATTTATTTTATTATGTGTTTTCCAATATCAGTGAATACAAACGTAATGAATTAGTGAAATTATGGATGGATACCATGGTTTCTAGTAAGTCTTTTTCAGATTCTTATTATTCTAAACTTGTCTACGAATGGTTTCATAGTATAGAAAAAAAAGATGTCGTTGGATATCCAACTATTTTAGACAATACACAAGATATTGTAGATTTGATTCAACGATATAAAAACAAAGGTTTATTCGTAGATATTGGTTCATCCAATTGTCAATTAGCCAAAGATATTTCTAATTTGTTACATATGAAACCCATATCCGTGACTATACCTCATGGTCACAAAACACTACAATATCAAGAAATTTGTAAAGATAAAATTCATTATGACAAACATTTTATAAAAAATATACGTTCTCTTTCAGAAAAAGTTGGTGTGGTATTTTTCAATTATTCTTTACATCATTTTGGGAAAAAAGAATCTATTCAAAGAATATTGCGTGAATCTTATGGAATATTAGAAAAAGGTGGTATATTATTGATTCGAGATCATGATTCAAGTAATGATCTATTTATGGATTTACAACATATCGTATTAGAAATGAAACATTCAAATGAATTGTCTTTTTCACAATATCAAACACACATACAAGAATATATTCATTCTTTGCAAAGTCATTATTTTAATGTAAACAATATGAAACAATGGTGTAAAGAAATTGGTTTCACTTATGTATCTTCGAAAAAAAAGACAAATATGAAAGATATTTGTAACACAGAAATTGACATTTCAAATACAGTTTATTTATGTTTTCGTAAACAAGCAAGTACAAGAAAAATTAAGATATGATCGGTGTCCATTTTTTAAACGTATCATTCCATTTACATTCCATAGTTTTTGTAGTTTCTACAAAAGTATTGGTTGGATGAAAAAGACGATTCATTGCTTCACTACATGCATAAGTATCTATACATGCAATTGAATGTAACTTGTTGTCCTTGTATACTTCATAAATGTCACTTTTTGGTGTAGATTTGATTTGAAAGATTTGTGTATTTGGTTTGTAATGATACGTTATTTCATCTTGAACAATTTTAATAGTATGTACTTTATAAGATGCTTTGGTAGAAAATTCCGGTAAAAAAAAAAAAGAGGGTTTTATGTACATTGTTAACATTTGTTTCATTTTGTTTATTTTTTCAGAATAAGAACATTGTAATACTACTTGTTTGTAATGATAGACATTGTCCATAACAAAACAATGTTTATCTTTGATAAATACACCACTTACAATAGTACCATGTAAACAAGGATCAAATATTACAGGTACAGTCCATTGTTTTTTAGTTGTACGGTCGATAATAGTACATACATCTGTAAACCATGCATAACATGGTTTACCATGTGGTTCTGCAACATAAACACCAGAATTGGGTAATTGATTACATATTTTTTCAATAGAATGTAGTAAAGATGGAAAACTCATACTATTTCTGAAGGTGTATGTTTATATTCTTCTGGAATAGTATAAATTTTTTCTATTTTAGGAACAGTATATACGTCTTGCAAATAAGAATATAAATAATGACATAGTATTATCCCTATAAGTGTTAAAATAGCAGTATACAAAATAGACATACTTTACAAAATGTTTACATTCTAAAGCAAACGAACGTTTTTCAGGATTATATCCGTCATTGACATTCATATCTTTAGTTCTTCATTCCTCAACCTCCTCGGCGATGTCTGCGGGTTTTTCGTGAACGATTGTTTTTTCGGTTGGAACGGTTTCGTCTGGTCATACTATATGATTAGAAAAAAAATTGAACTTTTCCTTATAGTTTCTTAAAAATGTATTCGTTAGATATTACTATTCTTCGTTCTATTTTGAAACATCTACCATATCAACGTATAAATGAACCCATGTGGCAGAAAAAATTCCTAAATCATTATTTTTGTAATTGGTTTTCTTCAAAAGACTGTTCTTTCACAAAAAATGAAAAAAAAAATATTATTTCTTATATACATGAAAGAGGGTACCATCATAAAAATATGGTAGAAACAACAAACTTGTATGTTTGGTTGTATGCAGAAGAATGTTTACAGTATGATATGGTAATAAAAAATAAAATAAAAAATATTTTGTTGATTCAAAAAACAAACCATACAATTCTTCTTGTTTTATATAGATGTTTTCCATTTGGATTGTCTTCTTTGATTTTGTCTTTTATCCCTTGGATGTAAAATAACGATACAAAGAAACAGAAAGAAATAAAAGGATTGTAATGGTAATGGTTAAAATTGTTTCTGTCCATGAACCAATTTTGATGCGTTGATACAGTACATAAAACAATAATAAAACTACTACCGCTTTTATATAAAAAATTATTTTTTCTTGTGTATATTCTTGCATGGCATCTTCTAATAACTGTTGAGAAGTAATGTCTAATTCTTCATATGTTGTATAATTAGATAAATTACGTTCTACTTTTTTTAGTTTTTTAATTTCAACATCACCTTTTTGAATGTGACGATTGGCGGTACTTATTTTTTCTTTTATTAATATCTGTAAATCTTTGATTTTTTTAGTGATACCATTCAATAATGATAATTGTTCTGTATATTTGTTATCCATCTCCATTCGGTAAGAAGGATATTCTTTCATAGTTTTATTCAATTGGGTTACATAAGCTTGATGTAGTTTATTTTTTTGTGAATAAAAAACGTCTGGATCTTGACATTGCATATTGTATATCTTTAAAAAAATGTTTTTAGTTCTAATGTTTTGTCTAAAGAGGTATGTACAGGATTTGATAAAGGTACTACCAATGTGCTAGCATCTTGTAAATACTTTAAATATCCTTTTGCTTCTCCATACACTCTAGGAATACAATACTCAAATACGTAACGATTTAATTCTTCAATTTGTTCACGTATGTGATTGATTCTATTTTGTGAATGTTCTAAAAAAATTGCTCTCATAATCATTTTCAAGTTAGGGTTAGACTGCTGAGAAATAATAAATTTATTACCAGAAAGTTTATAGACACCCGCTCGAATACCATTTTGAAGAATTTGTTGATTCGGTTGAGAAAAAAAAGCTTGTGATAAAGGCGTATCTGCCCAATTTCCCGTCATGGCATCATTATAGGAAGAGGTATACACTGGTTTATCATACAAAGAAATAGGATTGGGTGAATGTAATAAATCAATTCTACCATTGGATTTCATACAGTAGAAAAATATTTTTTAAATGTATGAGTTTCAAAGAATCGGTTTTAATAGTGGCTATTATTGTTGTCTTTGCCTTGATGATCCTTATTTCTACCGTATTGAATCAAAAACAACATGATATACATGTAGATCATTGTCCAGATTATTGGTCCACCTCGAGGGAATCACTTGGTGGGTGTTTGAAAAGTGAGTTTGGATGTTGTCCAGATAAAATAACTTCTAAAATAGACAAAGATGGAAGCAATTGTACAAGTTGTTCTGGATCAGAATTTGGATGTTGTAGCGATTATGCTACTCCTAAAACAGATGCGGATGGTACAAATTGTCCAGTAAAATGTTACAATACACATCAATTAGGAACTGTAAGTTCTACTTGTACATCTATTCCTACAGAAATAGATTTTGGTACAGATACTTATACAGGTAATACAGGTCTTTGTAATAAGCAAACATGGGCAAAACAATGTAATATAACATGGGATGGTGTTACTAATGTTGCCAATGCCTGTTGAATTTTCTATGGATAATATATGATTCTTATTTGGTTACTTTTCTTGATACTAGCTTTAGTGTATCAAGTAAAAATAGAAGGATTTACACCTTTATGGGGAAAATATGAAACAAAGGATTATGGAGGAAATGATATTCAAAATTATCCATCTATTGGAATCAATGAATGTAAAAAAAATTGTATGAAAGAAAAAAATTGTAAAGGAATTGTAACAGATTATCAAGGGGATGGTCCTGGTAATTGTTGGTTAAAAAATAACATGGAAAATGGTACAGATAATAATCAACGATGGGCGTATAAAATATCTAGAAGGTAACATTTGGTAAATCACCTGCACCATGGAAACCTTCTAATCCTTGAAATAAAACGAGTCCAAGTAAAAGAAAAAATAATAAATAGGGGAACAATACAATCACCCAACTGATATTCTTATTCCATTTGCAAATGTAATTTAATAACCATGTCCATAATAAAATATAAAGAGCTTGCCCTACTAAAAAGATACCAGGTCTTGAATGAAAGCAAGAATAAGATCCTAAAGTAAATCGTGAACGATTTCCTATATTTTGTAAAAGAATCAAACTATAGGATATTCCAGATAATAAAAGATACAATTTTGCAGGAGTACACAGTTTGTCGAACCACTTCATATATTATCTTTTGATTAAATTTTGTGATAAAGGGCTTGGATTGACTGGTTCATATTTACCCATACTTGTATTATATGCTTTATGTAAATTATATCCGGTATCCCTTGCCATATTTGTAAGAAAAGTAGGAAACAATGTATTTCTAGCATCTCCTCCTTGTTTGTTCGAAACATTGGTAAAGATCGTTGGCTTTGTATTGTAAGGATAAAAATACTTGGATCCTCCTTTCCGTGTTTTACGTCTTACTCTTCTATTTTTTGTACGCATACTTATATAAAATAAAAAACTATTTTATGATATGTTCTTATTCTACAAAAAAAGCAATGCAATTGAGAAGACAACTTATTCAAAAAACAAAGAAAAAAAGATATCATATTTCATCATTACCATTTCATAAACCCAAACCAATCATTCCTCTACATATTTATCAGGTATGGCATGATTTTAAAGAAATGCCTATTTCTGTAAAAGAAAGTATTCAAAAAATCAAAGAACAAAATCCTGAATTTGAACATCATCTTTATGATGAAACCATGTGTCGTACATTTATTCAAGAAAATTTTCCTAAAAAAGTATTACATGCATATGATTCTATTATACCACATGCTTACAAAGCTGATTTATGGAGGTATTGTATTCTTTTTAAAAAAGGTGGTATTTATTTAGATTCAAAATATTATGGTGTAGAAGGATTCAAAATGATACAATTCACTGGTAAAGAATATTTTTGTAAAGGTGTATCCAATACGTTTTTCAGTATTTACAATGCCATTCTTATTTGTAAACCAAGAAATCGAATTTTAGAAAAAGCTATTCATAAAGTGGTAGAACAAGTTGACACACGTTATTATGGTTCTGTACCATGGTGTATTGGCCCTTTGATGATACGTTCTTTTTTCACAGATCGTTCTTTTGATGCGTTGGAATTAAGTCTTGATTATGTCAACAAAGTAAAAAGGTATATTAGTTATCAAGGACATCGTATTTTGAAATACAATGAATCTTATCAAAAAGAAAAGGCACAACAAACTGAACATTGGACAAAATATTGGGAAAAACGACAACTTTATCAACGTAAGATTCCGTCCATTTTATTTCAAACGTCAAAAGATGCACCTCTTCCCTACGTAGTCAAACAATTAAAAGAACAGGCCATTGGTTGGGAATATATGCATTTTACAGATAAAGATATTTTGCAATTTTTTAAAGATCATCCTTTGAAAGAATTTCCAGATATAGAAAAAGTATTTCATTCGTTTGAAAAAGGAGAACACAAGGCGGATTTATTTCGATATTATTTTTTATATGTAAAAGGCGGTGTATTCATTGATTCAGATGCTATGCTAGAAGTGGATTTAGATACTGTTGTACGTAATTATGAGTTTTTTTCAGTAGATAGTACACCTCTTGGTAAAAAAGCAATTTTTCAAGGATTCATTGGATGTATTCCAAAACACAAAATTATCCATGAAGCATTAAAAAATTTATATTCTATGACAGATTTGAAAGACTATGATATTGTAGTTAAAAATTTGTATACTATTTATCATACTTATAAAAATACACAAATGATATTATACCCAGAAAGATTTATAAACAAAAATAAAGCTGAAACATATAATGGTAAAATTATATTATTAACACATTATTGGAAAAAAGGATATGTCCCAAAAAAATAAAAAGATATAGTATGAAAACAATTTGGATGTATTGGGATAATGATAAAACATCTTTGATTGAAAAAATAGAAAAACACAATCAAATACATCTTCCAAATTGGAAAATAATTTATTTAAATGATAAAACGATTACCGAATATATTCATTGTTTTCCACTTCATTTCAATGAGCTTATCCCACAACATAAAGCCGATTGGATACGTTTGTATTTGATCTCTACTTATGGTGGTATATGGTGTGATGCATCTATTATTATAAATAGTGAAAAAGCAATGGATGAATTATGGGAAAAAACAAACACACATGATTTTGTAGGTTTTTATAATGGAAAAAAAATAAATGGGGTTTACGAAAAAATTGAAAATTGGTGTTTTGCTTCAAAAAAAAATGGTGTTCTTGTAACAAAATGGTTGAAAGAATACAATATAGCAATCGAAGAAGGTTTCAAAGCATATCGAGAACGTATTGTAAAATATACAAATTTAGATTTGTATATAAAAAAAAAGGAATTTATTGATTATTTTACGGTATATTTTTGTTTACAGCATGTGATGCAACATAACCCTTTACCGAATATGTACATGATGAATTCACAAAATAGTATGTTCAAATTGAGTAAAGTGTGTAGAGAAAAATACAAAGCAAAAAAAACTCCACGATGTGTGATGAATTTATTAAAAACAAAAAAAATAAAATTACCTTATATTAAATTAACACGTCACGAAAGAAAGACGCGTATTAATATAGATTCTTATTTCAAACATGAAAAATAATTTACGTTGGATCTTTCATATAAAGATATAAATATATAATACATAATGCAGTTCTATCGTCATTATATTACAGGACTACCCTATGCGCTAGTTCCTTGTACATATGTCAGTTTTTCATGTGCTATGTTTGAACTTATAAATGCTCGTGATATTATCTATCCACATCACAAGATTATGAATTATATGGGTCTTATTTCTATTGGCGCTTTTATTGGTGTAACTTATCCAATTAGTATGCCTTTATTAGCTGGAAGATATTTATACTGCAATCGTATCATGTAGATAATTATGAAGCATCGTATCGGATCCTTTATTTTCGATTTCTCCTGTAAGTGAAACATTAATATATATTTCACGAAGAACATCATCGGGTGCGGTAGATCCAACTTTATACAAACGTTTCGTTCTCAAAAAATTACGTATTTTGTTCATGGAATGTTTTTTCAATTTATCAATATCTCTATTGATTCCATCGTAAGTACCTTTGTCCTTAATCAATACACGAACCGTATCATTTTTTTTACCAAATGAACTATATTGTTTTACTGTTTTAGGTTTTTGTAATTGACGAAAGGTTGGTTTTGTTCCATTTTTCAAACATCCAAAAGTGGGTTCATTTGCTTTTGTTTCTACTTCTTTTACTTCTTTCATTTCATGGATTTCATCGATTTCATTTTCTATTTCAGGTTCTTTAGTCAATGCCTCTAATTCTTGTATCAAATCACTACCTTGTGATAATCGGTGTAACAATTCACGTTTTAATTGTTTACCGGTAGGTTTTTTTAATGTTTTATTTTTTTTTCGATCAAATAATTCTGGGCTAATTTTAATTTCTTTTGAACTCATACAGTAATAAAAAAAGTTAAATAAAGAAGATAAAACTTAATTTTATATTTTTACCATAAAAGGTTCATAAAAGGGTGCACGTTCAGATTCGGACATTTCTCCTATACCATCTACAATATCTTCGTCGGAAAGAAGAGGATAACAATATTCTAAACCAACCAACAACGCCTGAAATTTTGATTTCATCTCATGATGATTCTTTCTAGTCTCATATTCATCAAATACTTGATTAGATTCGGAAACGGCTGGAAAATGTATATCTCCATTTTTACCTTCTTGAAATGTAAACGTATAGTCTTTCAAAACTGGATTTGCTACATATACCCTTCGTCCAATCAAAGACAAACACGGAATAGAACTATGTTTCAATAAAATCCAACAAGATACTGAATTATCTTTATCAATCATATCTTGATAAATAGTTACAATGTTCAATGTTTGTAATGGAAAGTTAAAATTACGCCCACAAAGACATGCTTGTACCATATAATTTCGCATCTGGACATAAATCGATGGTATTTTTACGGTAATATCTACCATAGCTCCAACATTAGTAATGACGTCTACATCTTCTTGAACAATATCGGGTTTACATTTAACAGTAAACGATGCGTTCATTTCACTCCTTATCAATCGTGAACATTCTTCACCTGTCCACAAATTAAAGGAAATAGGAAAGATGGTTGGATGTTCTGTCATTGCATCTGGATAACTAGTAGTTTTTTTTTCACCAGATGCATCACCTTGTATATGGAAAATAACATTTCCTTTCAAGGATTGTACATATTCTACAGCACTTTGGTTCATAGGTCCTAGAAGAAAGACGTGTTTGGAATTGTAATGGATTGGTAATTGTTCTCTGGTAAATGATCCTTCTAGATAATTGGTGGACAACCCTGAGACCATTTTAGAAGGTCGTGGTGTATCCTTGTATTCTGTTGGAACGTAATGAAATGATTCATTGAAAACATCATTGGGTAATAGCGCAATACAAGCAAGAAATCCATCAAAGATGGGTTCTTTGAATTTACCGTGAGAATCGTACGCAAATGCATATTCACCAATAGGTGTTTTGGGTTGATCACGAATGTATTGAAATACATTCTTGATATTGTCCATGCGTAGTTCCTTGGAACCAGTGCATTTAGAGTCGTAGTGAATAGCGATCTTCATTCTTTACTAGATTTATAAAAATAATAAATCAATTTTTTCAATATTCGCTCTTGATATAACTCATTTTAAAACAAATTAAAGATAAAATTGATTATTCTAGTTGTGTTATGCTTTTACAAATGGATCCATGGAATGCAATTCGTTCCTACTTTGAAGATGCGCATCTGGAACGCCTCGTTCAACATCAGGTTGAATCTTACAATGAGTTTGTCACGCAACAAATTCAACAAACCATTGAACAATTCAATCCTGTCGTGATTCATTCCGATCAATATTTTGATGCAAAATCCAAAAAGTATAAATTAGAAGTATGGATTCGATTTACAAATTTTCAAATGAATTTACCTCAAATCAATGAAAACAATGGATCCACCAAAGTCATGTTTCCTCAAGAAGCACGTTTACGAAATTTTACCTACGCATCGAATACTACTATTGATTTAAACATTCAATACTTTGTTCGAACTGGTCCCATGCTCGAAGATACACAATGTTTCAATCACGTCATCAAACAAATCCATATTGGAAAAATACCCATTATGTTAAAATCATCTGCCTGTGTATTGACACATTATTCACATTTAGATCACCATTCTACAGGTGAATGTCGTTATGATCCAGGTGGTTATTTTATTATCAATGGTTCTGAAAAAACTGTACTTGGTCAAGAACGTACAGCAGAAAATAAAATATATTGTTTTCCTGCGAGCAATTCACATAAACATCTATTTCAGGCAGAAATGAAATGTACACCTGATACAAAACGTATTTCTCCAAAACAAATTAACATTTATTTATTGAAATCATCGAATGGAGACGTGATTCAAGTAAATTTACCACGTGTACGTAAATACATTCCAATTGGAATTTTATTTCGTGCATTGGGTATACTAAGTGATAAAGAAATTTGTAGATACATTACGATGAATCAAATGGATCCAGAATTATTAGAAACATTATATCCGTCTTTGTTAGAATCTTCAACTTGTTTGACAGAAGAGGATGCAATCCAATATATTTCTTCTCAAGTCATGTACAATACGTTTGACAAAACTGGTAAAAAAGATTTAGCTGTAGATGTATTGTCTCTCGATTTATTCTCCCACTGTAAAACAAAAGAACAAAAGATTTATATGCTTGGATACATGACGAATAAGTTAATTCAATGTTCATTGGGTCGTGTCGCTTGCGATGATCGCGATTCTTACTTGAACAAACGTATTGGATTGACGGGTAGTTTATTGAATGACTTGTATCGTAATTATTTCAATAAAGTAGTCAAAGACATGCAAAAACAAATCATTCGTGAAATGAATACTGGTTCTTGGAAATCACGTGAAGATTATAAAGGCATGATCAATCATACTAATGTATACAAATTGATAAGATCCACTACTATTGAAAATGGATTAAAAAGGGCTTTATCCACGGGTGATTTTGGTATCAAACAAATGAATACTAATAAAGTTGGCGTTGCTCAGGTATTGAATCGTTTGACGTATGCATCTAGTTTGAGTCATTTGCGTCGAATCAATACACCAGTTGCTGCAAGCGGTAAGCTGGTAGCACCTCGTAAATTATCCAACAGTACATGGGGGTTTTTGTGTCCTGCCGAAACACCTGAAGGACAATCGGTTGGATTGGTAAAAAATATGGCGTATATGACACACATTACAATTCGTTCGGATAGTACTTCTTTGTATAAACAAGTAGGTGAATTAGAACCATTGTGTCTTGATGGTAACATGACAAAAGTATTTATCAATGGGTGTTGGGTAGGATGTACCAAAGATCCACAGAAGATTTATCTTTCAATGAAAGCAAAAAAATATGCATCCATTATTAATATTTATACATCGATAGTATTTGATTACAAAGCAAATGAAATAAGAATTTGTAATGATCCAGGAAGATTAGTTCGTCCTTTATTTAAAGTAAAAGATCAGAAATTATTGTACAATTCAGAAATATCCACTTTATTGAAAGAAAAAAAGTTAACATGGGATGATTTATTACTAAGTCATACAAGAGAATCCGTTATTGAATATATAGATCCAGCTGAACAAAATTCTGCCATGATTTCCATGTCTCGTGAATTAGATGATACGTATCGTTATACTCATTGTGAAATTGATCCAAGCACCATTTTTGGTGTACTTGCCTCCTGCATTCCTTTTCCAGAACACAATCAATCACCACGTAATACTTATCAATGTGCAATGGGTAAACAAGCCATTGGTGTTTATGTAACAAATTATCATGAACGTATGGATAAAACGGCATGGATTTTGAATACACCTGGTCGGCCATTAGTAGATACACGAGTAATGGACATGTTGAAATTAAACGAATTACCTTCTGGAATGACAGTCATCGTTGCCATTATGACTCATACGGGATACAATCAAGAAGATAGTGTCATGATCAATCAAGGTGCCATTGATCGTGGATTGTTTCGAACTACAGCTTTTCATACAGAAAAGGAAGAAGATAAAAAGACGGGTGATGAAGAAGTCCGATGTAAACCAGACCCATATCGTACAAAAGGTATGAAATTTAGTAATTATTCTAAAATTGGACCAGATGGAATCATGCCGAATAATACCGAAATTGAAAATATGGACATTATCATGGGTAAAGTAATGCCAATCAAAGAAGCACGTAATGATTTAACAAAGCGAATTAAGTTTGAAGATACAAGTAAATATTTTCGAACGGATGAACGATGTTACATGGACAGAAGTGAAATCGGTATCAATGGTGAAGGATATACGTCCTGGAAGTGTCGTATTCGAGCAGATCGTATTCCTGAAATTGGTGATAAATTTAGTTCACGACATGGACAAAAGGGTACTGTTGGAAACATTATTCCAGAAGTGGACATGCCTTTTACAGCGGAAGGTCTGAAACCAGATATCATCATCAATCCACATGCAATACCATCTCGTATGACAATTGGTCAACTTAAAGAGACACTTCTTGGTAAAGTGTTATTACAGTTGGGAATTTTTGGAGACGGTACAGCATTTACAGATTTACCGGTTTCTGTGATTGCAGATGAATTAAAAAAAGTGGGTTATGAATCTACAGGGAATGAAATCATGTATAATGCAATGTCAGGAGAACAAATGGAATCTAGTATTTTCATTGGTCCATGTTTCTATCAGCGTTTGAAACACATGGTAGTAGACAAACATCATAGTCGATCACTTGGACCTGCTGTAGGATTAACACGCCAACCAGCAGAAGGTAGATCACGTGATGGTGGTTTACGATTTGGTGAAATGGAACGTGACTGCATGATTTCACATGGAGCGGCTTCTTTTACCAAAGGAAGAATGTATGATGCATCGGATGCTTTCAAAGTACATGTCTGTAAAAAGTGTGGTATGATTGCATCGCATAATGATGCAGGTCACATTCATTTGTGTAAGCTCTGTGACAATCGTACAGAGTTTTCAGAAGTGAAGCTACCGTATGCTTGTAAACTACTATTTCATGAATTGATTACAATGAATGTAGCACCACGTATGATTACGCGATAATTTCATGAGGATATTTAATAAAAATATAATACTTACAATATGGTAAAGTCTATTCAACTAATAAGACAAGAAAAAAAAAGAAAAGAAGAACAAATCCAACATTTGAAAAAAATATTACCACAATTAAAAGAACAAATAGACAAACATAATGAAATCAATGATTATTTGAAATTAACAAAATCATTTATATTTCCGAATACTTCTATGATACCTCATGATGTATATACATGTTGGCATACCAAAGTCTTACCACCTTTCATGCAACAAAATTATGATAGGATTGTTCAAGAAAATCCAGAAATGCAAGTTCATTTATATGATGAAAATGAATGTCGACAGTTCATAGAACAATATTTTGATAAGAGTATTGTTCAAGCATATGATGCATTGATACCATGTTCTTACAAATCAGATTTATGGAGATTTTGTGTTCTTTATGTTCATGGTGGTATCTATATGGATATAAAATACAAACCAATGAATGGGTTTCGTTTGATTGGATTGACTGATAAAGAATATTTTGTAAGAGATGCAGATCCAAATAATGTTTATACGGCATTAATTGTTACTATGCCAAAAAATCAAATATTATTACAATGTATCCACCAAATTGTAAAAAATGTAGAAACAAAGTTTTATGGTTCATCACCATTAGAACCTACCGGACCAAAATTATTGGCAACTTTTTTTACATCACAAGAAAAAAAAGACATGATATTGTATCATGAATACAAAGAAAAAATCAACAAATTCTATATTGTGTATCGAGATACAATTATTTTAGAATTTTATGAACAATATAGAGAAGAACAAATGAAATATCAAAAAAACAAACGATATTTTAATTTATGGTCCGAACGGAATGTTTATAAATAAATCGTGGATCAATAATACGTTTTTTAAAAATATATTTTTTCGATGATAAATCATTCAAATAAATAGGTAACATACATTTTTCATACATGGTATATTTGAATGGTCCAAAAATCGATGCCCATGATCTTTCTGTATAATGTCCTACTTCTGGGTTCGAATGAAGTGATAATTCTTCCAGTAATTGTGTATATCTTGTAATGGGATGTTGATAAATGTCACGTTTATCCACAGAAAAAATACCATAATAACAATAATGATTTACATCTTTGAAACCATGTTGTAAAAACCAATTGCCAAATGGTCGTTGAGGACATAAAAAGAGTGAGGTTTCGTTATTTAATTCTTTATTTAATTTATCAGTACAACAATATTCTTCTTGTGAAAAATTATGAAATAATTGAAAAATAGAATGTGTTTCTCCTCCTATAAAACTAGCTTTATTTGTTTTAAGAATATTCACCAATAATTTAATTGCAATCTTTTTTTTATGTTCCATGTTGATAGATCCAGGTAGAAATACAACAATATCGGATAAATGATTATAATTAGAAACAATATGATGTAAGTAGGTTTGATCACATCTACCAACATTTGGTAGAGTAATCACTTTAGATACTTTTGTTTTTTCAAATCCATCATTTATACCTTTATTGTAAACAATATAGTTGAATTGATTAAATGGGAATTCTAATGTCCACGATAAATCTTCATTAAATCTAGATACTACAATATTCATATATTTATAATATACATTTTCCCCATGCTTTTACCTGAGCCATAATGTCTTTTGTTCTAATTCAAATTATTGTTTATCGATTCTAACCATACTTGTCTAGGTCCAATTGTATAATTATGTACCCATTTTCATTTATACATCTACAATAATGATTGTATCTTTATTTGCAAATCTTATACAATTATTTAAATCTGCTTTTTCTATATTATAATGATTATCACCGTCTGTAAAAATAAAATCAAATTTGGTTCGAATTCAGGTATAGTTTTTGTAGAATCATCTAATATCAATGCTTATTTTGTTAATTTAACTAAATTACAATATTACAAATTGTAGTATCTTCTACTTCATTGAAATTATGTGCATTAAAACTATCTAAAATCATATTGTCTGTTTCATTTATATTAATATCCGCTCTTCCCCGTTGTCTTATGTATTTGAATTCATCAAATGTTTTTGTTTTATAATGATTGATTTGAATAACACTAATATCTATATTTGGATTCCAAGGACCTTTTATAATACAACCATTTGTAGATTTAATATGATATCCATTTTTCACGGTAATATCATGGATCGTATTATATTTTACAAAATAATCTTTGTTATAAATAGTTTTTATATGTTGATCACCATTTTTTTGACACCATGTAAAACGTCTTCTTAATGGTTCATTAGAATATTGTGTTTTTTTTGAATCTCCAAAGAATCGCCAATTTATACCTATTCCTACACAGTCATCTTTGATATATTCTTGAATAAAATCTTTTATAGATTTATGTTTTTTCAATACAATAAATTCGTCCACATCTATATTAATTACATGTGATATGTTATGATTGTACATAATATTATTTTTAAAACATTCTAATGTTTTATACTGCATTGTCTTACCTGGATAATGTATAACATAAATATTTGGAATGTGTTGTAATAATGTTTGATAAGTCGGTACATCTTCATTGTCATAAATATAAATAGTATCAAAACCTATTGATAAATGATATTTACAAAATTCTTCAATATATCGATGTTCTAATTTAGCTATACAAAATAATACTACTTTACTCATATTATATTAAAACATTATTACCAAATAGAATTATGGAAAAACTTGATTATTATTTGGAACACAAGCAAATACCTAACTTGTTGTTTCATGGTCCTTCTGGTAGTGGAAAAAAAACTATACTTCAAAATTTCTTGAAGAAACTTTATCCCGACAAGGAAGTCTTGGAACAACAAGTAATGTATGTAAATTGTGCTTATGGTAAAGGTATTAAGTTTATACGTGAAGAAGTTAAATTTTTTTCTAAAATGAATACTCATAGTCTTTTCAAATCAGTGGTTCTACTCAATGCAGAAAAACTTACACCAGATGCACAATTTGCTCTTAGACGATGCATTGAACAATTTAGCTACAATACAAGGTTTTTTATGGTAACTATTGACAAGTACAAGTTGATTCGTCCAATCTTATCTCGATTTTCTGAAATTTACATTAATAGTCCTTCCAATTTACACGAATTTGGATTAAAAGTATTTGCTTTTCACGATTATGAAGCAAACCAACAAAGTTCATTTCAAGATGTTATGAAGAGATTAACAAAAGATAATATTCAAGAGATTGCACATGAATTGTATGAAAAAGGACATTCAGCTATCGATGTAGAAAAATGGATAAATGTATTACCGGATTCGGAAGAAAAATATAGATGGATTCTTTATTTTCACAAAATAAGAAGTGAATGTCGTAATGAAGAACTTCTTTTATATCTAATGCTTTACTTTTATAAATATGAATTAACGATTACATTTTTTATGTAAACAATATATGACTTCAAAAAATAGAACCAAATGGTGTATTGTATTGACTACTACAGTGAATGTTCATAACATTCATTCACTTCATCAAAAAAAAAAAGAAGAAAGAATAAGAACTTATTTAACATCGATTCGTCAATGGTTATTGACTGATTTACCAATTGTAGTAGTAGAAAATTCTGGATATACTTTTCCAGAATTGAAAGGAACACGCGTAGAAGTAATCACGTTTCATAGTGAAAAAGATACAGAATTCAATCATTTTTTTTCCACATTATTGAAATTAAAAGACAAAGGTATTTATGAATTAAGATCGATACGGTATGCATGTGAACATTCTAACATAATAAAACGTTGTACTCATATCATGAAAGTAACTGGGAGATATTATATTCCTTCTTTAGAAGGAATTTTAAAAAAACTTTCTTTTAAAACAAAAGCTGTTCGACAACATAATTCTGATCAATGTGAAGTTGTTGGATGTAGAAAAGATTACATAGAATCTATATTTGATTATATAATAATGAATAAAGATAGTAAAATAATAGGTTTAATTGAAGATGTATATAAATACAGAATAAGTATGATTCCTCATGTTGTATTACCTATTATGCCTATTTCGCCAACACAAAGAGGTGGAGTAGATGAAATCAAAACATTCTTATAAAATATATAGAGATATTCTTTGTGAATCGTTCATGGATGACAATCATGTACCTACGCTTCAATCTTCACAACAAGAATGGGCATTACGTTTAACCCGTGTCATTCATCCTCTTCTTTATGAAGGCGTACAAGCTATGTTTCAAGAAGCGGTTGGTATTTGTAAACAATCTGAAGAAGAAGGAAAATATTTAATGACGTTTCAAAATATTTTGTCCCGTATCCCAAAATGGAATGAAGATATTATCAAAAAAGAAACATCACGTATCATTGAAAAAAGTGGTTGTAGTTATTTAGAAGATTTATTGACTTGTGTACATATTGCTCAATTGAAAATATTATCTTCTATACGTACTGGTAAGTCACAAAAAAAAGTAGAAATTGATATACCCAAATTGAATGGGTTCATTCACAAAGTGTACATTCATATTTCGAGAGAATTATACGCGAATGTTTATTTATTTGAAAAAGATATTGCACCATTGGTGTTTCAACAAAATCGTAGTAAAGTGAATGAAATTATCAAGGAATCTATTTTGAATGCCATTCGTGATAGTATTCCAGTAGAACAATTACTTCGGGCTTATCTTGATGAAACGACAGATTTCATGAAAGAAGTGCCAAAAGAAGAACCAAAAGAAGAGAAAAAAGGGTTAAAGTTTTCAAACCAAGATTCTGCTATTACTGTCGATAATGAGGCGTTAGTAATTGAAGCACCAAAAGATATAGATACGTTGGAAAAAATAGCGGAACAAAGAAATATTCAACGAAAATTAGAAGAAGAAGACGATAAATTAAAAATATCAGATGAAGTCATAAGTATTGATGTAGAAGAATTAACACCTGTTAAAGTAGACGTAACAGAATTGAAAGAAAAAAAAGAACCAGAAATTGATTTAGGAATTGAAATATTAAGTTAAGATTATTATATTTATTTTTGCGATATAACTATGAACTCTTTCTTAGTATCTTGTATCATTGGAGCTATTTATGTTATTGTAAAAATGACACTAAATTATAAAGAGAAACCAAGACCTAATATAAAAGAAGGTATTCTTGTTATGTTAAGTAGTATGGCTGGTTTATACGCAACGTCACAATTTGGAATCGTAAAACCAAAAGTGACAGAAGTATTTACAGAATCACCTTCTTTTTAATTTGTTTCATCTATTTCACCATCTTCTAAAGGTTCTGTTGGATCCACCCATCTTCCATATGGTGCAGTTGCACGCATATTTTCTGGATCAATATCTTCTACCGGTCCTTCCAACAATAATGCAAATTCTCCTTTGTATATTTCAATATTTCTTTCTGTTTGCTCTTTTGACATTTCCAAATCTTTAAACAAATGATCTAATTTTAACAAATTATCTAATATAACAACGTGATTTTCTAAATTTCTAGTCAATGCATAAATATACGCATGTTTAGGATCCAAAGAACGTCCTTGACTTTGGTGGGATTTTGCATCAAACATTCTTTCAATCGCTATATATTTTATATATCGTTTGGCTATAATTTGATTTGCTGGAGATAATCCTAAATAAGCATTACTAAAACTTATATTGAAACCAGGTACTACTTTTTCTGGGTATTTATAAAAATTTGGTAAATTAATTCTTCCATGTACAAGTGTAGCTTTTACACCTAAAAAATTTAAAAGATTCGCATCAGCACGTCCAGTAGGATTGGTACCAATAATGAAACCATATTCACCATGACGAGTACGAGGATCAAGAACTACAGTACCACCTTTCATTTTTTTTATATTACGTTTACTTAATTTTTTCAATTTCCTCAATGTTTTCAATTTCCTCAATGTTTTCAATCTTATCAATGTCATATAATATACAAATATTTTAAGCACTGCATGATTCACAAGGTACGGTAAATGGTGTAGGTGCATGTTTTGCTTTACGTCTCAAATAATAAATACCCGTTTTCAATCCTTTTTTCCATCCATAAAAATGCATGGATGTCAAAATGGTATACGTTGGATCCTTAATCCATAAATTTAAACTTTGG
>Ga0164296_1000571_pt1 | contig 43082 bp, 40 predicted proteins | sample GEODES057metaG_FD_113533 | JGI IMG/M metagenome (GOLD analysis project Ga0164296, IMG submission 113533) | Dystrophic lake water microbial communities from Trout Bog Lake, Wisconsin, USA - GEODES057 metaG | ecosystem: Environmental > Aquatic > Freshwater > Lake | place: USA: Trout Bog Lake...
CGTTCTAGGCGATCCACTCCCCTCATCAGCCATCGATTTGGGTGGTCAGTACATCCTTCCCAGCTTTGTTGATGCTCACTGCCACATCCTGCCTACCGGATTGAACTTGACGAAGCTGAGTCTGGACGGGCTCAGGACAAAGGAAGAGGTCCTCCAAAAGGTTCTCGAGCGTCATCAAGCTCACCCAGACGGTTGGTTGATGGCGGTTCATTACAATCAGACCCTCTTTCCCGATGGCGAACATATCACCCGTTGGGAGCTTGATCAGATTAGCGTCGAGCGCCCGATTCATTTGGAGCACGTCAACGCCCATGCTTGCGTGGTCAATAGTGCCGCCCTCCGAGAGGCAAATGTCGGTGATGATGAACCCGATCCAACCGGAGGAACGTACCGACGGGGTGCGGACGGCCGAATTGATGGTGTTCTACTAGAGAAGGCGTACGAGCATGTGACCCATTTCTCTCCTATGCCCAGCGTGGAAGGGCTGGCACGGGCAATTGTCTTGGCAGGTCAGAAGATGCACGAGTTTGGAATCTCCTGTGCTTCAGATATGTCCACCGGCTACTACAATTTGGAACAGGAACTGCAAGCCTACAAGTTGGCAGCTGATCTCGGATGTCCGATCCATATGCGCCTTTACTTGCAATGGAGTCAAGTCTTGGGGCCACGAGCGATAGCTTCCGAGCGCCTCAAGGAGTTACTGGACGACTTGGCGGCCACTGGAAAGGTTCGGATTGACGGTGTAAAGATCTTCGCGGATGGGGGCATCTCGTCTGCCACTGCGGCAATCTATGGAAAATTCAAGACCATCAATCCACCTCGAAAGCAGAAAGGCAGTCCCGCTCAAGAGACCGATGGACAACTGATTTACTCTCCAGAAAGGCTCAATAGCATGGTTTTAACCGCCCATGATGCCGGATACAAAGTCGCCATTCACTCGATCGGGGACTATTCGACCGACTTGGTCTTCGATGCGCTTGAGCAGACTGCAGAAGGATCAAGGCACCGAATCGAGCACGCTATGATCATGAGCGACGGTCAGATTGAACGCATGCAGAGGATCGGCTGTTACTGTACTTATCAACCCGAGTTTCTAATGAAGCTTGGCCCGGCATACCGAATGCAGCTTGGAGACGAGAGGGCTTCGCGACTCATTCGAAGTCGGAGCACCTTAGATGCTGGAATCCGGGTGAGTTTCAACTCAGATCGCCCTATTGTGGCGGGCAATCCATGGGATGGAATCCTAACTGCCAGTGATCGCCCTGCCGGATACGATCCGTTGGAAAATTGCACCCGTTCTGAAGCGATTCAAGCCTACACTGCAGGTGGATCCGACGTGAATGGCGATAAGGCAGAAATGGGGACGCTCCAGCCGGGCTCATTTGCTCATTTCCAGACTTATGAACTTGATCCTTTGACTAATCCAAAGCCTCAACTGAAAAATCACATTACGGAATGAATCTTTGGAACAGGATTTACAAAGTTGTCGTCAAAGACTTGACTCCTAATCCTCATATCCCCACTTGGGGAGTTCCGCCTAACCCTGCGGAGCGAAACAGAATCACCCCCGTCCCCCGGCGGGGGCTGTTTTTTAAGACTTCTTCTTAATTGCGGCCAATTGCTTCATGGCCTCACCAAGGTCGATGCGGGAATCGGAAATGGAATCCTCGTCCCCTTTATCCCAAAAAGTCTTCAGGCCAAGAAGGCTTTGAGCAAGCAGTTTATGAGCCAATATCCTTCGTTCATGGATGGAACTAAGTTGGGTTGGAGGAACTTGGATGCTCAGCAAAGTTGTGCGCACTTGTAGGGCCTGAGTAATCGCATCGATTTCAGCCTTGATTGTCTTATCGTGTGGCTTGACGACGGCCTTTTGAGTCAGCGTTCGAATTTCAACTGCATCCCGTCCCGCGACACGATCGTAAATATCCGTAAGCTGGTTGTAGCGCTCAGTAAGGACGCTTTGTTCAGGCTTGGGATCTAATTTGGACACCTGTTCCAAGTCCTCACCCATTCCAGCCGCATTGCCCAGCAGACTTCGGCAAATTGCACGCATGAAGCGGATGCGCGCGGTGTCTTGAACCTTTATCGCAGCATCAAAATGCTCGATCGCTTTCTCTGGGTCCAACTGTTCCAAGCTCAATTGCCCCAATAATTCTCGCGTCTTGCTACCGTTGGGATCGCGGGCAACTGATTCGTTCAAATCTTTTTGAGCTTCTTCGGGATGGCCTGCCTGTATCCAAGCGCGGGCTGCCATCGAACGAAATTCTGGATGGTCTGGCATTACAAGGGCCGACCGGCGAGCTTCTTGGGCTCCAATCATCGGATCAGTCTTGACCAACAGCTCAATAAGTTTCAGACGTCGATCTGCCGCTAGTGGCTGGGCATCTACCGCATCGCGCAGTACAAGAATCGCTGAAGACGACTTCCCCGACTTGAGAAGGCTCTCCACCTGTTTGTCAATATTTATCGAATTGTCTTCCGCCTTTATCTCGACAACAGGCACTTCGGTTTTAGGGGCTTGGCCCTTAGCTGGCTCCGGTGTAATGGCCTTCTGACGTTCAGGCAAAGCTTTCAAAGGGCCATACGTCATATGCAAGAGTAGAGTCCGAGCGATAGAGCGACTTGTATTGTCGATACTCGTTTGGCTACCCATTGACACGGCCATATCTTGTTCGTCCTTCCAGATTTGACGTTTATCTTTTAAGAGCTTGAGCTTTGCCTTGATTCCCTTCGCGGTAAATGTTGATTCCAAGACGATCACGTAATCGCTCTTGAATTGTCGAGCAACTTCAAAAAGAACCGGCATGGTGGGCTTGTCCACTGCGCCCTTCACTCGTCCGGTTTGCACCGCATCACGGAATGCTGGGTCGGTTACCGAGTAAACGATTGGAATTAACTTCCCTTCATTGTCGAACTCTTGCGCAAGATAATCAGCCAAACCGACATTGGGATCCGTACCATCTTTCATCGGCGCGAGGCTTTGAATGATCAGCACCGAATTGTCAGCAAAACTCGAAGCCGAAAAAGCCAGTAGAGTTCCTAAGATTGCCAGCCGTGGGATTCGGAACAAGGATTAGTTTCCTTGCAGGACTTTGAGAGCCTGCTGACAAATATCCAGTCGTTTTTGAATCGATTCACGATTACCTGAGCCGTTGGCCAAAGCCGCTTGGCAGGCAGCGATTCCTCGTTTGTAGGCATCCGCTGCTTCATTTTTCTTGCCAAGGTTATCGTAACACTGGCCCAAACGTTGATAGAGGCTCATCTGATCTCCACCAGCTCTGATTGCTTGTTCAAAAGTCGCGGCGGCAGGACCGTATTGTCCCAACTGGAACCTTTGCATGCCGACTCGTGCTAAAGCCGAAGCTCCTCCGGTTGTAACGCTTTCACTTCCCCCAAGATTCGATCGTTTCCCAGCATCGCTGACCTTAATTTCAATTTGGCCAGGATCATCCTTTTTCTCTTCGGTAGCGTTTACACTCGGAGGAGTCGGGTCAATACCTGCCTCACTTCCACCCGATCCATTACCGCCGCTTTGAGTGGGTCGAGCAACATTCCCTCCGCTACTCTTCGAACCCCGTGTGCCTGAATCAGGAGGTTCAGGAGTCACAGTTCCTGATCCTCGTCCAGTTTGCGGCAAACCGTTTCCGGTGAAAACGTCCGGCGAGATAATTCCAACAGGATTTTCGCCTTCATTCGTCGTTAAGCCACCTACGGCGCCGTCTTGTAAGTTCTTAGCATTAGACGGAGGATTATTTGTCTGGGTAGGTTGCTGCTGGTTCTGAACACTTTGCTGAACAGGTTGATTCGGAATTACCGTTTCAATCTTCGGCTGGGGAGTGTTGGAGACGACCGGTTCCTTCTTACTCGTAAGGCGCGCGATGAGGATACCAATGCAAACAACCAGCACAACGGCTGACAGTGCCCCTATCATTGCCCCTTTCCTATCTGGTTCTGGGGTAGCAAGCTGGGCTGAAATGGCAAGTTTATTTCTGAGCTGATTGCGCTTGATCTTGTCTAGTTCTGAATCAGGATTGAGTTCCACGATTCGCTCCGCGCATTCCAAAGCTTCAGCCAAGTCACCTTTGCGTTCGTGGCACATTGACTTGAGAGCCAAGGCGTTGGTATGAGTCGGGAATGATTCAAGTGCCGTAACCGCGACCTCCAATGCCTCATCAGTACGGCCCTCGTTGAAGGATGTATTTCCTTCTTTGATGAGGGCGTCAAGCTTTTCTTTACTCTCCAACACCTCATCTTCGGGCAAAGCCGTTCCGCAACGCTTACAAAAAGCGCTGTCCAATGTATTCGGGGTCGAGCAATGCTTACAAGTAACCATAGTGACTCCAGTAGCCAGAGTAGATCGGCATATTTACTTTCAATTCTACCAAAGGACGCCTTGACCATCCAAACACAACATGGCCTGTAAGCCTAAGACGCATCAGGAATGCCAAATAGCATGAGAGAGTTCGAAAAAATCTCTCATCAGAATTCTGTTTGCCGTTCCATTCGCCCGTTGGCCGAACACGGGTACCCTCAAAATATGAGTGAAACCCTTCTACGAACAGCTCTATACGACACGCATGTTGCCTTGGGTGGACGCATGGTTCCCTTTGCCGGCTATGAAATGCCTGTGCAGTACGCAAGCATCATCGCTGAATCAAAAGCTGTACGAGATGGGGTCGGAATGTTCGACGTCAGCCACATGGCAAGGCTGAAATTCACGGGAATTGATACTTTCCAGTTCCTTGAGACGGTAACGGCCAACGATGTTTCTAAACTCACGGATGGAACCGGGCAGTATTCGCTTTTACCCAACGACCACGGTGGATGTGTGGATGACATCATCGTCTATCGCATCAACGAGAACGAATATCGCATGGTAGTTAATGCTTCCAACCATGAGAAAGACGTTGCCTGGCTCAAGGCCCATATGACGGGCGATGTCACCCTTGAGGACTACACCGATTCAACGGCCATGATCGCAGTACAAGGCCCGAAGGCCGTCGCCACCCTTGCTGGTTTGAGCGATAATCCATCCGGACTCGAGACAGCCGCTCCGTTTGGAATCGTCGAGTGCCTCATTGCAGGAATTAGTTGTTTTGCTGCCCGATCAGGCTATACGGGCGAAGATGGCTATGAACTAATCTGCGACTCACTGGATGCTGCAACCCTTTGGGATTCTCTTACGAAGGCCGGAGTTGCAAGCTGCGGATTGGGCTCACGTGACACATTGAGAGTTGAAGCCGGTCTGCCGCTCTACGGTCATGAATTGGAAGAAGACCTGAATCCAATTGCCGCAGGCCTTGGCTGGGTTGTGAGTAAATCAAAGACATTTATCGGCGCCGGTCCCATCAATGATGCAAGAGCGAACGGAACACCAACCAAGTTACAAGGGATTCAACTCGATTCCAAGAGGCTGATTACTCCAGGTATGAAGGTTTTTGTCGACGGTAAGGAAGTCGGAGCCGTATCAAGTGGAGTTGTCTCACCTTTGTTGGATCGCGGTGTTGCCTTTGCCTTTATTGATAGCTCAATCCCGGTGGGCACCGCCTGCACGATTGAAGTTCGAGGAAAGCAAGAAGTTGGTACTGTCGTGAACAAGAGGTTCTTCAAGCGAGCCAAGGTCTGAAGATTCTAGAATCACCATCAAATGAGAGGATTAGTGAACGATGATGAATAGGCACGTCATATGCGCCCTGGACACTCCAAATCTGCATGAGGCGCTCACAACCGTGTCTCGCCTGAAGTCACATGTGAGTGCCTTCAAGATCGGACACGCCCTAACTTTGCCTTATGGCTTGGAAGTCATCGATCGGCTAACAGATGCCGGAGCCGAGAGAGTTTTCCTCGACCTAAAGTTCCACGATATCCCCAATTCCGTTGCTCTCGCGGTAGCTGAGGCGTCCAAAAGGAATGTTTGGATGATGACTCTCCATATTTCCGGGGGACCAGCGATGATCACCGCAGCTGTCGAAGAAGCCAAATCTGCGGGAGATGCCCATCGTCCGCTCCTCATCGGTGTTTCGGTTCTGACATCACTCGATCAGAGAGTTCTTTCGGATTATTTGGGAACAACCAGATCGCTTGAAGAGCAGATGGTTCATCTTTCAGCTCAGGCCATGGAGTTTGATCTCGACGGAGTTGTTTGCTCAGCCCAGGAAGTCAAAGCGATCCGAGCTGCTGTAGGAAACCGAGGTGTCATTGTAACCCCCGGCATTCGCTTGCCTCACATGGACTCGCATGACCAAGTCCGTGTTGGCAACGCCACCGAGGCCATCGAACATGGAGCCGATTACGTTGTTATTGGTCGTGCTTTGGCATCCAGTCATGATCCAGAGCAGGTTTTGAGACAATTCGGTTTGTCGATAGACGCGTAAATGGCGCAGATGAGTCGCTCCCGAGTCCGATCTGCAACCCGTAAGCCTTACTTATTCGAGCCTAATGGTGGTCCGTTACTAGATTGGTACGATAAGAACAAGCGAGACCTACCTTGGCGTCGCACTTCTGACCCTTATGCCATTTGGGTCAGCGAAGTAATGCTTCAGCAAACCCGAGTGGGCACTGTCATTTCCTATTGGGAGAGATGGATGTCTCACTTCCCTACAATTCAGTCGCTCGCTGAGGCATCCGAGCAAGATGTTTTGAGTCTCTGGCAAGGATTGGGCTACTACCGACGATGCCGGCTCTTACTCGAAGGTGCCCGATGGGTCCATGAACACGGTATTCCTGGCCACGCAGAAGCTTGGCGAAAAGTACCAGGAATAGGTGCTTACACTGCAGGGGCAATCGCCTCAATCGCCCAACAAGAGCCGACTCCACTGGTCGACGGGAATGTCGAACGCGTTTATTCAAGAATCACAGCCGATCCATCGTTGGGGACAATTCTGAAGAAATCAGCTTGGCAATGGGCAGAGACCAATTTGTTTGATCAAAGACCTGGAGATTGGAACCAAGCGCTCATGGAATTGGGAGCTACTATCTGTACTCCGAAAAACCCAAGGTGTGAGGACTGTCCGGTTCAAGAACGATGTGTTGCTCGCCAGACATGGCGTACCGGCGAATTCCCCTCAAAGGCAAGACGCCCTCAAGTAACCCCCTTGACCCATGTCGTCTGGATTCCAGAGCATCGGGGATTATTCGGGGTGCGTCAGATACCCAAAGGTCAATGGTGGGAGGGTATGTGGGAATTTCCTCGGATTGATCTAACCGCAAACCAATCTACTGAAGAGTTGGAAACCATGCTCGGTGGAAATTGGACTCAGTCGGTTGGAACCCTTAAACATGCAGTCACCACACACAGAATTACGATCCAAGCATTCTATATAACACCAGATCAAACCGTTCCCGAGCTTAATTGGCTGACCCTCGAAGAATTGAAGACCCTTCCCATGCCAGCACCACAGCGTAAATTGCTGGATATGGTTATTAAAAAAGCAGAAAATGGCGAGATCAATCGATCTCTAGAGACTTAAATCGCTTCTCCGTGGAGTCAAATCCTTCGGAAAGGATTGCGTAGGCTTTCTGCACACGAACGTGAATTTCGTTGGCTTGAGCAGCTTCTTCAGAACCAGAAGGAAACTTACTGGGATCACTTCTGGTGTGCAAACGCTCAAATGCAGCCCGAATCTCAACAAAATCAGCACCGGGAGTTACTCCCAAAACTTTTTGAGCCCATTCCTTGGGGTCAACCTCGACATAAGATTCTCTAACCGTAACCTTCTCAGTGGACTTGATCGAGGTTAACTCCAGCGATTCTCTCAATTCTCGAACCTCTGGTGACTCACCAACCAGATTGATCCGCTCCCATTCCTGATTGACGAATCCTCGGAGAAGATCGTAGGCGCGCCGTCCAGTGCTCATGCTCATAGTTTATCGAATATCGTTACGGGTCAAATGCGAATTCTGAGTTCCACGCTAATATCAAATAGGCTGGAATTCCTATAGCGCACCATCGGTTCAAAGCTAATGTTTTTAGAGAGGGCGTAGGATCCGGCCAAGCGTAGGAAACTGGATTGGTCTTGTTGGAGTCTACTGAAAGTTAGACTGGTAGATTCTCCCCGTTTGGGATCATAAGAAACACCCATTTCAAAGATATCAGTATCTCTATCTAGCGCAGTTTCCCCTCTTCGAAGAAATACACCTTCGGCACGAACACTCCAACGTGAGTTCAATCGATGAGAGCCATCCAGTCCGACGGCTTCCTTCCAACCATGTCCCGGTCCAGGAGCATCTTCAGGTCGCCTTACTGACGTTAACGCAGTACCGGACGTGCCGAAATTCTCGCCAAGCGCCAAACTCAAGCCAAAGGCAGAGCCCATTCGACCCACAACTCCGTTATCCAAACCTTTACCGGAATCGCAAATGGCAACTGAGATTGGCAAACCTTCAAGAATCAAGTTCGTGTCACCACGCGCGGCCAACGCACTGTCCCTAAGAATCTTTCCGGAGCCAAAAGGTAGATACTGTTTGCCTACCTTCCAAATTTTCTCGTCTTCGATGAAATACTCATCAAACAGATCTGTAGCCAGTTCCCCAGGCAGGTGCTGCAATTTTTGAGTGACAAAGACGCGAAATCCTTGTTCCGTGTAGAAACTCAAACCCAACGTGCTAGGACGCCCTAAGACATCATAGAACTTCGCAAGAGGGATCCCATCGGGCGTTACACGATAGCTAAACGTTGCATCAAGGTGGAACTTGATATCGGGAATTTGAGCATAAGCAGATATACAAACCATGCTCAAACTACCGATCAGTACCACTTTCATCGCTAGGCCTTGATCTTGGATACAACCTCGCTTATCGCAACTTCAAATTGCTCACTTGCTCCAAGTCTCTTAATTTGGACGCTTTGGCGTTCCAATTCGTCGTCACCAAGAATAAGTGCAACCGGAGCGCCACTCTTATCAGCCATACGAAACTGGGATTTTAGGCTCTTCCCTTCGAAGTCCATGACCGTGACCAGCCCATGCTCCCTAAGGGTACGACTAAGGGCGAGGCAACTGTTTCTTGCTTGAGCACTCGCTTGGATGACAAATACATCCGGATTCGGTTGGCCGCCAAATAGTCCCTCATCGTCCATGACGATAATTGCTCTTTCGATTCCCATCGCTACTCCTACACTTGGAGTGGATGGACCGCCTAGATCTTTGATCAGATTATCGTATCGACCGCCGCCACATAAGGCACTTTGCGCGCCCAACCTTGTGGATTCCACTTCAAAAACTGTTTCCGTGTAGTAATCCAAGCCTCGAACAACATCGGGTGCCAGTTGGTAGGGGACTCCTGCGTCCGTCAAAAGTTGCTGAAGCTCATCAAAGCGAGCTCTAGAGTCATCTTCCAGGAAGTTGGTAATCGGTGGGATCGATTTAATTGCCTCCTTTGCGTCTGGGTCCTTACTGTCCAGTAGTCGCAAGGGATTCTTATGGACTTTATCTTGAAGTTCAGTAGTCTGAGTTGATAGATAACTTGCGGTGTTGATTAATATTGCATCCCGAAACTTGGCTCGACACTCATCCCGGCCCAGCGAATTTAAGAGAGCGACCGTTCCAGTTACTCCAAGTTCCTTATAGAAGCGCATCGTAATCTCTATTACTTCAGCATCTGCCAACGGGGACGAAGAACCAACCAGTTCAAAGCCAACCTGGTGCGCCTCTCTCAGTCTTCCCTTTTGGGGGCGCTCATATCTAAAGATCGGCGTGACATAGGACAATCGTGCGACTGATCCTTGAGGGCAGAGATTGTGCTCCAATAGGGCGCGCATGGCTGGTGCAGTTCCTTCTGGCTTCAGGGTGATGCTTCGATCCCCTTTATCCATGAAGGTATACATCTGTTTAGTGACAATGTCACTGGTCTCTCCAGCAGTCCGGGTGAATAGATCCGTATCTTCAAAAGTGGGAGTTCGAAGCTCATGGTAACCATAGAGTCGGGTTACCTCGCGGAATACGGACTCAATTCTTTGCCACTTATAGGAATCATTCGGAGTGGCGTCAGCAGTACCTCTGGGAGCTTGAAAACGCATAGGCATAATTGTGGCATGGGCTTGGTTCCTGCCTCGCGCTTTACGCCCTTTTTCCCACGTGCGTACATGGCGTTCTGGCTTTCCAGCTCTACCGCGCATTCGTCTAGTACCGCCTACCTGACAAATGTGATAAAACACGTTATCGACGGTTTTCGACGTCGGAAAGGAATTCTATGAAATCAATGATTCTCGTCGGGGCGTTGGTTGCGGTTGCTTCCGCTGGTGCGCAAACCGTTCGACTTACACCTGTACCCAGTAACTTCATGCCAAAGATGGGCGGATATATGCCGCAGCGGCTCGCCCTCACAGATACCAAACCTGCCGGAGTGACCAAGTTGCCCGATGGGCTAACCAATGCCAAATTTGGCTTAATGCACATGGGTGGAAAAGACTACACCGTCTGCATTGGTGACATCCCAGGTAACCCATCCCAGCTTTTCATCGATACCAATGGAAATGGCGATCTCACCGATGATCCTGCACCCAAATGGACCAAGAGACAGTACAGCAAAGAGCCAGAGTTGTTCCAACACATCGGCACTGCACAAGTCGGATTCCACTTGGTTGGGAGCACTGATCCGGTCACAATCGGCGTATATGCATTTGATCCGAAGGATGAAAAGCGAGCTCAGCTAAAAGACACTTTGCTCTACTACACCGACTTCGGATACTCAGGCGAAGTCAAGCTTGGCAAGAAGACGTATCCCATTTTGTTGGCCGATGAAACAGGAAAAGGAGATTTCAGTGCCTCCACGGGTGTGACCTTAATGATTGACACAACCGGTGACGGTCGATTCCGTGCCATCGGGAAGGATTACAACCCTACCCAGCCATTCAATATCGCTGGCACAACTTACGAACTTGATAAGATCGCTCCCGACGGTGGAGTCTTGAATTTCAAAGTTTCCTCAAAGAAGGTTGCCGAAGTCGTTCCGCCACCCCCACCCCCAACATTCCAAGTTGGAAAAGTCTTCCCTGGCTTTACGGCCAAGACCATGGACAGCCAGTCAGTCCAGTTCCCCTCGCAATACAAGGGACACATTGTCATGTTGGACTTCTGGGCGACATGGTGTGGACCATGTATCCAAGAACTTCCAAACGTTATCGCTGCTTATAACAAGCTCCATGAAAAGGGATTTGACATCTTGGGAGTTACTCTTGACCAAAAGGATTCCGCGCAGAAAGTTTTGGATTTCACCAAGTCAAAGAATATGACTTGGCCCCAGATCTACGACGGCGGCTTTTGGCAAGCTGCCATTGCCGTCAAGTACGGAGTGAATTCGATCCCACGTGCCTATTTGGTCGACGGTGATACTGGAATTCTGCTTGCTTCGGGCGATACGCTACGTGGTGAAGGGCTGACTAGCCTGATCGAAGGCTTCTTAAAGAAAAAGAACCCGCAGTAATTGATCGTGAGTTACTGGGAAGTAGGAGAGTTGTTACGTGATGAAACGCTCTCCTCTTCCCAATAACCTATAAGAGCGCGCCCTTTTCGCTGCGCACCAGCCACTTATGCAAAAGGTTACTGATCACCTTTTCACTAACGGGCTTACTGACAAAGTCATTCATTCCTGCTGATTTGCAGACTGCCTCGTCTTCATGCAAGACGCTCGCACTCATCGCAATAATGGGCACGTTGGCTAAGTAGCTTGAAAGTCTACGAATCGATTTGGCAGAGCGGACTCCGTCCATGTCGGGCATCCGGACATCCATGAAAATCAAGTCAAATCGTTTTCGCTGAACAAGTGTGATCGCATCAAGTCCTTCCAGCACCCTACTCACTCGGCAACCATGCTTTTCTAGCATCGTTCCCAGAATCATCGCGTTCACTTCATTGTCTTCAACAAGCAGAACTTCGGGCTTGAGAATAACTTCAGATTCTGAGCCATTAAGATTTGCCGCGATTCGAATCCCATCTCGATCCAATTCAACATCGAACCAGAAGGTGCTGCCGACTCCTACTTCACTTTCGACCTGAAGGGCACTACCCATTTGCATCGTAATCTGTCGGCTCACGGCGAGTCCAAGTCCCGTACCACCATACATCCGATCTGGACCCTGCTCAACCTGAGTGAAGTCCTCAAATATCCGATTGAGCATATCCTTGGGAATTCCAATGCCCGTATCCCTAACAAGGAATCGAACGGTAACCGTTTCCTGCGACTCAGCAACCAAAGAAACTTCTATATCGACAGATCCATTTGGCGTAAATTTCAATGCGTTACCAACCAAGTTGGTCAACACTTGTTGTAATCGAAGTTCATCCCCCAAAAGCGGCTGCCGCAACTTCGAATCGACTCTAACCTTCATGTCCACACCTTTTGATATGACCATGGGCCGCATCATAGCCTCGATTTGCGCAGCTAAACCAACGACATCCACTCGCCGGTGGGATAGAACTGCTTCTCCAGACTCATACTGGGTGTAGTTCAGAATATTCGTTAGAACACCTAATAGTTCATTAGCGCTTCTTTCGATGATTTCAATGTACTCATGCTGTCGATCAGACAGTTGCGTATCGAGTAGAAGCGATGAGAGCCCTACAATTCCATTAATCGGAGTTCTAAATTCGTGACTAATATTGGAAAGGAACGTCTGCTTTGCCTTTTCACCCGCAGATGAAGCATGTTCGCCCTGGATCAGCAAATCTGCATGCTCTCGAAGCTGAATACGGCTTAGTCTCAATTCAAATTGGGAAACCACCTGCCTGGCTAAAGCTCTCAGTAACTCAACCTGATCAACAGTTAAGCTCCGGAATTCTCGGTCAAGAACCGCCAAAGCTCCCAAAGCGTAGCCGTTGGAAAGTACCAGTGGGACTCCTGCATAGAATCGAATATTCGGCTTCCCAGTGACAAAATCGTTATCAACGAATCGTGGATCGTGCAACGTATCTTGGACGATCATGATTTCGTTTGGCTTTAAGATTGCATGTGCACAGAACGACAGGTCTCGGTCGCTGTCTCTAAAGCCAATGCCAATACGCGCTTTAAACCATTGCCGATCTTCGTCAACGAGACTGATGTATGCCATTGGTGTATGGCAAATGGAGGCTGCCAAAACAACTAGATCGTTGTAGGCCATTTCATCCGCCGTATCGAGAAGTTGATACTGCCGCAGACATTGGATCCTTTCTTCTTCGTTTAACGGTAATGCAGCCTTCATCTCAAAATCCTTTTGATACCGCCCGGCATAGACTGAGTATGCGTTCGGTTACCGCATGAACGGAGTCACTCTTTTTCTTTACCACTTAGCAGTCACCCTTCAAAATGGGCGAACGAACACAAAAAAGCCTCCCGTACAGAGATGCACGGAAGGCTAAGCGCTTGATGATCTTTGCCTAGATTACAGCCAGCCTGCGATCTTCTACCATCGGCACTACCGGCTCTTCGGCCACCACTGAAATCAAACTTTCATCGGCTTGCGATTCAATTCCCTTGCCGGCAAGATACATGCCCTTTTCCCGAGCGGAGCCAACAAGCCACTTGTCCAAGGATTCCATGACCGTCATGTCCGATATAGGCTTACAGATGATATCGTTGATCTGCACTGACCTACAGAGAACTTCACACTCCTTAACCATGGTTGCTGTCATCGCAACAACGGGTGTCATGCACGCTGGAAAAGGCAGGTGGCGAATTGATCGCACGGCCTGAATACCATCCATGTCCGGTAAGCGCACATCCATGAATACCAAGTCGAACTTATTGCGTCGCATGATGCTAATCGCTTCCGCACTATCCCTTACGACTTCAACTTCGCAACCTTTGCCCTTCAGATTCCCTGCCAAAGCCATTGAAGTTACTTCATCTTCTTCCACGACGAGAATACGTCCCATGCACTCTCTTGAAGAGCCATTGTCGACTGACAAATCTTCTGGCATCACCTGACAATGCGGCATAGCAATGTCGAACCAGAAACAACTTCCCTTACCTAGCTCGGTTACAACATTAATTTGGGTACCGATAGCCTGGGCAATGTTCTTAGAAATTGTTAGGCCGAGACCCGTACCACCAAATGATCGGTCGTTATCTTGATTGACTTGCGTGAACTCTTCAAAGATCTTCGCTCGCATTTCGCGGGGAATTCCAACACCGGTATCGGTTACTTCAAATCTAACAAGGGTCCCATTTGGTCTTTCACCAACCTTCTTGACTTTGACTTCAACCGATCCTCGACTCGTAAACTTAATCGCATTACCTATCAGGTGAGTAAAAATCTGCTGGATCTTAAGTCTGTCACCTGCCAAGCCACACACGACGGATTCATCCAAGTTGATCTTCAATTCCAGATTCTTGTAATCCATACTTGGGCGGACAATCTGACAGATTTCCTGAACCATCTTGCCAATCTTGACTTCGCCGATGACCGAATCTGAAACTCCAAAGTCGTTTCGGGATACTTCCAAGACGTGAGAAATAACGTTGAGCAATCCGTTTGCTGACTTCTCCAACGTGTCGGCACTTCGACGTTGATATTCTGTGTTCGCCGATGCACTGAGAATCGATGCCATCCCGATGATTCCATTGATTGGAGTTCGGATCTCGTGATTCATGTTTGCCAAGAACTGTTGCTTGGCTTTCTGAGCCGCTGCCGCTGCTTCCTGAGCCGCGTGAAGTTCTTCGGCCTGATCTCGCAGCGTAATTTGACTTCGTCTCAATTCGAACTGGGCTTCTACCTGACGTGCCAAGTAGTTAAGCATTTTTGATTGCTCTTCAGTGATCTTGCCAGGATGGGTATCCATTACCGCAAGTGTTCCGAGCGGCACACCCTCAGAGCTAAGAAGAGGGATGCCAGCATAGAACCGTACATGCGGTTCTCCGATGACCATGTCGTTGTCGCTGAATCGAAAATCGTTGAACGTGTCTTCAACCACCATCATTTCATTGGGTTGAAGAATGGTATGGGCACAGAACGAAAGGCACCGGTCAGTCTGTCGAGTGTTGAATCCCGTTCGAGCCTTGAACCACTGGCGATACTCGTCAATGATGCAAATGGAAGCCATCTGAGTCTTGCAGACAGATGCGGCGAGGACAACCAGGTTGTCGTAAGCAACTTCGTCTACGGTGTCTAGAAGCTCATACTGCTTCAGAATGTGCAGGCGGGCTTCTTCGTTAAATGGCGTCATATCTTTCATCTTTAGATTCCAGGAGACTGTTAGTCGTAGGTGCAGTATATAAATGGCCACGCATTTTGCTGTGTCACCGTTTTCCAGTACCGAAATCAGGAATGGGTCTTTTGACTAGGAACCGCCACACATAAATCAAATAGCGGTCCAGACCCAACTAGGATCTGGACCGCTATTTGATGTCATGAAAGTGGCTGGCTATTCGCCTTCGCTACTTCCCCAAGGCGAGGAGTAGTTCGGTGGCTCCTTTGTGATCTGAACGTCGTGTGGATGGCTCTCTCGAAGTGCAGCGTTGGTAATCTTGAGAAACTCTGCAGAAGTCCGCAATCCATGAAGGTCGGGGGCACCGACATAGCCCATACCTGAGCGAAGTCCGCCGACAAGTTGGTTCATCGTATCAGCCAAGCTGCCTTTGAATGGGACTCGACCTTCAACTCCCTCTGGAACGATCACTCCACCAGCCTCCTTGACCTGCATATAACGGTCAGAAGAGCCTTGCTTCATGGCGCCTGCGCTTCCCATGCCTCGATAGACCTTGTAAGCCCGGTTTCGATAGATCTCAATTTCGCCTGGGCTCTCTTCGCAACCAGCGAACATGTTCCCCATCATAACGCAACTCGCACCTGCGGCTAGACATTTGACAACATCACCCGAAGAGCGAATTCCACCGTCGGCAATCGTTGGTATTCCAAGCTTATTTGCTTCTTCACAGCAATCCAGGACGGCCGTAAACTGAGGAACACCTACTCCCGCGATGACACGAGTTGTGCAGATCGAACCTGCACCAATACCGAGCCGAAGCGCATCCGCTCCGATAGCGGCAAGGTCACGAACTCCTTCCTTCGTTGCAACGTTACCAGCGATCACTTTTAGATCTGGTAGCTTGCTCTTCAGCATCTTCAGGCATTCCATGACACCTTTTGAGTGTCCGTGGGCTGCGTCGATGACAATAAAATCTACTCCAGCATCCTGAAGTGCCTTTGCACGTTCATATGGCTGCCGTAAAGCACCAATTGCAGCTCCAACGATCAAGCGCCCCTTTGAGTCTTTCGTGGAAAGCGGATGGTGTTTGACTTTGAGAATGTCCTTAATCGTAATTAGGCCCTTAAGTTGGCCATCTTCATCTACGATCGGAAGCTTCTCGATGCGGTGCTGGGCAAGCATTTCTTGTGCCTGCTCAAGCGTGGTTCCAACGGCACCAGTGATCAGATTCTTGGATGTCATTCGTTCTGAAATCTTCTTTGTGAAGTCTGTTTCAAATCGAATGTCACGATTGGTGAGAACACCGACCAGTTTGCCATCGGCACTAACGATCGGTACACCACTGATGTGGAACCTTTCCATCAGGTTCAAAGCGTCTTGAAGAGTCTTGTCTGCTTCTAGCTTGAACGGCTTTGTGATAACGCCGCTCTCTGACCGTTTGACGCGATCAACTGCTTCAGCTTGAAGCTCTATGGACATGTTGCGGTGGAGTACACCGACTCCGCCCTCACGGGCAATGGCAATGGCTAAGCGAGCATCCGTAACCGTGTCCATTGGAGCAGACACTATTGGGACGCGTAGGGTTACCCCTGGGAGGAGAGTGGTCGAAAGATCGACCTCACTTGGTAAAACGTCTGTACGTTGTGGAACTAAAAGTACGTCGTCGAAGCTGAGTCCTTCGCGAAAAGCGGGCATTGGGGCTCCTTGGCTTTTCACTCTATTATGGAAGGTTTCGTTTGCCCACCGCTACCGACTCAGCCTCAAAACCAGAATGGTCGCACTCAAAACCCTTCATTCTTGACGATCACTCTGGTAAACCTTCTTCATGGAATACCGCTCATTAGGCCGAACCGGCCTGCAGGTATCTGCGGCATGCTTCGGGACAATGACATTTGGCTGGGAACCAGACGATTGGGGATCTCATGAGGACACCTCCATCCGGTTAACCGAAGTGGCCATCGACCTTGGCATCAATTTCTTCGATACGGCAGATGTTTATAATCGAGGAGTCAGTGAAAAGATCTTAGGCAAAGCACTCAAGGGTGGCAAGCGGGAGAAGATCGTATTAGCCACCAAGTGTCACGGGAAGATGGATGACGCTGATCCAAATGCTTGGGGCAATTCTTATCGGCACGTTGTAGAAGCCTGCGATGCATCACTAAAGAGACTCAAGACTGATTACATTGACCTGTACCAGATTCATCGACCCCAACCATCGATTCCAATTGAAGAAACCATTCGGGCATTGGATGACCTGAGGCGGGCCGGAAAAATACGCTATGCAGGTTGCTCGACCTTCGCTGCATGGCAAGTTTGTGAAGCTCATTACGTTGCAAAGCAGTTGGGAGCCGCAGGATTTGTCACAGAACAACCCCCCTATAACCTCCTTGACCGAAGAATTGAACGTGAGCTTCTGCCGTTCTGTCGAACTTATAACTACGGTGTGATTCCCTGGTCGCCCCTAGCAGGCGGAATGCTAAGTGGGAAGTATCTTGATGGCGATGCAACTGGAGCTCGCTACTCCTCCAGTGACCCGTCGGGAAGGCTCAAGCAATTGCCTATTCAAAAGCTCCAGCGCCTTAAGAAAGTGGCTGAGAAAGCGGACATGACTATGGCTCAGCTCAGCTTGGCTTGGGTTGCGAGTCAACCCGGTATCACCAGTCCAATTATCGGTGCGCGATCCGAACAGCAATTGAATGAATCAGTTTCGGCATGCCTTACGACTCTGCCTGAGAAGCTTCTTCGTCAGATTGACGACATATTTGAACCGGGCTCTCATCACATCAATTACTACAGCGCCAACTTCGGTCCCAATACTCGCGGCGCCTGATTTGTACCTTACTGCACAGAGCTTGCCCCGGCTAACCGGGGCGAGAGTATTTCCAGTTACCACAATGGGAGTAGAACCTTACGGAATAGGTAGATGAGAATCACCTGCTTCCGAAGAGCATGGGATCAGACCCATCAATCTTACAACTCTGCGCTGAGGGTCCTATTCCCCTTTTGCAATTCCACTTTCTCGTGCCAGAATTCCTGCCTCCGTTCGATCATTGACATGAAGCTTTTTCAAAATGCTTCCCACGTGGCTTTTGACCGTCTTTTCGCTCAAGAATAGCTTGTCGGCGATAGCAGCATTTTTCATGCCTGCCGCAATAAATTCAAGTACTTCCACTTCTCGTCTACTGAGTTCGGCAAAGAGTTGGCGGTTATGGAGTGCCGACGCCGACAAGCGCGAGAATTCCGACATCACCCTCATGACCAACGCAGGACTCAAGAAACCTTCCCCGTGGACTGCCGCACGGACCACCTTCACGATTTCATCCAAGCCAGCGTCCTTGAGGACATAACCAATGGCACCCGCTTTGATTGCGGCAAAGACGTTTTCATCGTCTCCAAACTTTGTCAAAATCACCACTTGAGCCCCAGGAAGTTTCTCTCGTACGAGTCTCGTCGCATCGATACCCGTCATGCGAGGCATTTGAATGTCAAGTAAGAAAACGTCAGGACGAACAATCATCGCCTCAGCCACTGCCTGCTCCCCATTGGGAACCTCCGATACAACATGAATGTCTGCTTCCAACTGGAGGAGTTGGACAAGGGTTCGCCGGAGAACACTGTCATCTTCAGCAATCAAAACACGGATCGGTTCGTTAGACATCCCTCACCTCACGATCAAAAACAGCTTCCACTAAAGTGCCGACTGCAGTTGAGCTTTCAATTTTGAATTTGCCTCTGTTACTTTGAGCACGCCACTGCATCCCTTCCAAACCCAATCCCGAATGTGATGAATTCATTTCAAAGCCCTTCCCGTTATCTCGAACAGATAAATAGACTCCATAAGCTCCAAATTCCACCTTTACTGAAATCTTGCTTGCGTGTGCATGTTTAACCACATTGGCCAGAGCTTCTTGAGCAATTCGAAACATCGCATTTTCGACCTCAGGAGCCACTTCCCCTTCTCCAATCACCTGGAACTCAAGTTCAATATTATTTCGCTCACAGATGTTGTGGGCATACTGGTTCAAGGCTGGAATAAATCCGCTGGCAAGTGCTTGGCTACGAAGGCGTTGAACTAAGAATCGCAGTTCGTCTGCCGCCTGTCGGGCTGATTCCCGGCCTTCTTTTGCCAATTCCCCTGCTCGGTCACCATCTGTTGGAGCTACCCGAGCAATCAATTCCAGCTGGGATGCAATGGAGATCAGATGTCCTTGCACTCCATCGTGCATCTCCATTGCGATCCTGTTACGATCGGCTGCAACCCCCAGCTTCTCTCGATAACCGGCATTGATCAGGTTCTGATAAGCCATGAGACTTGAGATCACCACCAAGTAAAGCACACGAAATCCAACGTTTAAGGGATCGGCAAGAAGCTGGTGGAAAGTTGTTGGTATTCGCTCTGTGATCAAAGGATCCGACATTAACGTGCTCAAAACGGTGCCAACAATAACCATGAAGGCAACTCCTGCGGTCCAACGAACGCTGGATGTCCCGGATGCTTGAACTATAGGTAGAAAAAACAAAAGGGTGAGATTACTCATTGGCCCGAGGCGAGTCACCAAGAGAATTGTGGTGATGAGAATGACATCAACGGGTGGAAACACAAGCCACCATTTGAGGCTTGGGGGATCCTTGTAGGCGACCCAGGTTCGCACCGCCATGTAGACCAAGGTCAGAACCACTACATATTGAAGGGCTGAAAAGCTCCAAGCACTCAGGATTCGGGGCGTTCGAGGATCGAAGATCCACCATAACAGAAACGGCATACAGACCCAAACATGTACTAGATACACTAGGTGTTGGGACCGTCGGGTGGAAAGATCCGATATTAGCCGCTCCATCAGCTTCATTGCGTCTAGATTAGCTTACGGATGAACCAGGGCTTCGGGTGGCGGAAAAAATTCAGACCCTTACGAAGTAAGCGCAACAGGGCATACGACTGTCAGCCATCGACGCTCCAAATCCATATCCACGCTGCAACCTAGATTTCGATACTCATTGGCCATAAGATGAAGGTCGGTACCAGTGGCGATACTGATCTGAAATCTTCCCGTTGTTGCGAAGAGATTCAATGTGATGCGCGCAAATTTTGCTGGATTGTTCATGGTCCAACTCCCCTTTTCAAATTATCGAGATGAACTAAAACGTCCACCAACGAGAAGGATCATAGCGAACCTGAAGATGGTCCCAGGACCTTTGCGGGCCTATAACGATCCATCGAGTAGGACCCAACAAGCAGAAATAGGTCTTTGGACGGATTGGAAATCGTGGTTGCCCGACGGTAACGAGGCTGATTGGTTGCTGTGGTCGAACCGTCAGGGCAACAGGTTTTAAAAGGGGCGGAGAGAAAAGTGGATATCTAGACGGAGGCACCAAACCGACTTAGAACTTCTTGGGCATCCTTCACTCGATCTTTCTGAGCAAGTGTTGGATGGACAGTGCTGAATCGCCTTCGACAACGCTCAAATAGGACGATCTTTTCCTCTACAGATAGATTGTCCCAGCGGTTCGCGGTCTTAGCAATCTCATTGAACACTAACGGACGATTGCGAGTGTGGTCCGCAAAGAAGTTCAAAACGTCCTTAATCTGTTCATCCGGTGTCATGCTCAGATTATATAGTATATCTTTGTCTACATGTATTGTTTTTTCTACATTTTTAGATACACGCTCTAATCGTGAATGCCCCCTACCAAAGGGTTGAAACGGGATATTTGGCAATCACCTCATCAGGTGTCACAATCGTCATCCCTTCGGCAATTGCTTGTGCAACTATCATCCGATCAAATGGATCGTCATGAACGCGAGGCAGTTTGTCCAAGAGTGCAACGTGTTCCACACTCGTTGGAACAAACTCTGCTCTCAATGCCTCGGCAAACTTCGCCGCTGTTCTTTCAGCTGGCTCGCGCAATGGGAGCTTACCGACAGCATATTTGATCTGCATCTCCCAGACGGAGACGACACTGACGTAACGACGGATATTGGGATCCTCCAAGACGGCAATGGCGGCTGGACTTAAACGCCCAATATCGACAGCGGACCAAATGAAAACGTTCGTGTCTACCAGTAATTTGAGTCTATTCGCCATACCAAACCTTCATTTCGGCAGGCGTTAGTGGAGCAAACGCCGAATCAGGAACATCGATCTCACCTTCAAAAGCACCCAGCTTAACGGGTTGCTGTGTTAATGGACGAATCTCCGCGAACACAACTCCATTTCGCATGATCGTCAGGGTCTCCCCTGTTTCAACACGAGCAAGTACTTCATTGAACCGACGCAACCAATCTTGAACATCAATGGAGTTCACATCTGCATTATGGGGCGATCCCTTATAAGATTGGGATCATTCGAAAGACTTCATATTGAATACAATTGTCTCGTGTGTACAGCTGGCTACTTCGCTTCCCGATCACGCTCGCATGTAGCTGCCGAGGTAACCGAGTTCTTCCAGACAGTGGAGGAGATGGCGGGAATACCCAGAACTCTCTTACGTCCAACAGACTCCACCCCGTTTTTGAGGATGGAAGGAGACGGCAAGCGTCACATGCGTTTCATGAGATGGGGACTCACTCCGAATTGGTCGAAGACCGCCAAGTTTCCTTACCCGACCTACAATGCACGATGTGAGACCATCGCTGAGAAGGCATCGTTTCGAGAAGCATTCAAATCTAAGCGGGGCCTGATGCCTTGGCTTAGTTATGTGGAATGGCGAGAAGAGGGTGACCGTATGATTCCCTACGAATTTCGACTCCGATCCGATGATCCCATCGCATTTGCCGCCATTTGGGATCAATGGGGGCAAGGAGAGGAAGCCTTCGAATCGTGCTCAATGGTTACGTGCGAGCCCAACAGCTTGGCTGCCCCGTATCACGATCGCATGCCGGTGATCCTTGAGTCCGACGATTTTGATCATTGGCTCGATCCCGAGGCTAACCCAAAGGATCTGTTGGCACTCCTTCGTCCTCTACCGTCCGAACTCCTGGTCTGTGAGCTCGCGAATCCAGACGATTTTCGCCGCAAGTCGAAATCTAAATCCACGCTAACCCAACAGGCTGCCCTCTCTCTGTTCGATGACCTTGAGTAGAGTCTTCCTCCGTACGCATAACTAGTCGGGAGAGACTGGCAACTTGAGGGCCAAGTTCAACCCGAGAAAAACAAAAGGCTCCCAGATCAAGTTTGAATCTGGGAGCCGAACTTGTATTAGGTGAAATTACTTCAGAAGCGCTTCGCAGTCCTTCGTGCTCTCCCATGGGAAGTCAGCATTGCCGAAGTGACCGTTCTTGGCCGTCGGAAGATATTTGGTGTTCAACAGGTTCAACTGCTTGATGATTCCGGCTGGTGACAGATCATATAGACCCATAACTCGCTTCTGAATCGTATCGGTGTCCACCGTCTCCGTTCCAAAAGTTTCCACATTTATCGCTACTGGCTGAGCAACACCGATGGCGTATGCCAACTGAACAACTGCACGCTCCGCAAGACCAGCAGCAACGATGTTCTTGGCAACAAATCGTGCAATGTAAGCAGCAGATCGGTCTACCTTTGTGGGGTCCTTACCGGAGAACGCACCACCACCGTGAGGAGCCATTCCACCGTACGTATCAACAATAATCTTTCGACCTGTTACGCCAGTGTCTCCCTGTGGTCCACCAATGATGAATTGGCCTGTCGGGTTGATATGGTAAGTGATTGGGCCATCAACATACTCGGTGTACGCCTCAAGAACTGGCTTGACTATTCGAGACATAACGATCTCTTGGACGCCTGCCTGTGTAAGATTCGGCGAGTGTTGAGCTGAAACAACAATCGTGTTGATTCGCTTGGGCCGCCCCGTCTCATCGTACTCAACTGAGACTTGGCTCTTTACGTCTGGTCGCAGACCCAAGGTTGGATGCTTGCGGCGGACCATCGATGCCTGACGAGTCAAAGCATGAGCAATGGAGAGCGGTAATGGCATCAACTCAGGAGTTTCCTTCGTCGCGTACCCGAACATCATGCCTTGGTCACCAGCACCGCCTACATCGACGCCCATCGCGATATCACTGCTCTGGCCCTGGATTGCAACCAGAACGCCACAAGTGTTACCGTCGAATCCAAGATCCGTATCGGTATAACCTGCGTCAGTGACTGCTTGGCGCACAACTCTGGCTACGTCTACATAGCCATGGGTTGTAACCTCACCGGCTACAACTGCGACGCCTCTGGTAAGCAGGGTTTCAATGGCGACTCGGCTGGTCTTATCCTGCTCAAGAAACGCATCTAGCAAAGCATCCGAAATCTGATCGGCCAGCTTATCTGGGTGTCCCTCGCTGACGCTTTCCGAAGTGTAAATCCTCATTTGTCTTCCATAAAGGGTACCTAAACTGAGTTGCTTTTCACCGAGTCTTAGCCCGAACCCGTAATCCTTCGAGTTCTGGCGTTGAGACTCCAAGCTGAAACTCCGCGTAGGATTCAGTTGCCCCATGAAGCCCTATCGGTACGAATCAGAAACTCTGCTTGACGCTCCACTGTCTCAGGTCTTTGAGTTCTTCTCAAGGGCTGAGAACCTTGAAGCACTTACACCGGCAAGCTTAAAGTTCCAAATCTTGACACCGCTACCAATTGATATCAAGAAAGGAACTCTTATCGATTACAAGCTCACCCTGCACGGAATTCCGTTCCATTGGCAGACCGAGATTTCCATTTGGGAACCGGAATCTCGCTTTATGGATCGACAGTTAAAGGGCCCGTACAAGATGTGGGAGCATGAACATCGCTTCGCAGCAGATGGTGACAAGACAAGGATGTGGGACACAGTTCAATACTTATTGCCGGGTGGTCCGTTGGGTGCCATCCCTCATGCCTTGTTTGTCAGACGAGAAATTGAAGGAATCTTTGCCTACCGAGCAAAAGTCTTACAAGAAGCTCTACAGAGCAAACTCACCTAACCAATTGGCAGATTTTCCATATTCCCTACCAGCCTAGAACCGGATCTCCACCTTTTGAGGACGCGCCGTCATTTCGAAAGATATCCAGACCAGCATCCTCGAGTCGTCCCACTGCTCGACAGGCTGTTCCACTCCATCGACCAGAAACAGCTTGGGAATACTTGGAACTTTAAGGACGGCTCGTCCCAGAACGCCCGACTGGCCTTCAAAAGTGCCAGTCCAACTCTTCGAGCTGGTAGCGATGTTTGAAACACTTGGACCCACGATCATCATCGGGGCTGTCTTCGGGAGCTTGGAAAGTTGGATGAGCCAATGGCAGTTCTCAGAGTCATCAAGCCGAGATCGAACTCTCAGGTGAGGCTCATAAAGGTCAATAAATTCAGAAACTTTCGGGCTCGCACCACCGCTGCAGAACAAGTAGGGGCCACGCTCGACCCACAAACCCTGCTCCACTTTCCAATCACTTCCCAACGCAGTCTTGGCTGAGGCCAAGATCGTATCGGCCCCATTTGGATTGGCGGCAATGGCTACCGGATTCTTGGCGAGGAAGTAGACCATTCCTTTTCCAACTTTGCTTTGTCCGGTATCTGGTGAAACCCCGAGTAGCTTAAAGAGATGATCTCTCGGAATTGAACTGGTCTTACCTTGATCGTTCCACCACTCGCGAACATGGTTATAGGGATCACCGTCGTCGTCAACGACGACAAGCTTTCCACCTTTGCGAACCCACTCTGCCAGGGCTTTGTGTACATCAGGGGTCTGGGGCTTTTGCCCCCGATAGGTCAGATAGAGGAGTTTGTATCGACTCAGATAGTTCGGCAACGTGACACTCTCTAACTGAACGGGTTCGATCGGCACACCTGCCTTCACGAAAGGCATCGCAATCCCAAAGATATGGCCGAGAGCTTCGTCGCTCCCATTGGGCTCTCCTCGTTCAAACATCAGAGAGTCGCTGATCAATACCCCGATTCCTTTGATTCCTGACCGTGCGGTTACTGGGTAGTTTCCAACCGTCCTTAGGGCCTGAGTTACGGTTGTAAGTTCTGTTTCATAGGCATGAGGAATCGGCACTCGCTTGGAGTGATCCTCCTGCGATGGATAGTTGCTGGTATAGATCCTTTCTGGCCAAGGCATGACCTCGTAGTTCGCGACATCGGGATGAAGCAAGGACGCAGTGAGAGTGGCTTCCCAATTCCGACGATAATCACCCCAATCATGGCTGGCTTCGTCTTCCACTGGATCGGCCAAGAACCATACGTGACGTCCTGTTGACCGAACCAGGTTCATCATCGCTCCATATTCCAGGAAGGCGGTTTCAAAAGTGCGTTCTGCCTTTTCACCCCGGTACATGTTCTGAGTGCGAGCTGTCCCAGTCCACACCTGCGCGATATATCCATCACACCCATTCAGTCGAGCCAAGCTGGACTCTGGACTGACGATTCCCCAAGACGCGTAGTTGATCAGGCTGTGGGTTGGTACGTAGCAACGAACGGACTTATGATTCTTCCGGTTATATGCTTGAACGTAATCAAAGACCTGTTGAAGCGCACGCCGGTACAGGAAGTACTTCAGCTTGGAAGATCGCCATCGAGCATCTACTGAAGAATGCTGAGGCTGCCAGGCTTCGTGGTACATCTCATCCCAAGCCCGCTTGAAAGCATCGTTGTAACCGCCCCGAGACCAATATTCAGGCTCTTCCAGGTGGATTGCCGCAACACCAGCATCGAGTGCTCTTTGCACGCCAACACAGAGAAACTTTCCGTAATTGATTCCTGGGGACATGTAGTAGACGTCGCCACCATGGCCGATGATCTCTCCATTACGGTCGGTCTGAGCTTCGTCGACATGGTTGATTCCATCAAACCTGCCGTAGAGATAATCCTGGTATTCACCCCAAGCAACGCCCGTCATCACGTGGACTTTGTAGCCACGTTTGCGCCATGCATCTACCCGAGCGGGCATGTCCTTTCCGATGCCATAAACGATGGCAACGTCACCTCGGATGTTCAATCTGTCGGTGTAAGGAGAGCCGGTTTGAAATACAGTTCGTTCCGAATCGGTTGGAACCGCGATTTGCTTCTGGCTAAGAGTGTTGCAACATGCAAGGAGTCCAGCGATGATCACATGGACAACTTACCGGAAACAAAGCGATTTGATGCGAGGGGGACCGCCTACAAATTCGAGAGAGTCATAAAGAATTGAGTCCCAATCTCTCATGGAGATTGGGACTCGTAACATCGTCGCGAACTTATCTAAGCTGCGGCTTGTTTCGCACTGGCAGCATCTTTACTTGCTCTAACCACAGCCGGAATTAATGGAATGAGGAATAGCACAATTACAGTGCTTCCACCGTTAAGTAAAACCATTCGATCCCAAGACCACTTGTAGTCGTCTGCCAACTTCGATCCGAGTAAGTCTGCACCAAACAGGGCTACGTTACGGAATGAAAGAATTAGCGAATAACCAAGGCCTTCACAGCCAGCTGGAGTAGCTCGAGCCGCCAAGTCGATTAATGCTACTTCTGCAAATCCACCACATATACCGCTCAAGAAGTCGATGACCATTGCGCTCTGCCAGCTGTTGTAAGCCAAATAGAAGAAGGTCGTTATAGCACCAATCGTTACACCGGTGAACAGGAGCTTGCCTAGTGGAAGTCGCCGCACAACAAGACCGTATGCCAAAGCTCCCAGAATTCCGCCAGCTCCACCCAGTGATCCCAAATATCCGATATGAGGCTGATCCAACTTCAATACATCGTTCTGACGGTAGTACATCATCGTTCCGAAACCGGGAGCGAAGTAGTAAAGCGTGATGAAAACCAAAGCCCACCAGAATGTCCTTGAATGAAACATGATCCCAAGCTGAGCCTTGGCATTGGTAAAAGCTTCGGTATTCCTTCCAGTCATCGGGCTCTCACGCAATGTGAAGTAGACAATCGGAATAAATGCGAAAAGAAATACTGAGTTGACGCCACTGGCAAGGCCAATAGATCCTGTTGCAAGCCATCCGCCCAGGGGGCCTTGAATCAGAGAACAAACGCTACTAATTACCTGCCGAATCGATGTTAAGCGCCCCACCTGTCCAGTTGACTGACCCATCTCAACCAGAACTGCACCCGCAACCGTCGATAGCATCACCATGAACAGGTTGACGACAATCGCTGCGATTAATAGCGCTTTATAGTTATGCGGCGCGAATCCCAGGCCTACCCACGCAATGCCTGCAAACAACGCACTGAATAGGGCGTAGTGGCGTCGACGTGTCTTGAATAGCGGGAATGCGTCGGTCAGGATTCCGGCAATCGGCTTCAGGTACCAAAACAAACCGCACATGAAGAAGAACGACGACATCTCGGTTCGAGACACGTGGAGCTCACTCTTCAGCAAGTGTTGGAGCGGAATCTTGCCCAGTACCTGTGGCTGCGGTAGCGTTGTGGCAAAGATGCCCAGGGCAATAAAAATAATGATAAGGTTTAGGTTATCGGTTCGAAGGCCACTCTTCGGAAGGTTAGGCTGCTTTGAATCTGCCATAGCTGAACTCGGTGCAACAGTTTAGCTTGATGTTTTCTTTATTTGATAGGGTGATTTACTTGGCTTTGCTTGAATCCAGAATGGATTAGTGGATTCTGCTTTGGTTCCTCACGCGGTCCGCGGCGTTTACGCCGCTCGGGGGCCACGGCCTTTAGGCGGTTGGAGCTTGTCAGTATTGATTCGGATGGCCTGAAGGTTGCGCACCACTTAGCTTTGAAATTGTGATTACCAAATGCACGACAGGGAGACTCTGTAAGCTGGCCAATCGGCCGCAGGTTTGTGTGGGTAAAGAAAGTACAAATAACTGAGAAGGAGTCACATGGTGCGCGGCGTTTACGCCGCACGGGGGCCACGGCCTTTAGGCCGTCAGAGCTTGTACTTATATGCTGGGGTGGCCTAAAGACCACCCCACTTGTGCGGCGTGAACGCCGCGGACCACTTCGCTTTGAGTTTGTGATTACCAAGTGTTCGACGAGGAGACTTTGTAAGCTGGCCAATCGGCCGCAGGTTTGTGTGGGTAAAGAAAGTACAAATAACTGAGAAGGAGTCACATGGTGCGCGGCGTTTACGCCGCACGGGGGCCACGGCCTTTAGGCCGTTGGACAGCACCAAAGAGTTGCTACGACTGCTCTCGTTGCTTTTTTATGTCAAGTAGGCGCTTCCAAGAATCAGGATTGGCAGAACTCCAATGCCAAAGCTTTGGATCTGAAATCAATCCTGCCTTAACTGGATTCCACTCAGCATAGTGGGTTGCCCCGATAAAGTGCTCCGTTGATCGGATGTAACGGTCATGATAGTCGACTTGCCAAAGTCTGCCGGTTCGACCAAGCAATTCATTGATTCGACGGGCTGACTGCCCCTTCAACTGATTAGCGATAGTCCGCAATTTGCATCCATTCGGCGTTAGGAGAACATGGACATGGTTGGGCATCACGACCCAAGCATGTAAATCGAAAAGCTTGGACTGATGTTCGAAAAGGATCTCCTGCATGATTCGAGATGCACGAGGATCGGCAAGATGACATTCGCCGTAACCCTTATCAGCATATTGTTCAATCGCTCGGGACAGACTCTGGCGGCGGGTCAGTTTGGATTCGTCCTTATATTCCGCTTCCAACTGTCTTAAGACATCAACTGGAAGCGCGTCGCCAAGCCGCCACGTTAGGAACTGAGATCGATGTTCCAAGTCAAAGTGCGGTTGATATCCGCGAGAATAGCGCTCCCTGACCTCATCCATATACCAAACAATACAGAAGTCAGCCGCTAGAGACAAGGTTGAGGCATGAGATTTATCAATGAAGCTTTTTTGATGCGCCGCGTCAATATTACATGGGAGCACTGATTTCAGACACTTGGACATTCTTTGGGTGGCGTGAACGCCGCGCACCACTTAGCTTTGAAATTGTGATTACCAAGTGTTCGACGAGGAGACGTTGTAAGCTGGCCAATCGGTCATTAGATTCGTGTGGCTAAAGAAATAACATACATCTGGAGAAGATGTCACATGGTGCGCGGCGTTTACGCCGCACGGGGGCCACGGCCTTTAGGCCGTTCAAGCTTGTACATCTTGGTGCAGGTGGCCTGAAGACCACCCCACTTGTGCGGCGTGAACGCCGCGCACCATTTCGCTTAGAATTTGTGATTACCAAGTGTTCGACAGGGAGACTTTGTCAGCTGGCTAATCGGTCATAACATTTGTGATTTGTAAAGAGTGAACTCCTAAGTGAGAAAATGTCACTTGGTGCGCGGCGTAAACGTCGCGCACCACTTCTAATTCACGACAATCAACCAACCTTTCTTGGCTGGTACATGAATCGGGGTGCCGACTTTGAACTCAGCTGCGTCCTGATAATATTGAATCTTTGGCAAATTCAGACTGACCTTCTTCGGATCAAGACCAAGGGTCTTCCAATTGATCTTTAAGTTCACCGCTATGTCCTTGTCGCCAAAGTTCCCGACCGCAATCAGCACCTTATCTTTTCTAATGTAGGCAGTGGCTTTCACCGACTCCTGATCGGTATGGACCGGAGAATTTGGATCCCAATATCCAACCATCTTTGACTTTGCAATACCAAACTGATCCCAGAAGCGCCAGATCGGATCCGGATTGTTCGCGATCTCGTAGTTGGTCCAGCCAAATCGAGTCGTCATGCCATAGACCATTCCCAACCACCGATTTCCGCCACCTTGAAGCATCTCACCCATAAGACCGAAAGGAATTCCAGACGTCTCAACAATCCAGCGATCCGCGCTCATCTGGTTGTAATCAAAGCTTTCACCGAACCATTGACGATCGATGTAAGGCAAGAACTCAGCGTATTGATTCGCCGGACCAATCGAAAATCCGGTATTGCTGTGAAGGTCAATCATCGGTTGACGGCCGCCCGATGCCAGAACCCTTCGCATTCGCTTCAAAACTCGGCGATCAAAGCTGACATCGTCCAGATACAACCCATCCATTTGTGTGCTCTTCGCAAGCCATGCCAGGCCCTCAATGTAGTAATTGATCCACCGTGAGAAACCCGTAGTCACGATAGAAGCATCGGCAGTTCCAGTAACCGGATAGGGGTGGTACCAGGAAGGCACATAGTTGGTCCCGACATGCTCTTGGAGCCAAGCGAACCCACCACCACCACCTGGCACAAAGAACTCGTTATCCATTGCTAGCAAGGGCCAGATCTCCGCTGTGTAGTTGCTCAATTCGCGGATCGTATCGTAAATCTTGACCTTGCGCCCCTCCAGATGCTGCTTCTGGATAAACGCCTTCAAACCCATCCAATTTCGGAATGGATAGTTGATGTATGGGTTGATGTCATTGGCGTGGTGGATATTGACAACGTTGGCACCAGCCGCAATCGCGGTGGGGGGCGGGGTGTAATCCGCCCCGTTGTGATAGAAACGGGTTGCAAACTGCCAAGCGGTATTGATCGGCTTAACTGGGGTGGTTAGAAAAGCAAATTCAAAATCAACGGTCTGCCCTTTCTTGAGCTTAACGTCACCGACAGAGGCGGTGACCGTGCTTCCATCAACCGAAACCGTGCCCTTTCCGCCGTTGAACCAACTTGCAGCGGGCTGCGGGTGATACAAATTGAGGAGAGGGCCGTTATACGTGGCACCTCTGAGCTCAATCTGAGCTCCGCGATCAACATTACCCATCCACCAACTGTCATAAGGACCAGCCCAATCCCACTGGTAGTGTTCTGGACGGAAGCCACCGCGGCGACCAATCCCCATGAAGTATCGACTAGCATCCTTACGATAAGGGACCGAAAGCCTAAGGCCGGGGATTATGGTGTCTTGCTTAGCTGTGAAACGCACATGAATATCTCCGTGGCCGTCGAATTCGTATTCACCGGTTGTGACACGCGACCACTGAACAGTCTCACCCTTGCTTTGCCAGATCGCTCGTCCCTTTCCTGCCAAGTGCATAGACGCGGAGTTAACCATTCTTGGACCCAAGGTGATCGGATGTTCTAGAACCGGCTTGTTATTGACGAACAACTGCTCGGGTAGCCCATCTATGCCGAGCTGAATTTTGGAGTAACTCCCCGCTATCCACATTGGCTTGCCGAAAACCTGAAGCGGACCATACGGTGCGACTGGCTCATCATTCGTTCCCAGAGTCGAGTTCAACCAGCGTAAGCGAGAGTATCGCCACAGATCTGAATCACCACGATCTGCGATGGCCCTACCTTCGACAGTTAGCGAAATTCGGACTGTCTTGGATGGCTGACCCTCGAAATTCAGCTTCGCAGTCCCAAGATAGGTGCCCGGTTTTTGGTGCTCAGCAATATCGACACCAATCCAGAACGGATACACCTTCCCTTTCCCGATGCTGACCAGCTTAACAAGCTTGGAACCATCCCAGTTGGTTCCGCCCAAATTGAAACAGGTGATCCTTCCTGGCGAAATCATGTCTCCAGCTCGAGATCTCATCGGACTGAAGGAGATTTTTGCTTTCCGTAAGTCCGAAACAAATGAAGTAACTGCAATCTGATAAGTGAAGTATTCGTTAGGCCGCGCCGTATCCAAAAGTCCATAGCCGCTTGTCTGATGAGTCAGCATGTAAGGCAAGCGATCAAACATCCTCACTGGATGCTGCCGATCCAAAACAAATGCACCATAGTCCGTACCAAGCTTCGCTCGGATTTGTCCAACCTCGTCTTCAGTGGCAGCCAGCTCCATGGGCGCGAAACTATCAAAATCGGACCGAGCCTCAAATCGAATCACTTTGGCTTCAGAAATTGGCCCATCCCATTGATCCACACCATGCTGTGGGCTTTGTATTGGTGCCATGTACTTGGTGTCCGTCCATCCTTCCGTGCGATCAAATTTGAAAGGCATGTAGTAGATCGCATAGCGCGAGACTCCGTGCTTTGGCGAGAAGATAAGGGTTCCCGTTTCTTCTGAGATCTTCTCGATGCGAGACGGCAAAGTTGATCCAACACCATCGAGCGGAAGGACAACAATTCCTTTCCTCTCGGGGTGATCGTCATGACGACGCCATGGCAGCACGACACGCGCAAAGTGACTGTCATCAGTTACTTCCACCACGGCTCGATGGTTACCTAGTCCATCCACTGCCCAAGGCTTCTCTGCAACGACAAATGGGATTCCGTCTGGAGCAGTGTCTGAATTCGTTTGAAGCTTGATAGCTAGGAGCGTGGCGAGAATGATGCCTATCACACACTTGATGTTACTGCTTGCATCGAGGCAATGCGGTAAGGTTCAGGAATGGTTTGGCTCTCCGCTTCCCTGTTTCTGATCACATCAGTTCCCCAGCAGACCGCCCAGAACGTTCCGTTTGCATCCGAGATTGCGGTGTTCGCCAAACAAGACCGAGTTAAGCCACCCGCAAAGGGCCAGATCGTTTTCACAGGTAGCTCCTCGTTCACTCGATGGACTGATGTTCAGGATTACTACCCAGGCTATCCGATCCTGAATCGAGCATTTGGCGGGTCAAGCCTCCCCGATGTCATCCGATTTGTCGATCAGGTTGTGTTTCAGTACCAACCCAAGGAGATCGTGCTTTACTGCGGAGAGAACGACTTTGCCGGAGATCCAAAACTTCCCGCCTACAGGGTTTATGACCGATTCGTCACCCTCATCGAGCTGATCCGCAAGAAACTCCCCAAGACACCGATCGCCTACGTCTGCATGAAGCCCAGTCCAAGCCGATGGTACATGCGCGCCAAATTTGTGGCTGCCAACGGTTGGATCAAGCAGTATTGCGAGAGCCACCCAAATTTGAAGTTTGTGAATGTTTGGGATGCAATGCTCGACCAACACGGGGTCCCAAAGGCTGACATCTTTGTGGGTGACAAGCTCCACATGAATGCCAAGGGATATCACATTTGGCAGCCAATCTTGGCACCGTATCTGATCCGATAACGTCCTGAAACAGTATTGGTATGGAAGCCGCAATCGCCGTTATCGCTGCAATTCTTGGATTTGGAATCGCGTTCTTCTTGCTCAGGGTCACCTCGCAAAGCCAAGCAGATGGATGGATAACTCAAATCGCGGAGAAAGATTCGGCAATAAAGGCTCGGACTGAAGAGTTCAACAGCCTTCAGCAAGCGCATCAGAAGCTCTCCACAGACTTCGCGGTCCTTCAGGAAAAGTTGAAGAACCAAGAAGCAACTTCCCAAGCCCAATTGAAGCTTCTGAACGAGGCCGAGCAAAAGTTGGGCAATGCTTTTGCTCAGCTCTCGCAAACTGCGCTTGAACGGTCTTCAGAACAGTTCCTCAAGCTGGCCAAAGAGAACTTTGAAAAGCACACGGTTGGGGCTGAATCAGCCCTGGAGAAACGGCAACTGGCGTTTGAGGAGCTACTCAAGCCAATCAAGGAGTCGATTGAGCAATTGGATCGGCAGACGACCGAGTTGGAAAAAGAGCGGCACTCGGCATACCAAGGGATTACTGAACACCTCACGCGCTTGGCCAACGAAGCAAACCAGCTATCCAACGCGTTAAGGAAGCCACACGTACGCGGCCTTTGGGGCGAGTTGACTCTGAAAAGAGTTGCTGAAACCTCAGGATTGGTTGAGGGACAGGACTTCCGAATGCAGCAGTCCACCGATACCGACGATGGAAAGTTGAGGCCAGACATGATTGTCAACTTGCCGAATCAAGGCATTATCGTTGTCGATAGCAAAGTTCCTCTTGACAGTTATCTAGAAGCAGTAAGCGCTCCAGATGAAGCAGCGAAGGCGACCCTGCTCAAAGCACATGCTGCTCAGGTCCGGAAACATATCACTCAGCTCTCCTCTAAGTCTTACTGGAGTCAATTCGAGACTTCACCGGAGTTCGTCGTGATGTTCGTTCCTGCAGAGTCCCTTTATCAATCGGCAATCGAGCAAGACTTGGATTTATTGGACACTGCTTTCCGATCCAAAGTTATCCTCGCCAATCCTACTACTCTGATTGCATTGCTCCGAACCATTGCCTACGGAATGAAGCAGGAGCAGATCCGAGAAAATGCGCTTGAAATCCGTGATATGGGAGACAAGCTCTACGAAGCGCTGAGAGTCTATGCGAGCCACATGGGCAAAGTCGGGAGCAATCTCAGCCGAGCTACCGAAAGCTATAACAATGCGGTCGGCAGCTTGGAACGAAATGTACTATCCAAGGCCAGACAATTAAAAAGCTTGGGGGTTGGGGCTGGTGCAGACATTGAACAGCCCGATGAAGTTACAGTCCTCTCAAGATCAATTGATGGACCTTCTGTCCAGGCTCTCCCGGGTGACTTCTAATGTTCACCGTCCTGACTATGGGATTGTTCAATCAAGCGAAGACCCAGCCTTCCTTTGCCAAAGGAACCAGGATCGTATTCCTTGGAACAGGGACTCCCAATCCCGACCCCAAGCACCAAGGAATTTCAGTGGCGGTCGTCGTGAAGGGTCAGGTTTACCTATTTGATTGTGGCCCCGGATTGGTTCGTCAAGCCGCTAGCGCCGTTGCAAAGGGTGTGAGTGAATTGACTATGGACCACCTAGATCGCGCATTTATCACCCACCTTCATTCCGATCACACAATGGGTCTGCCAGATCTCATGTTTACTCCTGCGGTGACCGGGCGAACCCATGGACTAGAGCTTTACGGCCCTCCGGGGCTGACACGGATGACCGAAAAAATCCGCGACGCTTGGTCGGAGGATCGGGATATTCGCTTCCACGGAGGCGAACCTGCGATTCAAGAAGCCTATAAAATCACGTCTCATGATGTTCGCCCTGGTTGGATTTTCCAAGATGGAAACCTGAAAGTTAAGGCGTTCCAAGTGCGTCACGGAAAGTGGCCTCATGCTTACGGCTATCGAATAGAAACAGGCGACCGGACGATTGTTTTGTCTGGCGACACGACCTATTCACCTGAGCTGATAGAGAACGCCAAAGGGTGTGACGTTCTCATCCACGAGGTCTACTCAGCCGCAGGCTTAGCCAAGAGAACTCCTGATTGGCAGGCATACCATTCCACCTATCACACCTCAGGACCAGACCTAGCTCGAATTGCATCCGTTGTCAATCCAAAATTATTGATCCTGTACCACGAGTTACCGTTTGGGCAACCAACAGGGGAAATCCTGTCAGAAGTCCAGCATGACTACCGCGGGACTGTCATCGAAGCTGAGGATCTTGGGATTTACTGAAAAGGACCACTGATATCGAGTGTTGCCTGTAGGCCATGGTCATCGACCACTCGGAGTTGAAACGGACCTTTTCCTTTACTTAACTTCACTTCGAGTTCCTTGATCGAAAGAACTAACTTCTTGAGTGGATCTGGGCCCCGAAATTCACTGAACCAGGTGGGTGAATCGACGGAATCTAACCCTAGAACTCGTATCCCATTTGCGGCCTCCACGACGATGCTATCCCCTTCTCGATGCTCACTTGGCATTTTTGAGGCGTCACCAACTAGATCCCGGGTGGCATCGGGCATCAACCAGCCGCTGTATGAAAGCAGAGCCGAATCAAATCCCGTAAGCCCAGGGATATTATCTTCCGAGAAACTACCTTTGCCTGATCGGTAACCCGGAACCGGATCTGTTGCAATTAAGCATCGATGAATGGCTGACTTTCCTTTTATCGTCAGGCTATTAAGATCCGAACTCTCCCTGAGACCAAATTGCCTTAAAATTGCCCGTTCCAATCCCGAAAGGGTCGCCGCAGTAAGAAGTCCGTGAGTAGAGCTTGGTGATCCGAACCCCGTAGAGGCCGGATCAAAGTCCAACAGAAGCTTTGGAGTTTCCTTAAGGCTTAGCGGTAAGCGGCTGAATAGTCCGCCACCCAATACCGTGGTGTCTGAACTGATGACGAGATCTTCTTGCCAGCTAGGGCAAAAACAAACAGAAACCTCAGCATCTTGAGCCAACTGCTGTTTAACCAATTGGTCGGCTAAGTTCGCCATAGCTTCTCCCGAAAGGCGACTCAATTCTGCCTCTGTTTTCCCGGAGTCAATTTGACGAACCCGGATATCGCCCTTACTATCCGCCTCGCTAAAGAATGTCCTTCGACTGTTTCCAGCTCGAACCATGGCATCGGCAGTAATTGCCTGACATAGCCGAAAACCAGTACCAATTTGAGTGCAAGCTCTCTGAATTGATGAGAGAGGAGCATCCTTTGGCAGAATCAGAATTGGTACGACCCTCAATACGCTTGTTGAAGGGTGATAGTCCAACCTGAACTTGACTGTGTCATTGCCAGCATGGAGCAAAAGCATATTGCTCCCAGGCTCCAACTGGACTTGCGCCGTATAGTGACCCTTGATTACGGGAAATCGGATAGCGGTTTTCCAACTTCTCCCGATCGCCATCTCTGATCCGGATGCGTGTCCTCGAAGAATGACCACCGGATAGCGAACGCTATCCCCAACCTGAAAATTGTCGATGGTCAACTCTGCGCGAGCGACACTATGGGACAAGGCAAGCCCCACGGTCAGTGCAATTTGACGCAACTTATCGACCATCATTCCTCCATTGTAGTGAATATGCACTTTAACGGTGAGTTAGGATTTGGTCGGCAAGCGCAAAAGCAAAGAGTCCGATACTCACAAATCCGTTCAGGGTAAAGAATGCCATGTTTACTCGGCTAAGGTCATTTGGCTTGACCATGCTTTGTTCATAGAGCAAAAGCCCTCCTGCAACACCGACTCCGATAAACCAAGCGATTCCACATCCGCTTGCAACACCGCCAGCAATTAGAAAACAAACCGCCAATGTGTGAGATACTCGGCTCACGCGGAGAGCTTTGGGACGGCCTAGAGTTTGAGGTAAAGATCGCAATCCCTGAGCTCGATCAAATTCATCATCCTGTAGCGCATAGATGATGTCGAAACCGGCAGTCCAGAACACGACTGCAAAGGTTATAAAGCCGATCTGATAGGCGAGAGTCCCTGTCGATGCAATCCAGGAGGCGGCCGGGGCAATTCCCAGAGAGAGGCCCAAGACAAAATGGCAAAGTGGAGTAAACCGCTTGGTTTTGGAATAGAAAAGAGTAACTCCAAGAGCCAATGGGCTCAAGATAAGAGCCAAGTGATTCAGCATCCCTGAAGCCACGAAAAAAAGAATGCAGCTTCCATAGAAGAAGATCGTGGCTTGCCGCATCTGAAGCAGTCCAGCTGGAATAGCTCGCATCTTCGTCCGAGGGTTAAGTGCGTCAATATCCTTATCTGAAATCCGATTGAAGGCCATTGCCGCACTTCGGCACGAAACCATTGCAACCAGAATCCAAAGGAAAATCTGCCACCCAGGCCAACCGGATTTATGAACCGAGTTAGAGCCCCACATCATCCCGATCATCGCGAAAGGAAGGGCAAAGATCGAGTGCTCAATCTTGATCATCTCCAGATAGACCTTGAATGCCTTTAGCCCTGTGGCATGTTCCACCGTCACATGCCCATTTTGACCTATCCACAGCCCTTTCGTTTTAAACGGGATTGAAGCCGGGAAGGTATCCTCTTAGCTTCCCATGGGATTCGTACAACGTACCAAGTCATGCGGCGAGCTACGCGCCGCACATGAAAATCAAGAAGTGAGCCTAAACGGTTGGGCCCACAAAGTTCGTGACCTTGGAGGCGTCCTGTTCATTGATCTTCGAGATCGAACTGGTATCGTCCAGCTCACCCTCGATCCGGCCACCTTCCCCAATCGTGCAGAAATTCGAAATGAGACCTGTCTTTCGATCACGGGTGTGGTGAAGATTCGCGCAGAAGAGACAAAGAATTCCAAGATCCCAACCGGGGATGTTGAAATCATCGTGACTTCGTACAGCATTCTGGGCACTGCAAAGCCACTGCCTTTCCCAGTCAGCGACGAAGATCAGATGTCGAGCGTAAACGAAGAACTCCGCGTCAAATACCGCTATCTTGACTTGCGTCGTCCGGTTATGTATCGCCGACTTGCTATTCGTGCCGCTGCGATCCGACGAATCCGTGCCTATTTAGACAACCATGGGTTCATTGATGTCGAGACTCCCATCATTACAAAATCGACGCCAGAAGGCGCTCGCGACTACTTGGTGGCTTATCGATTGGAAGCTGGCAAATGGTATGCCCTTCCTCAGAGCCCTCAACAGTACAAACAGCTTCTGATGGTTGCCGGTATTGAGCGCTATTACCAGATTGCTCGTTGCTTCCGAGACGAGAGCTCGCGTGCTGACCGCCAGCCTGAGTTCACGCAGCTCGACCTTGAAATGTCGTTCATAACTCAGGAAGACATTCTCAATCTTGCTGAAGGACTGATGATTGAAGTCGTGAACGGACTCATAGAGGAGTTCGATTTGGACAAAGAGAAGGTCGAGCCATTCGAGAGAATGACGTATGACGAAGCGATGCATCTTTACGGTTGCGACAAGCCCGACATCCGATTTGGACTTCAACTTTTTGACCTGACGGAAGCAGTCCGAACCAGCGAGTTTGGTGTATTCAAAAACACGATTGAGGCTGGTGGAGTTATCCGAGGCGTTCGGTTCCCAGGTGCATCAAAACTCTCCCGAAAGGAAGTCGGCCAAGTCGAAGACTTCTGTAAGGAGTTCGGTGCGAAGGGCATGGCATCCATTGCGGTTGAAAAGCCTGGCCCTGATGCCGTTGAGGGAAGCTATGTCAATCCGCACGGCCTTACGGTGCGTAGTAGTATTGCAAAGTTCTTCACCGAGGAACAGCTTGATGCAATTCTTGAAGCCTCTAAGGCAGAGGACGGTGACCTCATTTGCATCATTGCCGACACCTATTCGGCAGCCAACAATGTCTTGTATCGACTCCGAAATGAAATCGGTAATCGTTGCGGATTGCGTGATCCTCGACAGTTAAAATACTGCTGGGTGTTGGACTTCCCTCTCGTAGAATGGGATGCCGAAGCGGGCCGATGGTCGCCATCGCACCATCCATTCACTTCTCCGAAGGATGAGGACTTGATCTACCTGGACACCGATCCGGGTCGAATTCGTGCCGATTGCTACGACATGGTCGTGAACGGAACAGAGTGCGCCAGCGGTTCGATCCGAATCCACCGAAGCGATGTTCAGTCTCGAATCTTTAATCTCCTGGGAATCAACGAGGAGACGCAGCGCGAGCGATTTGGACACATGCTGGATGCGTTTGCCTATGGCGCTCCGCCTCATGGTGGTATTGCTCCCGGCATTGACCGCTTGGTCATGGCACTTACGGATACAGAGAATATTCGCGAAGTCATCGCGTTCCCCAAGATGGGCAATGGTTATGATCCGATGATGGATGCTCCAAGCACGATTGACGCTCAGCAGTGGGCTGAGTTGGGTCTGCGAATTAGTTGAATTGGTCCCGACTTTGTCTGGACCAATTCAACTAAGCGACCAGGATCTGCGTTATTGCATTGGCACATCCTGTGCATGCCAAGCTCGCCTTCCTTGGCTCGCAGATTTATTTTTTGGCAAGAATTGGCGCATCCATGCGCCAATTCTTGCGTTTCTTTCATCGCCCCATCCATGGGCGATGAGACGCTTTCAAAGAGTTCAAACTACCAAGCGTAGTGCTCAGGAGCGGGCTTGAAGCCTGGGAAGATCTCGTCGAGCTTTGCCAGGGTCTCAGCCGAAAGCTTGATTTCAAGCGCCCGGAGCGATTCATCCAGTTGTGCGTTGGTTCGTGGGCCGATGATCGGGGCCGTAACCACCTTCTGGTGCAGGAGCCAAGCCAATGCGACGTCGGCTGGTCTCTCGCCCAGTTCGGCACAAAGGGCTTCCCACTTTTCCAATTTTGGACGGTTCTTCTCGATCGTGTCCTTAACGTGTTGGCTGCCCCGTCTACCAGTTTGCTCACCAGAGAGTACGCCACCCAACAAACCACCCCCAAGAGGGCTCCAAGGAATCAGTCCAAGACCGTAATCTTCACAAGCTGGAACAACTTCCATTTCAACAGTTCGAGCGTTCAAGTTGTAAAGGGACTGTTCGCAAACCAGACCAAGGAAATTCCTGGCTTTCGCTCGCTCATTGGCCTTGGCAATGTGATAACCGCCAAAGTTACTACTACCGGCATAAAGAATCTTGCCTTGCTGGACGAGTACTTCGAAAGCCTGCCAAATCTCTTCCCACGGAGCGGCACGAAAGACATGATGCATCTGGAAAAGATCAATGTAATCGGTCTGCATTCTGCGGAGCGATTCATCACAAGCCTTTCGGATATGCAAAGCGCTTAGACCAGATGTGTTGGGCCAATCGCCCATACTCCCATAGCATTTTGTTGCGAGTACGACTTTGTCTCGTCGTCCGCCCCCTTGAGCAAACCAACGGCCAATGATCTGTTCAGTGACTCCCTCGCCAACCTTCCAACCGTAAACGTTGGCGGTATCAAAGAAATTGATACCGTGCTCCAGTGCACGATCCATGATCGAATAGCTGTCCTCTTCCGTTGTTTGAGGACCAAAATTCATTGTTCCAAGGCAAAGTCGACTGACTTTAAGGCCAGTTCGGCCAAGTGTTGTGTATTCCATTTTCTCCTATTCTAAAACCAACAATTCTGGTGTTCCGCAGGTCTTCCGCAACCATACAGGAAGAAAGAATCAGTTTGTGTTACATGCGATTCCAAACCCAATTTTGCAAGCTTTTCTTCCAATTCAAACGGCTTATAGAATAATTTAAATATTCGGAATTCGCGACCGTCGTTAAGCTTTCGAACCAAGGTTTCACAATCATCTTCGTCGGGTAGATGATGATTGACAGCAGTAGATCGATTCTCTTTTAGCGAATCGATAAAAAAGTAGAGCCCTCCAGGCTTGAGACCCTTTCGCACCTTCTCCCAAAACTCTTCAAATCGTGCCGAAGGGACGTGAGACAACCAGAAGCTAAAGAAGATTGTGTCGTACTGTTCCTGAATCTCAAAGTCGTAAATATCATCATGGATGTACTGCACATTGACGTCCCCAACCCTGTCTCGATTGATTTCGATCATTTCCTCAGATGCATCCACGACCGTAACTGAATTAGCCTGATGAACTAAGCGACGAGTCCACAATCCTGTCCCGCCTGCCAACTCCAGAACATTGCCCAAATGTCCAAGCGATTCCAACCCGTGGATGACTTGTTGAACTTCATGAAACCATTGGTGACTTTGCTCCAAACCTCGGTTGTAACGACCAGTTCTCAAAAACCACTCGTCGTATTCAGCCGCTCTTGCTCGATAGTAAGCCTTCTGTTCCTCAAGTGCATCTTGCAGTTCGGAGGAAAATGGAAGCAACGTACTCACAAGACAAGGTGTACCCGCTCTAAATGCCATAAAATGGTCTGGACTGTCGTTTGGTCATGAAAATCCTTTCATCCCTTTGTTTCGCTATCTTGCCGCTAACCGTTTCTTCAGCGCCTGCGTTGAACCCAAGCTCCGATTCTAAGGACATTCGATTAAATACAATGTTCGCGGTAAAGGACTCACTTGTGATTCCGCGATCTGCTCGGATGATCCAGGGAATCAAGATTAATCGGATTGAAGCAGGGAAAAGGCTTCCCGTCCAGGCCATAGAAGACCTCTATAAACACGTCCATATATACACAGGAGCCGAAGCACTGTCGTTTGTTCGACTAAGGACTATCTTGGATTTGCCATCTAAAGCCGACAAGTTTCGAGGTTCCGAAATCATTTCACCGAATCAATGGACTCGGCAAATCGGTTACGGTGTGCCTTGGATATTTCAGAAGGCGACTCTGGGGAAACCCGATCCGAGCTTCGGAAATATGCCGGATATCTGGTTCCGTAAGAACCGTCTTTTCTCCCCTATTGTAAAGGGCCTTGGCTATAAATGGTCAGTCAAAAGATTGGTTATTCAAATCCTCCCCGACGATTCAGTCCAGCCCAGAATCCTAGAAGAATATGTCGATTGGAGAGGTTCTTACCATGCGAACTTGAAACCGTTCAAAGTTGATCCGCCACCGAAGGGGTGGAGAGAATAGTAGTCAAAACATCAATCGGATAGCCGCTACTGCCGCCAAAACTAGCACCATGTTGCTGAATGGTTTTTGGGGGATCCGTGTTAACGCCCATTTCCCGAGCAGAGCCGATCCAATAATGATTGGAAACATCGTTATGTTGAACAGAAACGTTGGCCCCGTAATAATGGGATTGGCAGGATTGTCCCAAGTCAAATAGAGCAGTAATGGCACCTTGCTGAGATTGAAAATGAAGAAATACCATGCGCTTGTGCCCATGAGCTGCTCCTTGGGCATACCCGTTGAGGTCATATAAATTCCCATGATTGGACCAGCTGCGTTGCTGACCATGGTGCTGAAACCGGCAACAACTCCCGTTACTGCACTCCCTTCCTTTGAGTGAGGGACAAGTCGATCCCCCAACTTTCCACGGAGCAAGCTCACCCCAAGCATCACCAGAACCAAGATGCCGATAATCGGTCCCATCATATCTTTGGAACTGTGGTGGCTTCCCACATATTTCAAGAATCCGGTTCCCGCCAAGAGCCCCATGACAACCCATGGAACAAGTTGCTTGAGTCGATCCCACTGGGCGTGAGTTCGGTAGAACGCAACTGCAAAACAGTCAGCGAATACGAGCATGGGAAGGGTCGCTCCCACTGATAGTCGAGGACCAAACGTCGCGGCCATAATTGGCACCATCAAAATCCCGGTGCCGGGAACACCCGTCTTGGAAAATCCGATAATGAACGCAGCAACCGCGCCCCAAGCGTATTGCCACGGCTCAAAATGCACGTCCCAGTATGGAACGTAAGCAGAAGCCAAGACCACAGTTGAAGATTTCTTCCACAATGATGGGAATGATCACAGTTGTCGGCGGCGGATTTGCCGGAGTTGAAGCAGCTTGGGCAATTGCCAAGCAAGGCGTCCCAGTCAGACTTTACGAAATGAGGCCGGTACGCGAGACTGGAGCCCACAAAACAGACCACCTTGCCGAACTGGTCTGCTCGAACTCCTTTAAGTCCAAACTGGAAACCTCACCCGCAGGTCAACTTAAAGCCGAAATGCTCGCGTTGGGCTCCATCATTCTCCCAACCGCCGAACGCCATGCGGTACCTGGTGGAGA